>Ga0187878_1001449_pt1 | contig 23092 bp, 13 predicted proteins | sample June2016WEW_17_1_FD_132979 | JGI IMG/M metagenome (GOLD analysis project Ga0187878, IMG submission 132979) | Peatland microbial communities from SPRUCE experiment site at the Marcell Experimental Forest, Minnesota, USA - June2016WEW_17_150 | ecosystem: Environmental > Terrestrial > Soil >...
GCCGCCCTTCGTGCCATGGGGATAACGCGCGGCATGTTCCTCGATCGCCTGGCAACGGCGCTATTCTCCGATCCCAACCAGACCGTATATCTCATCATCCCTGTCATCAGTCAGACTGCCGCCGCCGATGGAAGCACCATCGTTCAAGTGCAGTATTTCCAGTTTGAGAAGAGCATGGTCTCCCCAGGAGTCATCGACACCCTGGATTTGCTTCTCATCACAGACGGCCTGACCTGTATGGAGGTGATCTTTATTCACGACCCAGGTGTGTAGAACCATCAATGGCGCTGGTCCAGCCTTTTTGTTCTGTCACGGAGGTAGCGATGGATCTCTACAAGGAACTGGATTGCACAGACACCTTCCTCGACATGGTGTGCTACGAGGTCTTGAAGAGAAGATTGAGTCCGGAGATGGAAGACATCCTTGATCGTCACCTGAAATGCTGTCCTTCTTGTCGCCGCAAGGTGATCGGATTAGGTCATATTCATCGGAGCGAATTGGTTAGGCGGCACTTCGGGTAGGCGATTCTTCCGACGCTGCATCTTCGCGACCATCACGGCCATAGCCGCCGCGATGAGAAGGCCGCTGCCTGCGAGATGGAGGGGTTTGCCTGATTCCAGCCCCTCGCGCCACAGAAGGACGGCGGCTATCCAAAGGTCCAGCATCGGCACGTCACTCATGATGCTGGTGCAAGAGACCGGGAAACCGGGAGCAACCAGCGTTATGACTGCGGCCAGCAGAGGTGATTCGGCAAACTCACGGGCCAGGTGATATACGCCCAGAACGACCGCTAAAGCCGGAAGCAGGAAAGCGAGATGAAGCGTGTATTCCGACCATCCAGCCCAAGATCCGATCAGTGCGCCGAAATATGCAGCCGGAGGCGGGTTTTTCGTGACCTCGGACATCGGCATCTCGGTGTTGTATCAGACGGCCGAGAATCCATATGGATCAAGCGGATGCGCCACGATGTGCTTCGCGGTCCAGAGGAAGAGAGTGTCGTCAATATGAAACGCGCTTCCGGCGAAGGGCGCCAGGAAAAGCACGGTTAGCAAAAACAAGCACACTGTGGACTTGGTTGGCGTCCAGTTTAATAGAATTCCTTGCGCCCACGAGGCCGATTTTTCAGCAACCGTGTCATGCGGCGCCGTCCGCGGAATTTCGCGTGTGCGGCCGGAGACAGCCGCTCGTTTCAACCTGGACGTGTTGCCGGAACGTTTCATCGAAATTCGCTCAGTTCTTCCCCTTACCCGCAAATCCCTTTCCATGCGGAAAGGGTTTTTGCCGGCAAGACTCAAAGGCGCCAAGGCGCCAAAAGTCTTAATCTTTACTTAAATTCGAGATTCGAAATTCGAGATTCGAAATTCTAAAATCTCGAATTTCGAATCTCGAATCGCCGATTTTTGGCGTCTTTGCGTCTTGGCGTTAAGTTCTGGTTGCGGCTATCTTGCATAGATCGCGTTAAACAGGAACTTGAACGTGCCGTGCGGCTGCCCTCGCTGAAGAATCGCGGCACCGAAGAGCAGGACGCGCCCCTTTCCCACGGTCGCATCCACGGCGATCACACCGCCGTCCAGGTACTCCTGGCCCCAAGCCCATCCGCTGCGCAGCGGCGTCTTCGAGTCGAACCACGCAATTGGCTTCACGCCCTGGGAGGCTGCGCTGGCACCCAGCCTGAACACCGGGTTGTTGTCGAAGAAGACGTCGGTCTGTTCCTTCATGCCGTAGGCGATTGGGCTTGTCGTGTCGACGTGCGCCCTCAGCACCGATCCGGGCACGTAGAATTTGGTGCGAGGCAGCGGCTGCCCGTTCTCGACGAGATGATTCTCGACCGGCAGATCGAGATAACGCGCGAGATTCGCGGCCGAAGTACCGATGGCGACGACCGTGCCGCCGTTCTCGATAAACTGCTTGATCCGCGGCATCGTGCGATCCACGGTCACGCTCCCGACTTGATCACGATACTCCGCTGGAATGTTCGCCGGAGCGGTGCCTCCCCCCGCGCCACCACTTCGCCCACCGGCCCCACCGCCGCCGGGGATGCCGCCGGCAACGAAGATGAGGGTATCGTATTTGGAGTTCAGGTTTCCCGCGTCGAGCTGAGGCGCGAACACGCGGTCAAACGAAAACTCGAATTGTTCAAGAATCCATCTAGCCCAACCCGCGTCCATCGACCCGCCGTACTGGTCCCAGAGGCCGACGCGCGGCCGCGCCAGCTTTGCTCCGGTAGCCGGCGATCGGCCAGTTGCTGCGGTAAAGCTGATCCCCCGATCCGCGGCAATCCGCTGCAGCAACGGAAGCGTGGTCGGCTTCGCGGTGACGCAAAACGAACCGTCCGACGTTCGATACACGCCCTCGTTGCCAGCCAGCAGCCGGTTGGCAGCCACGAATGCGTCCAGAGTGTTCGGACTCGTTAGATAAGCCGACGCATTCGGTCCATTCGCGACGTTCCCGGCGGGAGGCTTGAGGTTCCAGTCGCTGATCTTCTCGAACGGCCCGGTGAAGCCGTCAAGGATGCGATCAAATTCGACCCCCATCTGGTAGGCGAGCGTCCATCCGGCATTGTCGTATGGCGGCGTCGGGGGCGCGCCCGGATACGGGAAGTTGTCCGGATGATCCTGCGGCTCGAACATGTCCATCACGTGGGGCCGGAATGACTGGGCCGTGAAGACCACATACGATCCGGCGGGATACGTTTTGCCCTGGACGGCAAAGTCACGCGTAGCGCGATGGATCGTAACCCCATTCTCGAGCAGCGCATTCACAAACTTGGTCGCTGTCGGGAAGTCGGGCTGACTGGCCGGGATGATGAAACCGCGCGGATCCCGATCCTCGGGTCGATGGAGCGCCGCCCACAACGGATTATCATTGGAGGCCCCGGCGCCTCCACCGCGGGAGCCGCCGCCCGCGCGGCCAGCGCCGGCCGCGCCCATCGAGGCCGCGATAGCGGCATATCGGTGCGGGCGCGGTGTCCATGTGTCCTGGCTGCCGCGCTCGATCGAGTTCTTGCCCATCCGGTAAATGTCGAATAGGAAGTTCTCCTTCATCCTCGACGCGATGTCGAGCACGCCGCGATTGCATGCCATCGAGTACTCGATCGATTGTTTGAAGTGCCACTCCTGTGGCGGCACCGGATACGTCAAGTCGCTCGTGGGGAGTTGCCTGTCCATCACGAGAGGCACGCGCATCGGCGTCGGGCTGCCGATCATTTCGGTGAGGATCGCGACCATGTTGTGGAACGCCGCCGTGTTGCGCAGGCCGCCATTCCACCAGCCATCATAGGGCCCGCCCGACCGCATGGTCGCGCCGGGCTTCCCTTCGACGGCAAGCCGCGTGTGCAGTGCCAGGCCGACAGTCTGGATGCCGAGCACGAGCAGCGGATCCTGGTTATAGTTGAACGGATCTCGCAGCGGCGGCGACCACAGCACCGTCCCGGCGGGCCCGCTCTGGTGATGGTTGTAAATGATCTGCGGAAACCACTCGCGGTAGAGCACGCGGTTCATGTTTTTGGTTTCCAGCTGAGTGGAGGCGAAGAAATCGCGGTTGTTGTCGTGGCCGATGTACTTCTGGTAAAGTCTCGGCAATCCGCTGAGACTGCGCTGCCCTGGATCCGGATTGCGCATGTACCAGTCGGCGACCAGATCGTTGCCGTCCGGATTCGCATGAACGAAGAGGATGATCACGTCATTCAGAATCCTCATCGTCTCGTCGTCGGTCCGGCTCACCATCTCGTACACCATTTCGCCTAGCTGCTGCGCGCCAAGTGACTCGCTTGCGTGCAAGCCGCCGTCGATCCACACCACGGTCTTTCCTTCCTTCGCAAGCGAACGCGCCTGGTCATCGGAGAGTCCTTCAGCGTGGGCGAGCCTCGCGGAGATCTCCTTGTAGCGGGCGAGGTTTTTATGATTCTCAGGCGAGGTGACAATGGCCATGAGTTGGGTGCGCCCTTCGGATGTCTTGCCCATCGACTGCACGATGATCCGTTTCGACTCGCGCGCGAGCTTTTGCCAGTAGGTCGAAATCTGCTGGTAGCTGGCGAGAAAGTAGTCGTCGCCAAAGTTGTGGCCGAATTCCTCCAGCGGAGAGGTGATGTGCCCCTGGGCTTGAGGCTGCTGTGCCCAAGCCAAAGGCGTCCCTGCAACCAGCAGAACGCCGGCGAGAATCAGAAATGGATGTCGGGTCATAGGTGGCCTCCGGCGGGGAGTCTAACCTAACATCCTGGAAATTTCACGAGCATTTGACAAAAGCGGTTTCGGCCTCTGCAGCATCACATGACCGGATTTCGGGGACAGTCACCAAAACTCCCAATTTAGATTCCGGTCCCGGCAGTTTGGGGATTTTGGTGACTGTCCCCGAATTAATTAGCGGTCATCGAACTAGCCGGCGGGCTCCACGTTTTCATCCTGTGCTTCCCGATTGTTACCCTGGGGTCAGGACAAACAGCGGGACGATTCTCTCCAGCGTCGAAGGGCCACCGTGAGTGAAGCCCCCACCGTCCAAGGCGAGGCGGAACCCGTGGTCGCCGAAGACTATCAATGGAACTGAGGGGTCGATCTTGTCCCTCAGTTTCCGGAACGCGATTTCCAGTTCCGTGCAGGAGAGCTTCTGCAGTTCAGGAAAAGCGAGCGTGCGCCCATGGATCAGGGCGTCAATTGCATTGATTTTCTCGAATGCCTTCTTGAAGTCGCGCCCGATCAGGCCAAGATAAAAAGCCTCGGTCGAGGACTGCTCGGAAACCAAACCGAATTCCACCTTCTGCAGCTTCCAGGCAGGGAGACATCCGGGCAACATCTGTCTCATCGTGTCCAGCAGAGGCAATCCCAGGCAGTCGATCACAATCCAGTGCGATTCAACATACCCCTGCAGCAATCGTTCCAGCCTCTCCGGCATTTCCTGCAACATTGTGCCGGCCAATTCCTGAAGCCTGGAAAGCCAGAGTTGTGGGCGCAGTTTCACAAAGCGTTCGTGTTGTTCGTAAAGCCGGGCTGCGAGTTCCGCTAGCTGTTCGGGCGTTGACGGCTGCCTGGGACGTAGCAGTTCGATAGCCGCGGTGATCGGGCCGGCTGACGGCCGGTTCTCAGGCGGCCGCACAACTCCGGTGAGCAATAGCTCCAGAATCCGCTGAATGGCGCTCTCTTTGAGGCCCAGGCTCTCGAGGTTCTGCAGGCTCGCCTCACTCAGCCACGTTGGCTGGATGAGTCCGGGAATCAGCGCATGCTCGGACGCGGAAAAACCCCCGGGGAGCGGGCAGCCCTGCCTCAGCGCCTGTTCACAGCACCAGGATACGAGATCTTTCCTGACCCGCGGTTCTTCCCGGCGAATAGCTATGCGCGGTCCGAGCCGGTCCAAAAACTGGTCGAGCGCCCGGATTAGGGCGGACTTTTCCCAAACCCTTTCTCCGATCAGGTCGAGCAGGGCTTCAGGCTCGAGTGTCTGTGTCAGTTCAAGCCCGGAAAGGTGTTGATCGAACAATTCCAGGTTGTCGATTTGCGGGTAGTCTGCCTTGTCTTCCAGGTAGGACAAGGTTTTTGGATTGATCTCGATTTTCTGCTCCACCCAATCGCGGATCCTGGCTTTGACTTTGTCCTGCTGAGAGAAGAGCCCGAGCTCTTTTTCCAGACTGCTCGCAGCCGATTCAAACCTGATCAATATGGGCGCCAGAAGGCTGGTCGCGCCATCGAATCCACAACGACACAGCGGCTGGAAATCAAGAGAGGCCAGACCGGCGCAACGCGCAGCACGGGCTTCCGCCTGCAGCGTTTCCAGTTCGCGGACTAATTTCGCACCGCCGACGTGCCTGCTGGCGGAAACGGCGGGAGCGTGATAGTTCCAGATCGGGTGCCGGCCGGAGGAGTTCCGCCACGCTTCGTGCTGTTCCCGATACCATTCCGCGTAGCTCTTATACAGGTCCTGAGCACGACGCAGCCAGCTTTCCAGATCCGCGGGCTGGTCGAGCGCGGGCGGTTGCCCGAGCGCTTCCAGGCGAACGGCAATGTCCGGGTCGGCACACTGAGCCAGGCAAGAGTAACCGAACAAGTGCCGGAAACGCTGGCTTTCGCGCAGCAGCCTTTCATAACGGGCCGGCAGGGATGCCATCTCGGCCGCCTCCGCGACAAATCGCTGCGGACTGCCGATTGCAAAGATGAAGTGTTCGAAACCCTGCAGCTCATGATCCCCTTTCTCCAGTGCCAGCCAATGCGAGATCACGTTTTCGAATTGCCCGGCGAGTTTGTCCCCTTCCCCGGAAGCTTTCAGGCGATTCGCGAACTCGCTCAGTATGTCGCGCTGGCGACTGCCAAATCTTCGCAGCTGTTCGATGGCTCTTTTTTGAGCTAAAACGCTCCACTGTTTCGGAATCGGCACGTGAAAGCCCTCGCAGAGGACCTGCAGATCGCGCAATTGGTTCAGGTTCAGCGCCTGGCCAGGCAGAATGCGATCATAGTGGAGGGGATTGGGCAGAGTTTCATAGAATTCCCGATAGGACCGGTCTCCTTTAACGATGTCGATCTCACCCTGGACCAGCAGCACGGTCAGCAGCAACTGAATCTGATCGGGAACGAGGCCGTACACCGGAGCGCTGAGATGCTGGTACACCCTGGCGGGGGTCGGGTGGTGCCCGAGAATCGGTGTCAGCAGCCGAACGAGGTCGTGATTTTCGAGCTTCGGGATGACGACATAATCCGATCCTCGCCGCTGCATCAATCCCATCGGCAGGAGATAGGCCTCGCGAATAAGCTTCACGTAATCGGGCGCCAGCTCGGCGCCGAGATCATGTTCTGATGCGAATTTCATGAACTGCCGGTAAGCCTCCTTCGGCAGAGGCCCATAGGTGGGAGCGAAGCGCTCGAATTGAGGATAGGTCTGCCTGAGGATCGATTCTCCGTGAGAGCTCAGCCATGCGGCGACTCCTCCCTGCATCGAGGTCAGGGGCGGACTGGACTTGTTGCCGTCCGGGTCAAGGACGACTGATTCATTGCAGGCAGTGCGAACCAGGGATCGAAACCATGAGCTGCGCCCAGTGATGCGCTCCTGGATGCGACCCAGCACCCGCGATGGAAGCGGCTTTTCCTTCAAGTAGTGCAATGCCGCCAGTTCGAAAATTTCGGCCGTGTGCTCCAACCGGCTGGGCAGAATCCGGAAGCAATGGTCTCCCTCCGGAACCGGGCCCCATGGCAGCCCAACCTGGAGCGCGAGCCCTTTCTGTTCGGGAGGAACGCCGCCGCCAAAATAAACGTGCAAGTCCCAATCGTGGAAATGCCAGCGCACACGGCGCACTTGCCAGCGGTCCCGCGGCAGCACGAATGGATTGAACTCGGCCTGCTGCAGGCAGGGCACCAGGAGCTCAAAAACATAGTCCCCTCGGAGCTTGAGCTCATCCACTGCCTTGGACAGCTGCTGATCCAGATATTGCTTGCTGTCGTCCTGCAGATCCAGGCAGTAACCCGTTCCTTTCTTTTTCAGAAATGCGCCCTGCGCGCATAGGATGTCCAGAATGCGCTTGACGACCTCGCGATTTCTGGCCGGATCAACACTCGAGACCTTTAATAGCAGCCACTGTGCGGCTTCTTCCTGATCAAGCGCCTCCCTGCCGGGCGAGAGATGCACGAGGATTAAAAGTTTGAGCAGGCGCCAGGCAAGATCCCTTTGCAAATCCGCCTCAAAAAGGGTGGGGATATGCTTGCGGTAATAGGGGAGGACTTTCTGAGCTATGGCAAGGAACTCCGGTTGCACTTCGAAAAGGTCGGCGAAATGATCGACGATGACATCAGGCGTCAGAAGATGTCCCCAAGGCTCGTCCAGAAATGGCGCCACGCCCCGCGCCTCATCGCCGAGTAGCCGGGTCAGGGTAAATTCGACAATGCCGCGGGCCTGGGAAAATCGGTCGCGCACCTCTTCCAACAGCTCCAGAGTACTGGGATGGAGCGGATACAGCTCGCAAAAGGCGGCATAGTCGACGGAGGAATCCGCGTAGATCTCTTTCAGCTCGCGGGCCAATTTCTCCACCTGGCTGCGGTATTCGGGCTTTTTGCGCAGGATGCGCTGCGCGATCAGGTCCTTTACATGAGCGGCCGTGAGCAGGAGACGCATGGGGTAGCGGTCTTTGATCTTGCGGAAGAGATCGTATTCGATCTCACCTGTGTGTTCGATCTGCTCCTGGAGCGCGGCAAGGATCCAAAGCGGATGCTCTTGCGCCCATTCGCCGAGGAACTGAAGAAAACGAAGGTCCTCATTAAAGCTCTGAGGTGTGGGCTTCGCGCGCAGAAACTCCGAAAGCTCATCCAGCACCAAAAGCACACCATTCGGAAACCGTTTGCCAATCTCGTTCCACACCTCGCGACGGTCGTTCGTCCCTCTCGGAGCCGCGAGCCCATCGTCGAGTATGGATTCCAGTGATTGTGAGGCCTTGTAATTGAGCAGAGACAAAGTGACCACGCTCGGAGCGCGAGCTGCGATATTGCCTGCCTGAAGCTGCTGAGCCACGTAGGCAAGAAAGTGCGATTTCCCGGAGCCATAATGCCCGATCAGAAAAACCCCACACCCTTCATTTCTTGAGAAAAGAACCCGCAGCGCCTTGAGGTGATTTTCCGTCTCCTCGGTGATGTAATAGCTGTCACTGATCCACCCGGCGTCCTTGCCCTGAAGGTGCTCGAGGCGCACAACGGTAGGTTGGGGAATGACATCGACCAAATCCCGGATCTTCAACAGGATCTCCTATCGAAAAATCTGATGACAAAAATCCTCGGCCGCTCGTCCCGCGTGCTGATTTAGCTTAGTACACGATTTCCCAAATATGTAACGAATTTGCAATGGAGTTTTGGAGTGCGGCGTCATGCCCTGCACCTTACACGCATTTTTATGATCGAACCGTGTCACAGTGTCACCCATATTAGGATTCATGCGCCTGCGAAGATCGGAGACGCCAGCCGCGCACTATGTGCGCCAATGTACGCAGACCAGCTTGTAGGGATTCGGCACCAGGTTCGCCATCCCCCTTGCGGCCCAACCAGCCTCCCAATCGAGCTACCATTCGGTTGGCCTCCTGAAGGGTCAATGGTGGCCCAGCGCCGGGAGGTTTTTTTTTACCGTTGCGACCAGCATCTTGAGTTCCTCGGCAGTATAAAGCAGTTCCGCCGGCACGTTAGGCACTGCGCGGCCGAGCTTGATCAGCGCCAGGATACGCCAAGCCATGATGAGATCGAAGGTCAGCACGCGTTTGATGTGCTCGGCTGTTTTGAACTCGCGTTGTTCGATCGCACAGCCGCTCTTGAGCACACGGTGCCATTCCTCGATGCCCCAACGCAGGCGATACCACTCGACTTTCTCCCACGCTTCTTCGGCAGTGTTGATGGGGAGATCCGTCAACAGCATCCATTCGAGCCGCTCGGCGCCGCGCGCCGGGGCATCTTCATAGACCCAGACGGCCCACAGGCTCATCGCCGGCCAGCCTTTCTTGGGACCAACCGCTGGTGCTTGAATGGTAACCTGAGCCCAGCGGAGACTGACCGTTGTCGAACGTGCAGCTTGGCCCCGCCGGCGAGGCACCTTCAACTGACGCCGCAAGCCCAGCGGTTGCGACTGCATCAAGGACCAGAGTTTCTGGTGACCTTCCAGATTGCGGTCGTGTTGGGCACGAATGACGCTGTGGAGATTGGGGGGGCTAATCTGAACAGCATCGTGCAGCTCGTAAAGATCGCCTTCGCGATCCGTCATGACCACCAGTTGAGTGCGCGGCAGACGGCGAGCGGCAGCAACGGCCACGCCCAGCGCATCCAGCCAGCGTACGCTTTCCTTCTCGTCGATGGATTTCGCGTTGCGTGTGCGCGAGTCGGCCGCAGGCGTCTGCGGACGTCCCCAGGCTTGGGCATCGAGAACCCCCAATGGGATTCCATCGGGGCGATAAGCCAACAGACTGTGCAGGAACAGCCCGCGACTGCCTTCATGATTGATGTCGCCCAACCCGCTGGTTTTGCGCAACCCCGTATAGTTGAGACTGGTCGTATCCTGGGGAAGCAACACCAGGGGCTCGACAGCCATGCGTGCGATCGTAGCTTCGACGTGCGGCTCCAAGAGAGCTTCCATGCTGATCTCCGAAGTTTTTTGTTCGATCAGACCGTAGGCGGCTTTCGCTTGACCCCAGTCTGGAAAGCTGCCGGAAAAACTTGCGGTGGGGTCTTTCCAGCGTGCGGCCAGGATCCGTTCCGCGCGGCGATCGCGGCGGACGTCGCCCAGCGCCAAGCCGTCCAGTTCGTGAGCACACCAATCGGCGGCCTCCAGTCCCTCCAGCAGGGAGCAGGGCGTGACCGGTTGAGGAAGTTCCTCCTGCAACCGCTGGCGCGCATCGGAGCTGAGTCCATAGACCCAAATGTCCTTTGGAGTAGTCACCGACGCCTTGGGACCGAGCCTGCCGCGACCGGAGCTGGTACCCAGGCGCATCCAGTTGGCGGCGGCAAAACAAAGACCAGTAAATCGGGAACGATCGACAAAGGTTTCGACCAGGAGCGGCGGGATGCCGTAACGCGCCTCCCAATCATCAGGCAGGCGCGACAAAACCATACTCAGCACCTTGGAGGCGAGGTTCGTGCAGCGGACTTCCTGGCGTATCAAAAAGCGGGAGAGGCCGACGACTTCTTGCAGATGCCGAAGGCGAGCATTCGTGGACCAGCCGATCCACTGGTCGCGGGCGCCGAGGTGGAATGCCGGCGGTCCAAATCCCAACGCGCCCAACCAGCCATGTTCGCTGCCAATGAGATAGCGCAGTTGGGCGCCGACCAGAGGGGCATCGCCGCACGGATGTTGTTGTATGATCAGGTCATTCCACAGACTGTGCCATCGATCGTCAGCGCCGGAGATCAGGTGCAAATGCAATCCCTGCACTTGATCTGCACGGCGAGGAACGTGCGTTACGGCCGGCACCGGCTGACCCGATGGGCGAAGGTGGTGGGGATGGCCGGGGCGGCCTTTGGAAGCCGGCAGGCGGAGCAGTCCCCGGTCCTGCAGCTTGTGCAAGGCAACCTTGGCACTGGAGAGGCACAGTCGGCCATTGGGCGAACACCAGTGCAGATGCTCGCAAACTGCACGAGCCAGAATGGTGTGCGAAACCTCTGCCTGTTCGACCAACATTTCGTTAAGGTGCTGGATCAAGTGGGGCGTAAAAGTACGCCCGCAGAGCTGTATTGGCGCGTCCATGACCGACAGTGTTGCAAAACGCGCGCCCGTTGTCTATTAAAATATGATGCGTGTAAGGTGCAGGTCATGCCGCCGCTCTGGGATGTCGTGGAACTCTAAAGCGGCGTCATGCCGCCGCACGCCAAAAGCGACCGGCGAAATGACGGCTGGTGATTCTGAGGTTGCTCTGGGAGCCGGCCACAGAGATCCGGCGCGGCAAATATTGTTCATTCCCCGAAAAAAAAGCGGAGCATTTATCACCAGGGGTATGTCATGAGTTCTGAATTCCTAAGTATAATGGGAAAAGAGGGGCACAGGATGAGTCTGCCAGGGATGCTGGATCCTCTCCCATTCCGCGTATCCCCGTAACTTGGCTCCGATCCACTTTGGGGTAGAGTCTTGACCAAGGCACTGGTGGCGAGTTTGAGACAGAATTTGCGGCAGGCCGTGCTTCAGCACAGGTGGGCCGAAGCCGAACAAATCCTGTCGCGCCTGAAAAAGGAAGATCCGCTGAGCGTGGAGACCCGCGGGTTGGAGTTGGAGTTTCTGGTCGAGTCAGGCCGGATGGCGGAGGCCGAAGAGCTGTCGCAACAGCTATGCCGAACCTTCCCGGCATCTGCCCGGATTTCTTTCCTGGCAGGAAAGCTTAGATACAGGCAGAAGCATTATGAAGCGGCCGAGACGCGCTTCCGTGAAAGCCAGCGCATCTATCCGAATCCACAGACGCAGTATTGGCTTGGGAAAACTCTGACTCAGGCCGGCAAGTTCGACGAGGCAGAGGGAATACTGCTCGAAGTTCGCGAGCGTAACCCCTGGGCCTTACTCGTGCTCGGGTGGCTCCATGAGCGGAAAAACGACTTCGACGCCGCTCTTACATCCTACGATGAGTTTCTCCAACTTCAGCCGGGACACCGTTTCGCAACCGAGCAGAGGGTTCGCATCAAAGCCAAGATGCTCGACCCGGAAACATTGATCGAGGAAGTTCAAACACTGGCCGATTTCGGCGAGACTGTGCCGGGCGCCCTCTTTCCGGAATTCGTGCAGGGGCTATTCGAGACGGGCCAGACCCCTCGGGCTCGTGCGGAGATCATGGCTCGACTGGAGGGTATGGAGACAAAAGAAGGCGTTCAAGTCGCTTGGATCTGTTATCGCCATCAGGCCTACGACCTGGCATGCACGCTATTTCTGGCACACCTACGCGCCAACATCTTCAACTTCAAATATCTCGCCGCATTGGAAGCGGCAGCAAGAAAGTGCAACCGGCTCCAGCAAGTCCTCGACGCCTACCGGCCGATCTGTCCCGAGGCCCGGCATCTTTACGGCCGCAGCAGACTACTCTCGAAAAAACAACCTGAAAAAAAGTAGCCGCGATTAGTCAGCCATCCTCAGATATGAATGATAAGAGGGACAGAGAGGTACAGACTTGGCTTTTCTCCTTTGCCCCGTGACCGCTCCGCCCCTTTGTCCTTGCTGGCTCTTTCGGGCATCTCGCGGTTACGTTTTTGAATGCGGCGATGCCGCGGCGTGCGCCTGTTAGGGTGAGCAGTTTCACAATCTCGAGATCTTGACGTCTTCCCTCATCGGCTAGCCCGCATTTCTCACGGGATTTTGTGATGAGGCGGCGCCGACGGGTATGGATACAAAGCGAGCGCCCAAGGGTATGGAGAGAGAATTTCGCATACCTTCATCAGCGATCCGTCGTATGATCTCCCCACCAGAAAAAGCATTCGCCTATTATTCGTGATATCATGGGGGTCCAAAATATCCATGATGTCGCAATACAACTTCGGAGATGATGGCCATTCCTTTAGGCAACTTCAACTCCATCGTTGTGAATGTGGGCGCCTGAGTTGCAGACTCAATGTTGGAAGAGCATTCAACCCGTACCATGAAACGAGCGCGTGTGGAGAACGCTCTGGCATCCACCTGTATCTATAATTTCCGGGCGCGGCCGGTCAGCTGGCGGCAGGAATCATTACCCATGTACCCCTTGCTGCCGCAAGCCGGTTCCAGTCCCCGCATCACGATTCTGGCCGCGGTTCGAGTACACTCCCCATCGGCACACCACACACCGGCAGTTGCGCCGACGGGAGGATCTCCTCGGAAGTCAATGGCCGATCTCAAACGGTGGGCGGGGTGAGGCGTTTCTATATGCGCCCTGCCTGAGTGCGCAAGATCTGCCAGGCCGGGACGAGGAAAGATCGCCTCCGGCTCCCTGAAACGGCATCATGAATAAACGCCGTTATTTCCGATTCTGGTGTAAAGGCTATGATGTCCGGTCAGAAACGTTTTGAGAATGCAGATATTCCGCGTGCCATTTCGCACTACCGCGTGCTTGAAAAGCTCGGCGATGGTGGGATGGGGGTCGTCTATAAGGCGGAAGATACCAGGCTAGGCCGTTTCCTTGCCCTGAAGTTCTTGCCGAGCGGATGGGCTGGCGACCGCCAGGCTCTCGAGAGGTTCCGACGGGAGGCTCGCGCCGCTTCTGCACTCAACCATCCCAATATCTGCACCGTATATGACATCGATGAGTGTGAAGGACACGCCTTCATTGCCATGGAGCTACTGGAAGGCCCAACGTTACGACACCTCATTCGGGGAAAACCTCTCAAAAACGAATTGCTGCTCAAACTGGCGATTCAAATTGCCGAGGGCCTGGATTCGGCACATTCCAAAGGGATCATACATCGCGATATCAAACCGTCTAATATTTTTGTGATTTCGGGGGATCAGGCGAAGATCGTCGATTTTGGACTGGCCAAACTTCGAGCCCAACCCGGGAGACTCGGGGGAACCTCGGAAGACACCACGCAAACGGCTGACACGTGTGATGCAGACCTTACCATCCCGGGGGTGGCGATTGGCACGGTGGCCTACATGTCGCCGGAGCAGGCGCGAGGCGAAGAACTCGACTCGCGCACCGATCTTTTCAGTTTCGGCGCTTTGCTCTATGAAATGGCGACGGGGAGGCCGGCGTTTTCAGGAAACACTGGGGCTGATATTTTCGCTGCGATTCTCACTTCGAAACCGCAGCCGGCTTCGAACTTCAACCCTCACCTTCAGCCCGAGCTGTACAAGATCATCGAGAAGTTACTGGAAAAGGATCGTGCCATCCGATACCAGCATGCCTCGGATGTAGCCGCCGATCTCAGGCGGCTGAAGCGCGACCTGGATGTAAGCCTGTCGGCAACTCCAGCGTTGGTTTCCAGGCCTTCGGTGCGGGATCTCATCCGGAATCTGGTCAAGGATTTCATCAAGGCGTCGGCTCTCGCGGTCATCCTCTTTGCCCTCCACGGCTACCTGGAAGACCGTCCTTCAGGCAAATATTTGCGCCAGTTCCAGCTTGCTTTGGCGCAGGATGGCCTCAAGCACGGGCCGTTGGCCGATGCTGATTTCGAGGTGTGGGGTGCGCAGTTGCCGGTCGTGGTCGACCTCGGGGGTCTGCATCCTGACAAAAAACAGCCCACGGACCGCAGGTGGCTCGACATGGTCATCGATGAATTGCGCCGTGCCGGAGCCAGAGCCATCGGGATAGACCTTTCATTTGACGAACTGAATGGAGCTGATTTCCACTATCTGGATAAATGGAAAAGTTATGGAAACGTCAGGGTTGGCATATATCGCAGGGCTGTGGAGAAGCGTGAAGCATGGTTAGGTCGGCCGGAATTTGCGGATTTGGCGGCAGGTATTGCTTTGCCCGGCGAGAATCCTCAGCATGCCTTTCTGTACAGCAGGAAATGGTACGTGCAGAATCCTTCCGCGCGCCTTGCCGCCGGGGATCTCACCGATTGCAAAGACGGAAACTATTCCACGAATTGCAAGGAAGACCTGATCCAGCTTCCGGTAGCCATGTGGCTTCTTTCGCGAAAGAATTCGGGTGGCGCGGAGGGGAGAAGCGAGATCGAGAAAAAGTTGAAGGAGTCGCCGGAAACCTCCCCGATCACACCGACGGTACGCGTCGAAAACAGTTGGATGGAGCTGCGAGAATACGTAATTGATTACTCATATTTGAAGGAAATTCAGAAAGGCGTGATCAGTCTTTCGCCCGTGAATCCAGGAGATTCTCCCGAACGGACAATCTCATACTTAATGAAGTACTTCGAGGCGAAGATCGCCGACCGGATCGTGTTGCTGGGTGATCTCGATGATGCTACCGATCGGCTCTGCCCAACCGCACTGCTGAAGCCGCTTCCGGGGCTGCTGATCCATGCGTGTTCAATTGCCACCTTGAACCGCGGCCTTCTGTTGGAGATTCATGACACCTTGCGCCCCGCCCTGGCGGTGGAAATTATTTTGTTGGTGTTGGTCGGCATTTTCGGATCTCGCCTGCTCCATACCTATTCGCCGATCTGGCGCGCATGGGACTACCAGTACATTGAAATCCTGGCTTTCGGATCGATGTCGATCCTGGTTTTCCTGATATTCAAGTGGCAGATCAGTGCGTCTGAAATTATATGGCCTGACTTCCTTTGGATTTCCGGCGCACTATTCATCCATCCGTTCCTTACGGAACCATTCTATCGCGCTTGTGTCGGGCTGACGAAAATCCTGCACTCCTTTGTGCTTGCTTCCGTCGGCCGCGCGCGTTGAGGGACATATGACGATTCCTCGCATCCTGGTGATTGCGCTTCTCGTCTCGGCTTCCGCATGGTCGGGGCGGGGGCAGACACCTGATTATTGGCTGATCAAGGGAACAAGGGGCTCTTGGGAGTACCGGATTGGAACGAAGGGACCACGACCGATCACAGGCAGATACGATTACGTTGAAGCGGCCGGAGAAGTGCGGTGCATGGAGAAAGATGTCCGACTCTGCGAACTCCGATATCTGATCGATCCCCATTCGGATAAAACTGAAAAGCTCGCGATTGGTCCAGTAAAAACCGGTGTCTGGATGAGCATGAAGAAGCTGCCGGTTCCACCACAACCCATACTGTCCATGACATCCGCCGACCTGGTCGCAAAATTCAGGCGCGTGACACAAGCGGGTGGGTCGCGGGACAATTCAGCCTGCGGCGGCAGTTTTGCGTTGAAAGCTCCAGTGTGCGGCGAAAATGCAGACATCTTTGATTTCAAGATCCGATGGACTCCGTCCGCCGATGATGCCAACAAAAAGATCTCGATCCTGGTCGAGACGGTCGACGGCACACCCGTGTTGTTCCGCGACACGGCTCCCGCGGCGAAGGGGGAATATGCGGACGACAAGTTGCTCGATTACCTGAAAAAGCGGCAAGGCCGGAATAATCCCGTGGATCTCACGGTGACCATTGTGGCCGATAGCGGCCGCCAGGCCGTGCGCCTCATTCATATCCTTCCCTCCGTTCGAACGGAGAGGTATCAATTGCGCCTGAGTGAAATTGAGTCGGATGATCCCTTCATGAAGACTCTCATGCGCATGGCGCTGGCGATGGATGAGGAGATGTGGTCCAAAGCCGCGGAGGAGGCATGCCGGCTGATGGAAATGACAGCCGGCGTCCCAGAATTGCAGGAATTTGCGCTGGCCGGACTCTGCCAGTCGGACTTTGAGGAAGAAAAAAGCCGGCTGCGCAGCGAACTGCCCAAGGAGAAATCCGAGGCGATCTGTAACTTGTCGGCCGCGGCGCACCCGGAGCCGGAACCTGAAAGGGCCTTGGTATCTCAACCGTCCGTACCCACCAAAGGAAAAATGCGTTTGGGGATTGCCCTCGTGATCGGCAATTCGGACTACTGGAACCAGCCGTTAAATTCTGTAAAAGCCGATATCAAAAACATGGGCGAGGCTTTGGCGGCCCTGGGCTTTCAGGTAACAGTCAGGGAGAATCTCGGCGATCCCAAGCAGTTCCAGGACGCACTCGATCAGGTTTTAAGGGAGGAGCAGGCGAGTCCGGAGGATATTCTGCTCGTCTATTACAGCGGTCACGGCGTCCAGCTCGATGGCAAGGCGCAGTTGCTGGGCACTGGGGTTTCTTCGACAGCCCGTCGCGCGGAAGACGTTCGCGCGAATGCACAAAGTGCGGAGGGAATGCTGGCGCAGATGGAACGCGCCGTCCCGGGAACCCGCATTCTGATCGTCGAAGCGTGCCGGAGTAATCCTTTTGCTTCGTCCTCCGACCCCAGCGGCCAAACCCCGAGATCCGGTTTCGCTTTCCAACAGGATGATGTGCCGAACACCGTAGTGATGTTTGCGAACAAACCCGGGCTCCCAACTCCGGCCCGGTCCGACTACGGACTGATGGGCCCGTTCACGGATTCCCTGATTTACGCGATTCCGAATTCTTCAGGAGAGATCAAGGAGGTGTTTGAGCTGGCCGCAAAGAAGACCGCGGAAATCAGCCAGGGGCAGGAACCGATGATGTACACCTCCAAAAAGCTGGACCCGATTGTCATGCGGTCCCATGAGGGAAAGTTGTTGGCCAACCGGGCGAGAGACTTGCTCAATGATGCGGGAATCAAGTACCAAAGCAAAGCCTGGGATGATTTCCTCATCACGGTGGAGCGCGCACGGGTACTGGCATCGGACGATCCTGCATTGCAAGTACGCTTGGATCAGGAAATCAATTTTGTGCGACTGGTGATGGAGGCACAGAAGGCACAGGAAGCCCACAATTGGAAGGAAGCCGCAGTCCCATGGCAGCAGGCGGGGGAGCTGTTTCCGGCTCGACAATGGGTGACGATGAATGCGGCCGTAGCCTGGCTCATGGCGGACGACCTCCCCGCCGCTACGATCTCCCTGGCGGTTTTGAGCGCGCAGTCCGAGGGAGAGTTGGCGCAGCAGGCGAAACAGATTCTTCAAGAGATTCTTATTTCGTTCCCGGAATTGGAAGCTGCCGCACGCAAAAAGGCAGAGGAAACCCCAAAGGTCACTGCGATCGAATTCGAGTTGATCAAAGACAAGGAATGAGGCGATGAGAACTCATACAAAATGGTTGGCGATGCGCCGAGTATTCATGGTTGCGATCGTGTGGGGCGTTGGTAGCGCCGCGGTTCCGGCACAAGAATCCGTGCTCATTTCCTGCGCCGGCGAGGGACCGTGCCTCTATCGGCGTGCCTTTCTGGTTACGGTGCAGGGAAAGGATGGAGTCAGGTCCATTGGAATCCAATCTGCCGGCAATCCGCGGCTTCTCGCGAAAGCTCGCTCGGTCCCACTGAAATCCCTGTCAGGACTGTATCGCGAACCGAAGTCCGGAATGGTGAGGGTCTTGGGACGTGACTGGCGGACGGGAGAAGTCGTGATCCCTTCGAAGTTGCCTACCGGCGCTTTCACAGCTTCCTCCGCATGGGAAGGCGTGCCGATCGAATATCGCGAACAGCCAAAGTCCAAATCCAGAAATACGGTGCCCTCGGATCAGTTTGTGGCCGCCCTCAACGGCCCCAATCTCGATGCGGCAGTGGTCGATTTCATGAAAAATGAGGTGAAGGCGGCAGAAGCCCATCCTCGTCAGAAGGACCTCATTTCCGGCGCTCTCCAATTAGCAGCTGGTTCCGATGCGTTGCGGACGTGGCGCGCGGAACTCCTGGGAAAAATGCGCGAAAGCCTCGACACTTTCCGGGCGGAACGGGCGAAACCGACACGATTGGAAGCCACCCTCGAGGGGGGACTCGCGGCGATGCGCATCTATCAGCTCATCGCGGCTAAAGGGGAAGAGGAACTTGCCCTGCAGCAATCACTGATGGCAGAACATCTAAAGCTTGATACTCGATTTGCCATCGCCAGCGTTTTGAGAAAGGCAGGGCTTCATGATCCGTTTCTGGAGAAAATGAAGCAAATCGGAATCGTTCGATGGTCGCGGCCTGAATTGGTCGCTGGAATCGAACCGGCCCTCAAGGCCAGTGCCGAAGGGCACAACCAACGGGCGGAGGAGCTGTTCGCGGCGAAGGAATATGCCCGCGCCTTCGACGAGGCACAAATCGCGAGCGCGAACGCACCCTGCAATTCTGCCATTAACGACAATTTCTATAAATTCAGGATCGAGTTGGTGAACAGGAATATCAACCCGATAGCCTCGGAGTCTCTCAACGAGAACCGAAGCATCCTCGAGCAGATTGTTCGGGAACTTCAGGGATCGGGCCAGCAAGGGGAGTATACGCAGGAACGCATCGCGTACATCCGAAAGCGTATTACTGACGGGGAGTCATTAGATAAAACCTATCTGCCTCTACAACTCAAGAAGGCGGAGTTTTTGACCAATATCGGAGAACTGGCTGCCGCTCAGGATGTGGTCACTCGCATCGAGCGAACGGGCGGATTTGACAGGACCACAAAGGTAGGCTGGTTGGATCAGGATGCCGCCTTGCGACTCAAACTTGACACTACACTTCAACGCGCTTTCCGAGTGGTGAAAGAGCATATCGACAATGAGCGATACAAAGAAGCGTTGTCGGAAGCCATCAACGGATTGAAGGCCGACCCCACCAATCCGAAGCTCCTCTACTATGGTGCGATGGCCGCGGCCATTCTGCGCGACCGGCCGCGCACCTTGGAATTCCTCCAAACGTACCTGCGGCTGGACAATCTGGGGTGCACGGATATACCCGACGCGACGAAGAAGATGTTTGATCTGTACAGTCGCATCGAAATAATCCGCCCGCCAGGGACTGCCGCCGAGGGCAAGATTCCACATTGGATGAGCGGCGAACCCTACGCGGAAGGCGAAGTCTATTACGACCCGTACAGTGGCGGCTTTCATCCACACGTTTTGAATTCCGTTTCGGTGAAGGGCACCGATGAGACGAGAACCGAATTTCGCTGGGAAGGATACACGGCCACTTCCATCACGACATCAACCGGCTCTAGGATCAATAGCTCAAGGAGCATCCAGCTCGAGTTGGAACCAAAGTATAACCAGGAACGTCTCTTCATGACGGATATCGGACCGAAGGCCAATTCCGCGGGCGAAAGGAGACTCACTGCACTCCGATATCTGAATTGTCCGGATCTGGATTTACGTCTCGCGTCAACCTTTTCCGGTAACGCAAAAACCCGAGGTTGGGCGGGAAATCCATTTTTCCACCCATTTCTTTGGAAGGAAATCTTCATTTTTGATCTTGTGTACGATGAACTGGGACGTATCAAGGAGGCGATTCCGGCGGTTACGGACGTGAAACGTCCACGATCGCAGTTTAGTGAGAATCTCACGTTTATTTGGGATGGGAACTCCAATCGTTTGCTCAGCATTCGCGGCGCCAAGTACCGCCGGGATATGACATATGATCGAGAGGGGCGTCTCATTCGGGAAAAGATCACCTACCCAAAAGGCTCAGGGAAGATCGAATACGAATACATGGGCAAGAGTAAGCAACTGAAGCGCGCCAAATGCGAGGACGATTTTTACGACAAAGTGCCCCGGATCATCGAATTCCAATCCGTGAATCAGTAAGGGCAAGGCTCGTCGGGCCAGGACGCCGGTTAGCCCAAAAAAAATGCAAAGTGGCGCGTCAAGGATGAAACAAAACGGGGCGTAGCGGGTTATTAGAGGTAGTTGTCGTCGGGGGAGCAGAGTTGCGATAACTGACGAGACAGCGGGGTGGATAACTCTCCCGTTGACGGGAGATGGAAAATAGGGAGGCCGAATCATGAAAAGACATCGAAAAGCCATGGTGGCAATGGTCGCCGTAGTCCTGTTGGTGGTATCCGTGGCGGCGGCGGCGAATGCTCAAAACGCCAGGCGCAACCTTCAGATTCAGAGACAAGGTGCTAAGCAGAAGGTCATGTTGCGCCTCAGGGCATTCTTGGGAGGTTTGGACTTGACCCAGCAGCAGAAAGATCAGGTCAAGACCACCCTGGCTGGCCACAAATCGGACATCCAGGCGGTTGCCCGGCAGAATGTCCAGGACCGGCTGGCCCTCAGAAATGCGATTGTGGGTGGCGCAGCCAATAGCGACCTGAAGGCGGCGTTCGACAAGGTCAAAGAAGACGAATGGGGTGCCGTGACGCTGAGGACCACGATCACCGCAGAGATCAAGCAGATTCTGACGCCTGATCAACAGGCGCGCATCCAGCAGAGGATTGGGAAGGTAGATACGCGCATCCAGAACCGATTGAATCGGATTGGCAAATAGGCAGCGGGTCCATCAGCAATCGAAATGGGGCCGGATGGTCCGTGTCGGCCCCGCCTACCCAATGTAATTTCCCCCTGCATCAATCCAAGCCTCTTGTGCCTGCAGAAGCATAGTCAGTCTCCTCCGCCCCGGAGCCGCAAGTAACTTGATGGCGTCCTTCTCAGGCTTGGCGCCTCTACAGAAGAACCAATCCCGAACCATCACTGTCATTGTTTCGGCAGGGATCGGGTATTGATCCGGCGTTCAACAGACGCCTTCACCAACGCTTAGCTTTTGCCGGTTCCATTTTGTGGAGATCCAAGCCGCGCTCGAAGGCGCCGAGGCGGTAGATGCAGATCTCGCGGAGTGTGGAAGGATGATGGAGGACCTCCGAAAGGGATTGCCCGCCGACAGCCCATACGCCGCCGCCACGGACGACGACCATCTTGTAGTCGTGCAGCAGACGGATGAACTCGTTCCACCCGAATCGAGCGGGAAGAACCGGAATTACCAGGTAGAGGAAACTTCCTTCCGCGTCGAAGGGTATGATCCGGCTGGCCGGTTCAGTCTCCGAGGGATAGATGAAATGAGCCGCGGCTTCGGCCTCGGCCACATGGCAATGCGTGATGGTCTGGAAATCGCTCGTGGCGTAAATCGCCTTGTGGGTGTTCAGTTCAGCATCGTCGCCACTGGCGGGCTGTAGCGGCAGGCGTAGAAGAGGACCGCCGATTTCCCGGGGCATCGAGGCCTTGGGCGCATAGAGGATCGTGTCTACGCCTCTCACTGACATGGACCCGGTGTGGAATGGGGAGAGCCTGGATTCAAAGATCCTATGCCCTGCCTTGATGAATTCCCGGTGGATCTCCTCTTCTTCGGGAAAGTCGCAGCGCGCATCGTCCCCGGTGGTGTATGCGGGCGGGGGATAGCTGAAGCAGGCAACCGGGTCGGCTTCAATCCGGCGGCGCAAGCCTTCCACATCAGCACGCCAGCGGTCCAAATTCCGAACCACCGCCCCTGCATGGTTTCCCACGCATAGCCGGAAGAACGCCTCTTGAAGAGTCGTCCCCGTCGCGATCGAACCGTGGCCGAAGATGATGGTCAGAGGGTGGGTCGCGAGCCGTTCGGGGATGATCCTGGTCATCTCAGGCGATCCGCTGGGGACAGCAAACCAGTCGACAGGTATTTGGCTGCCAAGGTGGTAGTAGCCGAGCGCGTCCACTGGCCGGAACGGGGCCGGCTTGCCCGGTTTGGGGTTATCGTCCAGCGTGACGATGGTCAGTTCCTTGATGTGGGCATGGAAGGAGGCACGGACTCCTGGAAGAGAAAGGATCCGCGCGTGGATATCCGTCTCGGAAGAGGCCTTGTAGTAGCCGTAATCTGTTCCGGCCGCGGACAGGAAACAGAGCTGGTTTTGGTCCAATTCCCCTTTTTGGGAGCCGGTAGCAGTGATGACGATCTCATCGTTGCCAAGCTCGTTGATATGGCGCACGGCCATGTTGCCGCTGTGGCTGTCCTGAATGTCCAAGGCGAGCGAAGCGCGGCCGATGGTCTGGAAGAGGTGGAGAAGTTCGCCTGTGGCTTTCCACTTTTGTCCTGGAGCGCTCATCGGTTTTTCTCCCGAATCCGCAGGTGGTCCAGGAGCTCGCGCTTCGGCCGGCCCTGGTCATCCCAACCGCGAACCTTGTAATAATCTCCTCTCATTCGTTCCATATCTTCCCGGCTGATCCGGCGTTCACGGCCGCCCACTACGATTGGGATTTCACTAAAGCGCGAGGGGAGGCAGTCGTCCTCAGCAGTGATCCCGGTTGCCAGGTTGAACATCCTTTCCAGAGTAGCGACCCGGTTGGCGATTTCGTCGAAACGGGTAACCGAGTAATCACGGCCGGTAATCCCGCTCACCATGCGCGCCCAGGGA
>Ga0187878_1001452_pt1 | contig 23060 bp, 26 predicted proteins | sample June2016WEW_17_1_FD_132979 | JGI IMG/M metagenome (GOLD analysis project Ga0187878, IMG submission 132979) | Peatland microbial communities from SPRUCE experiment site at the Marcell Experimental Forest, Minnesota, USA - June2016WEW_17_150 | ecosystem: Environmental > Terrestrial > Soil >...
GGGTGCTCCAATGGGTGGCCTGGGGAGGCGTGCTGTGCAACGTGGCCTCCACCACCGCGCGAATCTTCGCTTCCGAAATCCTGGGTCGCCGACCCAGACGGGGGCATCCTTTTTCACACCCTCCAAACGCAGCGCCAAGAATCGCTCCCGCCAAAGCTGCACCGTGGGGCGCGAGATCCCCAGCCGACGGGCTATCTGCTGGTTCTGCACCCCGTCGGCCGCCATTTGAACAATCTGGGCCCGTTCGACCCATCGACGCGGCAGGCTTCGGGCCCGGGCCCATGCGTCCAGGGTGGATCGCTCTTCGCGGGAAAGGATGATCGCCGCTGCAACTCGACTCACGACGCACAGCATGCACCCGGGCTAGATATGTCCAAAGCTACTTAGAACGCAATGCACCAGGTTCCGACCAACTCCAAGGCTGCGCGCACTGCGATGCTGGCAAACTGCCCGTAGCGCTCAGCGCGCATCTCGTCGGCGTACCGTTGGGATAGGGGGTGCCTCCAACCACGACTTTCACATTGTCGCGAATGCCAGCAGCTTCGGGTGCTTCCATTATGGTCTTCACCTTGGCCATAGTTGTCATCAACACGGCTGACATTGCGACTATCTGGCCACCGCGGGCTCGAACGGCCTGAACGAACTATTCCGTTGGACGTCTACGCCCAGGTCAACGAGCTCGAAGGCCGAACCATCAAGCATCAGGCATGCCAAGTTCTTGCGGATGTCGTGCAAGTCACCCCGGCCAGTGTCCACTATTACTCTGCCCATTAGCTTCCCTTCCGCCCTCACCAGATGAGGCCGGAAAAGGTTCATCCCTCGCCCATCGCTCGCGCAGCGATTAGGATTTCCATCCCAAAGTACTCTCCTTCGTCGAAACGCCGACCTACCTCCGACGGCGGCCACCACCCTCCATTAAAGGCGAGGTCAGGGGCCAATCCAGCACTCAAAGCCTGCTGGACCCTGGCAATAGAAACCTTGTGATCCCCATCGATGATGCTCTGGCGAAGCTCTTTAATCACCACGCTAATCTCATCCTCACGGCATTTCGGAGCACGGCTTTCACCAATCGTTTACCGGCATGTGCGATGCTCCTCGCTGGTGCTTCCCAGTCCGGATCCGCAAGGGACAGCCCCATAGGATCCTTCCACCAATCGCTCATGCATTTTTGGGATGACCCCGAAACACTCGGTAGTTATCGTCACAATCGCAATGTAGCGATAGCGATGCTCATACCAGACCCGTCGCGTTGTTCACGTCATAACACGACATTCCTCCTCCCGTCTGGACCCGACCTTCAAATGCACATCACTTAATGATGGCCACAAGTATCGATTAGCTGAGACCCACGCTCACTTTGCCACATGTTCCAAGTCTTCTTGTTGGGTCGGTGACTGGGTCACGGTTTTCCGAATCGCACAATGGTGTCGGCGATGATTCGGAAACTGGTTCGCCAGACATCCAAAGGCGCATTTTCGGAAACCTGGATCTGGAGGCGCCCTGAGTGACCAGCAGCTGCCAGTATCTCCTCAGTAGTCGCGCGGATCTCAACTGGAGACTGCAGATGGACTGAAGAGGGGAAATTCACCCACAAGATCTTCCTCGGCCACTGCGACACGGCCTCGCCTACAGTTGTGTCGCAGTCGGGCACCGGCGTGAAGGATTCTATGCCCCCGACGGACGAGCGGCCTATGTCCTCCCATAATGGTTTCAATAGTCCATCCATGTGCACAAAGAGAGGCGCACCTCGCTCCGCCAGCATCCCAGCCAGTTCGTCATACAGGGGGATGCAGTACTTGCGAAAACGAAGTGGACCAATTGCTGGCGCAGTAATGTTGTCGCAGATATCGATAAATGGTGAAGGAGAACGGTAGGCAACTTCGAAAATCTGCCGCGCTCTGTGCTTCAATAGCTCGACAGTATGCTCGACGTGATCCGGAAAGTCCACCAGGTGCAGCGAGAGGGCCTCCAAGCCAGCCCAGCTGATCCATAGTTGTTGCCACGGTGTCCGCTCCGCATCCGGCATGACCAAGCCGTCCTCGCCCAAATCCGCGACATCCTTGTAGTACTGTTCGGTGTTGTCGAGGATTATGGAGTCCTCAAGGTAGCTCCACAAGATTTCATAATCTCGACGGCTCTTGACATAGTGAATCCTGGCGGTCGAGCTATCGTAAACAGGGTCAAAAACGCGCACCTCTTCCAGATCCCCCTTAGGTGTGTGCAATATATTGCGCTGGCACTTAATCTCCCCTTCTTTGAAGAACTCGCTCACGATTTGACAGTGAGGATGCTCGACCCTGTAGACATCATGAAAACGGATTATCCCGATGCGGTCGCGACCGAGGTGATCAAGCACGTCTTTCGCAGGAAGCAATATATCGTACATTGCAAAAGGGACGCGGTCGTGTTCTCTTCCCTGGACCACAGCGAGCATGCGCTCGCGCATTGTCATGACTTTCATCAGATGTCACCCTGCACCCGGAGAAGATCTCATAGACAATCCACTCTCGAAGGGCTGACCGAAGTGTTCCGTGCTTCGGCATGATCAGCGTTCGAGAATTGCGCTCAAGAACGCCCGTGTCCTTTCGCTTGTCGGATTGGTGAAGATAACATCGGGACTGGCATCTTCCTCTATGGCGCCGTGGTCCATGAAGATTACACGGTCCGACACATCTCTCGCCCAAGACATCTCGTGGGTGACAATCAACATGGTGATGTTGGTTTCGCGACTGAGATCTCGTACCACTTTGAGTACCTCGCCAATGAGTTCGGGATCGAGGGCAGACGTGATCTCATCGAAGAGCATGATCTTTGGGTGCATGGCCAGTGCCCTGGCGATAGCCACCCTCTGCTGCTGACCACCTGAAAGCTCACGTGGATACGCATCAGCTTTGTCGGAAAGTCCAACCTTGTCTAGCAACTCGAGCGCGGACTGGCGCGCCTCAGTACGGGGCATCCCCAGGACATGGAGGGGCCCGACCATAATATTAGCTATGGCCGTCATGTGAGGGAACAGGTTAAACTGTTGGAAGACCATGCCAATCATGCTTCGCACCTTCCGCAGGTGCGCATCGCTGTCGCGGACGGGTCTTCCCCTTACACTCCTTACACCCAGAAGTTCGCCCTCAATCTCGATAGTTCCAGATTCGGGGCGTTCCAGGGTCATCAAGAGTCGAAGTAGAGTTGTCTTCCCCGACCCGCTTGGACCGATAATGGCCAACTTTTGTCCCTCGCGTACAACGAGGTTGACGTTGTCCAGCACCTTTGTGCTGCCGAATGATTTGCAGACGCCTTGCAACTTTACAGCTGGAGTGTCGTCAAATCGCATGAATTCCACCTCATTTTCGCTTGAACCAACGCTCCAGCGTGTCAACAAAGATCGAGGAGGGATAGCTAAGCGCCAAGAAAACTAGCATAACAATGGTTAAGGGTTCGAAGAACCGGTATGTCATATTGGCTTCCTGAAGAGCACGTCCGAGAAGCTCCATAATACCGATCGTCGACAGGATGGGGGTGTCCTTGAACATAACAACGAGGTAGTTCCCCAGCGCGGGAATCACGGGTGGGATCGCCTGAGGGAGGATAATCGAAATCCATGTTCGAGCAGGCGACAGATTAAGTGCATTGGCCGCCTCCCACTGGCCTCGAGGTACACCCTGGATACCAGCCCGATACACCTCAGCAATGTAGGCGCTGTAATTCAGGCCCAGCGCGACGATGCCCGTCTCGAAAGGTCCGAAAGTCACCCCATACAGTGGAAGAATGAAGTAAAGGAAGAAAAGCTGAACCAAGAAAGGAGTCATCCGGACAAATTCGACATAGGCCCCCGCAGCCAGTCTTAGTGGCCGGATTGGAGAAAGCCGTGCGATCGCAAGCAATAGCCCGACAATAATGGCAACTACTATGCCCCCGACCGTGGCCTCCACTGTTACAACGGAGGCCGCGAGTAGTCGCGGAGCTATCTCGATCATGTAGTGAATGTCAAAGATCATTCCACTCTACCCAGGTGGAGGCCTTTGCTCAGACGCCTTTCCAACCAACGCGAAAAGAGCGATAACGGCATGTTCATGACAAAGTACATGACCAACACAAGGAAGTAGATCGAGGACAATTGACCGTAGGTCTGAAGCAGCTTCTTGCCCGCGAAAGCAAGCTCCGAGATCGTGATCAGCGATAGAAGTGACGTTGCCTTGAGCTGTTCAATGACCTGGTTACCAAATGGCGGGAGCATGGCCACGAATGCCTGCGGCAGGATGACCCAGCGCATCGCCGTCCAGGATTTCATGTTCAATGCGATTGCTGCATCTCGCTGTCCTGGGTCGACGCTAAGAATCGCTCCCCTGACCACCTCAGAGGCGTACGCTCCCAGGCACAGACCAAGAGCCACGACACCAATCACCGTTGCATCAAATTTGAGGCCCAGGAAGGGAAACACAAAGTAGAAATAAAAGAGCTGCATGAGCAAAGAGGTTCCCCTAAAGATCTGAACGTATACACCAGTCACCAAGCGGACAAGCCGCCACCGTGATAGTCGAGCAATTCCTGCAACGATTCCCAAGGGGAATCCAAGCCCGGCGGACATAAGGGTCATCTTGATGGTCACCTCAGCGCCAGCAACAAGCCATGCCAGGACATAAGGGGGAACCAACATTCTTCGTCCGCCTTCTGGAGCGCAGAAACTCAGGACCGATGCCGGGGTCCGATACGCATCCAATAACAACTCTCCCCGCCAAAGATGTGCGGGCGGGGAGAGTGATCGACGGCAGCGCTCAACTACCGCCTGCGCAAATCTGTTCGGCAGTCACCTTCGGATCCGGAAGCATTGAATGGGGAAGGCCATACTTATCATATATCGCTGCCAGCTGGCCGTTGCTGAGGAGAATCGCGAGCCCAGTGTTGTAGAGTTGGCGCAAGTCGCTGTCCTCTTTCCGGAAGACCATTGCCCCGTACCCAGGTGACCCCTTGGGCTGGTGACTCATAGTCACAAACTCGATTGTTGGGTCATTCAGCTTTTTCAGAACCGTTGAGAGTCCCAGCTCTTCGGATATGACGACATCTGCGCGCCCCGCCTGAAGGGCAGCCACGCAAGTCGGTGTGTCAGGGCTGAATACAAACTGACTGTCGGGGATTCCTATGTTCTTCCCATAGATGGTCTCGGCGCCGGCGGGGGACGCGGAAATCCTCACTTTCGGGTTGGCGAGCAGATCATCATAGGAGTGCAGATTAAGCGGATTTCCCTTCTTGACTGCCATTGCTATCCCCACTGAATAATCGGGGTTGGCGAAGGCTGCCTGCGCGCAGCGGCTCGGAAGGGTGAACATACCTGCACCGATTACGTCCCATCGATTAGCCAACAGCCCGGGGATGAGTCCCGTCCACTCTCCCAGGATGCCTTCCACCTTGACATCGACGCCAGCAGCAGCCAGTGCAGCCTTTATCACATCGATGTCTTCGCCGACAAGGTTCCCATTGGTATCAATGAAGTCGTAGGGATCCTCGCCGTTGAATCCCACGCGGATAATCCCTTCCCGCTTGATGCGTTGCAGCGTCGTCTCAGCGCCAGCCGTAGGAGACGGCAGCGTAGCGGCTGGCGCTATCTGCGTCGGGGCTAGCGCAGCCTGCGTGGGGGCAGGCGCCGCTGCGGTCCCGGCAGGTTGACACGCAGCGCCCAGGAAGGCAAGCAACATCAAGACAGAGCAGTATTTCATGGGGTTACGGTGGGTGACCATTGCAATGCGCTCCTCCTCTCCGAAGGACTTACTCTGAACTTGGCAGGATATTAAAAATATTATAGTGGCAATTGAAGCCCATTGTCAAGACGATTTATCGGATCAGGATGCGTCAGGGAATTGCCGAGGGGCAGGAAATCTTGCAGGCTCACCCAGAGCATAGGGTTGCCCGAACGGGCAAGGAGGGTGAGCCCACCTCCCTCCATACTCCTGGGCCTTTCTTTGACGAATTCCGAAACCAAGCAAACTCTTGACCTAATAAACAATATACATTATATTGAAAAGGGGATTCATGGATAGGCAAGATTTCGATTATCGTAGGCGTGTTTCCTCTTCCTGTTGGATGGTCCCCTGTGGGTGAGTTGAGGGCACATGCCCACAAGAGTGGGGGCGCCACACTTGGCATTGGGGCCAGAACAACGCTCAAACGAAATCAAATGCCGAAGGATATGAAAGAAAGAATAGAGCCGTCTGGCAATATGGCCCCCTCACTTTGGGACAAGAGCCACGCCGAACCACTCAGAAACAGGATTGACACTCAATGCATTGGCAACGGCCAGGAGCGACAGCCCTGTGCAGTCTACCGAAGAGAGGTGCGAGGAAGCCATGCTTGCCGGATGCAAGGCAAAACTCCAACCGCTCTTTGCGTCTGCGCCGGCCACTTCTTTCTTGGGACCGAGACAGCAGGAAGAATGCTCAGAAAAAGGACCGAAGGAGTCCTTGAGAGCCTATGAACGGAACGGGTTGAAGCAAAGACTATGTGGCCTGAGTGCTAATTAGTGCAGATCTAGCAAGGCCAATCGAGATGCCCTTAATTGATTGCGCCAAGGGAACGAGCGATTGACATGCCCCCAAGTCTTGTGCCAGGAGCCGTAGCCATCCAGATTTGGCGAAAAAGTTCTTACGCATCGACCAAAGGACACCGACAGTCAGTCTTCCAACTTGGTTTGCGGGGGAGGGATTCGTCCCAGCGCGCCTTTGCCAACTCGGCGGGGGTCAGATAGCAGGGAAAGCTGTGCAGTCGGAGGAACATGACTATGTCAAAGCAATCGGAAATTGAAGCGGTCGCATCCGCCGTGTTTTCCGGAGACAAACAGGCCGCCCGTGCACATGCAGAAATTGCAATCAAACAAGGAATTCCGGCGCTCCAGATACTCCATGAAGGCCTTGAGGCCGCCATCTTGTCAATTGGAGAGAGTTGGCGGAAACAGGAAATCTTCCTCCCGGAAGTCTTGATGGCAGTGGAGGCATGGAACTTCGCCATGGAGGTTGTGGAACCCCACCTATCGGCCGAGAACAAAGCGGAGGCAACGCGCGGGGTGGTAGTAATTGGTACTGTCAAAGGGGACATACATGAGATCGGCAAGAATATTGTCGCTACGATCCTGAAGACTGCAGGCTTCGAAGTCCATGACATTGGAACCGATTTGGCTGCCTCAGTCTTCGTGTCTGAGGCCGAGAAGTACGAGGCAGATATCATCGCGTCCTCGGCGCTGATGACAACCACAATGCCTCACCAGAGAGATATCGTGGAATACCTTGAGACAAATGGGAAACGCGCCAGCTTTCTATACATGGTCGGGGGCGCACCCGTTTCTCAAGAGTGGGCCACCCAGATTGGTGCTGACGCATACGGCAAGAACGCCGAGGACGCGGTTCGCCTTGCACTCGCACTGGTTGAATCGAAAAAGCACAAGCTAGAGTCCTAGTGGAGGAGTCTCATGATTGACTTCAAAGAAACCACCAAGCGCGCCCAGCATGGCCCCATGGTCTCATCCCGTGATTTCGATCTTCAGCTTTTCATCCCCAAGATGCGTGAAGTAGTTCGCGAATTCGGAATCCAATACGATTCCAAGAACCCAATTCCCGCAGATGACGACTTGGCGGATAGAGTCTTTGAGGCAGGAGTGAAGTTCTATGAAAACGTGGGGACTTATTGCGTCGACACCGAGCGCATCATTCGCTTCACCAGGGCCGAAATCAAAGAAGCCTTGCGTGATGCGCCCCAATCGGTCTACTTCGGCCAAGGCTCAGATCGAAAGATGCTGGTTGCTCGCCAGCCGGATTGTAGCACGCTGCCCTGGTGTTCCCTCGGAGCTGCAGGCGCAGGGGTCTCGTCGGAGAGGGTTCTCAGCAGCCTTGTTGAGGGATACACCAGACTCCCTCTTGCTGACTCGATCACATTGCCCGGTCTCACTGTCTTAGATGGGGAGCCTATAACAGCTGGATCGCCCTCCGAGGTCGAGGGTGCGATTCGCGCCACAGTGCTAGCTCGGGAGAGCCTCAGACGTGGGGGACGGCCTGGGATTGCGATGGTGAATGGCGTTTCAACAGCGGTGACGGGTCGGGCCACAATCGCTGCAAGCCAGTTCGGTTTCCGAGAGACCGACGGCTGGGAAATCGCCTCTATAGCTGAGTTGCGGACAAACTTCGATCTGCTAGGCAAAGTCCCCTACATTCTCAGTGTGGGGGGCAACATCCTGGCGGAGACCGGACCAATCCTTGGTGGTTTGGCGGGGGGACCCGAAGGAGTAGCAGTCTTGAATGTGGCCTATCATCTCGAGGGTATCATAGTCAAACGCGGGTGCTTGCATCATCCCTTCCCAATTCACGCGTCATACGGCTGCGGAACTGGACGCGATGTTCTTTGGGCCCATAGCATAAGCACTCAAGCCATCTCCCGCAACAGCCACTTCCCGATGCTAAACCTTGGGTACACCGCAGCGGGACCAATGACCAAAATGGCCTTGTACGAAACTGCGGCCTGGGTAGTTGCCGCCGTGGTAAGCGGAGGAAACATAGAGGCAGAAGGCGTGGCTGGCGCCACCCATGTAGACTACCTGACACCTTTCGAACCACGACTTGCCTCGGAAGTAGCCCACGCGGCAGCAGCGATCAATCGTTCACATGGCAATCAGATTGTCAATGATCTTCTTGTTCGGTACGAGAACGGTATCGCCTCACCACCCCTTGGCAAGAAGTATCAGGAATGCTGGGATGTAGATGCGGGTGTGCCCATCCCTGAATATTGCACGCTGTATGACGAAGTCAAGGGCGAGTTGCGCGAACTCGGTCTGAAATTGTGATGCGACAACTGAGGATCACCGCGGTCTTCCCCTGCGCTGGCCTTTCCTTATTGCAGCTGAGTTGCCGCTCTCGGGACTATGGGTTGAGAATGTGAGACCGCGTTCCACAGTTGCAAAGAGCCAGGCCATTCTACGGCCTACTTATGGGGCAGGTGACGACAAAGGCCACTGCGCTACTCGTCTGCCAGATTTGCCCTCGGTAGGATCCGCTGATCGGTAGGGTTTGCTGAAAGGAGTCGCCCATGGGCGCATTGCCTGGACATCTTGTCAGCACACAGGGCGCAATTGACATGCACTTCCATTCTGCTCCATGCCTCTTTCAGCGATTGGCGACCGACCGCCAAGTGGCCGAAGCGGCTTCCCGGATGGGGTTTGGAGGACTGCAATTCAAATGCCACCATGAGAATACCGTGTCACGTGCCCTAGCCTTGCAGCGGGACTTTCCAGAGTTGCACCTGTTCGGAGGCATCGTTCTCAACACTTACGTCGGCGGGATCAACCCCAAGGCAGTCGAGGCAGCACTTCTCCTTGGGGCCAAATCGGTCTGGCTCCCCACCATTGACTCAGTTCATCACGTCTTGGTTCACGGCGGCACCGGACAATATGAGACCCAGTCCGCTGGTGGTTCGACCTCGAAATGCGGCATCAGCGCGGTGAGAGATGGGATGATCACCGCAGAGGCCAAGACCGTCTTCGAACTGATCGCCGAGCATGGGGCTATTCTTGGCACATCCCATCAGTCGTACGACGAGCTGAGTGTAATTATCCCAGCAGCGCGCCAAATCGGTGTGAAGAAGATCTCACTGACTCATCCCTTCTACGTGACTCCAGGCCTTACGCTTCCGCAAATACAAGAATTCATCAACATGGGGGCGATCGCAGAATTTGGGTACTGCACCGTATCGCCGATGTGGGCCTCGGCGACACTCCGGCAGGTAGCTGGGGCCATCAAGACCCTAGGGGCAGAGCATTGCATTCTGATGTCGGATGGTGGTCAACGCCACAACCCTATCCCCCCCGAAGCTCTAAGGATCTTTGCTCAAAGCCTGTTTGAGTTAGGCGTACAAGAAGGCGACATAGATACGATGATCAGGAAGAATCCCGCCAGGCTACTGGGACTGGAACCCGACGAGGTTAGACCATCGGCGAGAGGAGTTCATGATAATGCATGATGCGGATCCCCCAGTAAAGTCCAGCTTGTTAGGTGCTCCGCCGGAACTAAACGGGGCAATATGAGGTTTGACTGCCCTGGGGGGCGGACTCTCGACGAAACAGAGGTGGCACAGGACCGAGCAGATCATCGACATGGTCCGAGAAAGCGATGCCTCATTGGCCTCATGCGCCTAGGTGGCCGAGGTATGCATGCAGACCAGGATCAGCAATGGGACATGCCATCGCCCGGGGGCATTGTACGTCGATTAGAACTCGACGCGGTTCTGCGCTTGGGCGGCCCGGAGAAAGCGGACGCGCGGCTGAAGAAGATTGTGGCCGACCAGGCAGTTGGCATGAGAGTCATTAAGGAAGTGGCCAAGCGAGAATTCTGAGTCCTGCGAGGAGGCTGGCCGCGGTGGCGCTCGTGCAACGGATCTTCGAACTCTCCAAACGTCGGGTGGACCGAGCAATCGGTCAGGCCAGGTCGAGCCAACGATATGGGGTGGAGAGTCCGGACAAGAACCAGCCCCTAGCATATCGGATTGAGGCTTTGGACGCGAGGGCCGTTGGTACACGTGCCGGTGGATCTGGGCCTTGGTAGGCCGAGAAGCCTGGCGAGTGAATCGGAAGTTTATCCATCGACTTGCGTATCAGTGGCTGCCCACCTCCTGGCCCTAAGCGATGGCGCGCCAGTGCCTATTGACAAACTGAAATTTTTTTGTCATATTGGGTCTACTGGGTAGTTACTACAGCCGGGTGATGCAATACTCGGCATGGAGGTTCCCTCGCGCTTTGCCGATATTGACGCGAAGCCAGGAATCTTGGTCCTGGGGAAAGCCCTCATGGCAAGGCTGGACTGCAGAATGAAAGCGTTCAATAGTGCCGCCGCCAAGCTCTCCTTATCTAATGTAACCATGGTCGCGAATCGATTGCCCAAGTTGGGCCTTGTTGCCGTGACATATCGAAACGACAACCGAAGTCATTTCCCACCGATAACAGCTGAGTGCTCCGAACCTTGTAGGTTGCATAGATGACTATTCTTACCTCCCTGGGAAAGCGCTTGCAGGACATGCGCAATGACCACAATATGGTTTTGCAGGGTCTCGCGCGAAAGTCGGGGGTCAGCGTAGGGATGCTGAGTCAGATCGAAAGAGGTCGTGCAAACCCATCGTTCCGTACCCTCTTCAAAATCGCCCGAGCCCTTGATGCCTCCGTGAGCAGTTTCGTAGTCGGCATTGAGGGCGAAGACGGAGGTATGCTAGTTCGAAGCAACGAGAGAAAGAAGTTGATTTTGCCCATCAGCGAATCCGGGTCGCCCGACTCCGGACTTGTCTATGAACTGCTGTGCCCCAACCTATCAGGCAGACTTGAAATGATTTGGATCGAATACGCGCCCGGAGTCAGCACGCATGAGACCCCATTTGCTCACCAAGGTGAGGAATGTGGTGTTCTCCTGCACGGCATAATGGAGGCCCACGTCGGCGACAGTTGTTTGGTACTCAAATCAGGTGACAGCATCTATCTGAAAAGCCACGTGCCGCACTGGTTCAGAAACCCAGGTCGAAGGAGGGCAAGCATGGTCTGGGCCATAACGCCCCCATCGTTCTAGTCACGATCGGAGCCAATTGGTTACAGAACTATGACTGTCAAGATGCCATCAAAGATGTTTCGGGAAGGTGGCTGGGACTCAATGGGGGAACCGGTTGGTTAGCGGCAACACACAGCACCGCACACAAATCGATGAAGTCCCTAGTTGGTCTGAAGCTAGAGCGTCCTTGCGCTGAATAGACCAAAGTTACACAGTTACACAAGCGTCCACGCAACAGCAGCACGATTATCCTACAGGCGGTGCTTCTCGGAGGAATGTCAGCGAGCGATTTGACCACCAAAACCGGGAATTGATTGATACAGTGTTTTCTGCGCCATCTTACTGGGCACGCTGTCGAGGGAAGGTTTCGGACCCACTCTCCTTCTGTCTTGCCCCAAGGTTGCCCAGTACCCGATAGGTCGTGGCGCTTTGGCGTTATTTGTAATTGGCATGAGCGGCTGTCCAGGCGACCAGGACTTGCCCTCGCCCTCCGCTTTGGCTGCGATAGCCCAGGTCCAGTCGCTGCTCGTTGCAGCGCGCCTTGGCAGGCGGTCCGTGGAACTTCAAGTAGCGGTAAAGCAAGGCCAAGTGAGATGGCGCATTGGTGAAGTTCCTACGCTTGAACACTGTTCCAGCACGAGAGCCGGTTTGACCCGCGATTGCTCATTGAGGATGGTGTCTTTCTGTCGCTCGACAAACTCCTTCGCCCAAACATGGCCATGTTGGGTAAGCATCGGCAGGTACGGAACTGAGTGCACGTCAGACAACGGGCGGCACGGTATTCGTCACTGTGATCGCCGAACACGCGCTCAAATATCGAACGCGCCTTGTCGAAAGTGGGTTCGATCCGACTCGGCCAAGACCATGCGTCAGCCATGGGAGAGAAGTCTGCGGTGATCTCAGCCCCAGCAGAGTAGACTGGCAATGTTCCGTAGAACGCGGCGTTTTTGGACAAGTGTCACTGCAAAGTGACAACGACTAATGGATCTAGAATATTACGAACCTCAGACACTTGCAGAAGCTATGTCATTGCTTGATTGCTATGGCACTGAGGCGCTTGCGATCGCCGGAGGCACGGACGTGATTCCCAGCATGCGGAGCGGTGAGCTCGTGCCAAGCCACCTAGTCGGAATCCACAAATTGCGAGAACTGACCGGCCTCAGAGAGACACCCGAGGGCGGACTTTGGGTTGGGGCATCAACAACGTTCACTACCCTTCTCCGGTCTCTAGATATCCATCGACGTTATCCCCTCCTTGCCGAGATGGCGCGTTCCATGGGGACGCCTCAAGTGCGCAACGTGGCCACGCTGGGCGGTAACCTCTGCAATGCCTCCCCGTGCGCCGATTCGGCGCCAGTGTTGCTTTGCCTTGACGCCGTAGCGTGGACTGAAGGGCCGAATGGTAGCCGCAAGGTCCCTCTCGTATCATTCTTCACTGGCCCCGGGAGCACGATCCTGGTCAGGGGTGAGATCCTCGTTGGGGTCGAATTGCCCCCGCCCGCCGTCGGAACTGCGGGGAGCTACATGAAGGTCGGTCGCAACCTGGGCGTCGACCTCGCGGTCGTGAGTCTCGCCATTGCGGGCTGCCAGTCAGAAAAAAACCCCTCCCGTCATTGTCTCCACATCGCTTTGGGGGCTGTGGCCCCCACGCCGATTCGGGCCAACGTAGCTGAATCGATCTTGGCTGAGGAGGTCGACGAGAATGCCATCCGCGCAGCTATATCCGCTACGGTGGAGGCTATCAGTCCGATCAGCGACCTACGTGGTACCGCTGAGTATCGAACATTAGTAGTCGCGAATATCGCTGGCCGAGCTATTCGGCACGTTCTGAGCCTCATCCCATGAAACACACAATAGCAATTACTGTCAATGGGACAGAAGAGCGATTGCAAGTCGATGCGAGGCAAACCCTTCTCGAGATTCTCCGTGAGGACTTGTCTCTCACCGGTACCAAACAGGGCTGCGGGATGGGCGAGTGTGGAGCCTGTACCGTGCTGGTCGACGGCATGGCCGTGAACGCGTGCTTGATGCTTGCAATCCGGTGTGATGGGCGCGAGGTCTTGACCATCGAAGGCCTGAGTGAGGGAGAACAACTGCATCCTCTCCAGCAGGCATTTGTAGAACAGGGCGCAATTCAGTGCGGTTTCTGCACTCCAGGAGCCATCCTTTCCTCGAAGGCGCTCCTTGATACTAACCCCAGCCCTGATGAGGCCGAGGTTAGAGAGTCTTTGGCTGGAAACTTGTGCCGCTGCACTGGCTACGCCAAGATCGTGAAGGCCGTGTTGTCGGCCTCTAAGCACCAGAGAGGAATCGCCCGTGGCTGATCCCGAAATCACTGATCTAATCTCGCCTGCACTAGATTCCAATCACGTTGCGCGCATCGGCGTCGTAGGGATGCCGCATCCTGGAGTTGACGCCCGCGCAAAGGCCGTGGGTCGTCTCGAATATATCACCGACATGCGTCTACCCAAGATGCTTGAGGGGAAAATCCTTCGTAGCCCCCACCCCCATGCTCGGATTCTCAATGTCGACACCCAGCGTGCAACACGCCTTCCAGGGGTGCGAGCTGTTATTACATCCAAAGACACTCCTCGTCTGCTATACGGGCCCATGATTGCAGACCAATACCCCCTTGCCGTGGACCGCGTTCGATACGTTGGTGATGCCGTGGCTGCAGTGGCGGCGATCGACACCTACACGGCTACGGAGGCCCTGAGTCTGATAGACGTAGACTACGAAATCTTGCCACCTGTCTTCGACCCAATGGAAGCGATCTTACCTGGTGCACCCCAACTTCATGATGTCAAGACGCGGAATATAGCCCTCACTGCTGGGTGGCAGCGCGGAGAGGTCGATGAGGCCTTCCGAGCCTCCGATGTGATCCTTGAGCAACGATTTCAAACTCAACTTGTCCATCAATGCTACATGGAACCCATGGCTGCAATCGCGGCCTGGGACACTCATGGAAGGCTGACCTTGTGGCTTCCCATTCAAGTTCCGGGGCTAGCTCAGTGGAATTACGCTGCGGCTCTCGGCCTTGCCCCTGGCAGAGTTCGTGTCGTTCAGACAGAGATGGGAGGAGCGTTCGGTGGGAAGTTGGAGCACAGCTTCCATCTGGTATGTGCATTGCTCTCACAGGCCGCTGGTCTTCCGGTCAGGATTGCATATACCAGAGAGGAGGAGTTCGAGGCAGGCCTTCCTCGCGTTCCGTTTGTTATCGATCTGAGGGTGGGGGCGAAGCGGGATGGTACTTTAATGGCCAAGCAGGCGGATCTTTTCGCCGATAACGGAGCCTACACTAGCTATGGCCCTGCGATCCTTTCAGCTGCAGCCACGCGGAGCGATTGTCTTTACCGCCTCAACAATGTCCGGACCAGTATGACTCTGGTCTACACGAACAAGGTTCCCACGGGTTGTTTCCGCGGCTTCGGCAACCTCCAAATGCACTTTGCGAACGAGTCCATGATGGATATGTTGGCCTATGAGTTAGGGGTCGATCCCTTGGATTTCCGGCTAAAGAACGCCACTCACGCGGGCGATGTGACCGTCCATGGCTTCCAAATCGGGAGCTGCGGGTTGTCCGAGTGTCTAAAGCAGGCAGCGGAACTCTCCAGATGGCGAGAAACCCGATCAAATCCAAGGCGGCTCCACGGGATCGGTGTCGCGGCTGCAATCCACGTCTCCAGCAACCGGTCCTTTGTGCCAGAGTTCGATGGTTCCGCGGCAATCATTCGAATTGGCGCCGACGGCAAAGCGACCGTGCTGACAGGTGAGGTAGACATGGGCCAGGGCTCAAAGACGGTGTTCGCTCAGATCGCAGCCGAAGAGCTTGGTCTCACACTCAACGACATCTCAGTGCCAAATGCAGACACTGACTTGAGTCCTTTTGGTCTGGGGACATGGGGCAGTCGTGCCACAACCTTGGGAGGAAATGCTGTGAAGGCTGCCGCAGAGGACGCGCGCCGCAAGTTGTTAACGGCGGCCACTGAGCTACTTGACGCCCGCCCGGGTACTCTCGTCATAGAGGGGGGATTTGTAAGAGCCCCCGACGGCGCTCGCGCTTCGTTTGCCGATGTGGCGAAGCATTTCGCGTATCGAAATGGTGGTGCCCCCATTCTGGGGCAGGGCCATTTTGTCCCTCCCGGCGTTGTGCCCTCGGATCCAAGGACCAAGTTTGGCAACGTGTCATGCGCATACCCATTCGGAGTCCATGTAGCCGAGGTTGAGGTGAACATCGACACAGGCCAAGTGAGGGTAGTGAGGATTGTGGCGGCGCACGACGTAGGAAAAGTTGTCAACCCTCTTGGAGCGGAAGGTCAAGTGGAGGGAGGAATCGCGCAGGGAATGGGGTTTGCTCTGATGGAGGAAATGCAAGTCATTTCGGGAAAGCCAGCCAACCCCAACTTCCGCGACTATAAGATACCCTCGACTATGGACATGCCTGAGATCGAATGCTCGTTCATCGAGTCCCAAGATCCTCACGGTCCCTACGGCGCCAAGGGCCTGGCAGAACCGGCGATAATCCCTACCCCTCCCGCAATTGCAAATGCACTATTTGACGCCCTGAAGATACGTTTTACCGAATTGCCGATAACTCCACAGAAGGTCCTTATGGCAATCCAGCAAACCAAGGCTCATGAGGCATCCAGTTACCGGGGAGGAGAGGCATCCGGATAATCAAACTGGTGCGATGAGGTCGCCCCATTCCGGTCAGGGAGTATCGTTACATCTTCTTCTTCGTCGAAGAGAACCCTCCGTCGGGGCTGGTGACAACTTCGCACGGGGTCTCCCTCACGTCCACATGACTTCGGGCGTCGAGGGCAGTTTGTGTCTGGGGCGCGTCCTCTCTTGAACTTCATGGTTCCTAGGGCCAGAGGACGTGACTCCTGGGCAATTTGCGATGCCCGCAACATTGTCGCCCATCTTCCGGACACAGACATTGCGATCCCCGTCCCTCTCACACCGGCCAGTGAGAACCCATGCTATGAGGAGCGCAGAGATGTCATCAACGGGCCTGGAAGCTCAATCCGCCGACGTTGTTGTCGTCGGCGGCGGCGCAGCCGGTTTACGCGCTGCGATCGAGGCAGCAGAAATGGGGTGCTCGGTCACGTTGGTCACTAAGGGGCAAGCCGCGCGGAGTGGCGCGACAGCGATGGCCTCACCTTCCTACCAAGCAGCCTTCGCGATGGAGGATGAACGCGACAGCGTTGAAATCGCATTTGAAGACACCTGCTTCGAGGGTCGCTACCTGGGCGACGAGAATCTTATCTGGACCTTGACCAGCGAGGCGACTGAGCGGGCCATGGAGTTGCACAACTGGGGTCTCAAGTTTCGGAAAAGGGAGGATGGCAAGTTCCTTCAGGTAATCCACCCGGGACACAGTTTTGAGCGCAACTTAGTCATAGTCGGGGATGGCTACGCAATGGCCGCCAGGTTACTTGCACAACTTCACAAGTTTGAAAACATCCGGCTTCTTGAGGACGTGGTGGTGACCCGCTTGCTCACCTGTGAGGGCGGGGTTTCTGGGCTCGTTGGCCTCGACATGCGAAAGGGCTGTCCTGTTGTCGTGCAGTCTCCGACCGTGATAATAGCCACGGGTGGGTACCAGGAACTTTGGCGGTGGACCGACACGGAGCCAGGGCTGACTGGCGAGGGAGTGTATCTGTGTTACCTAGTTGGAGCGGAACTCATTGATCTTGAGATGATGCTCTTCTATCCCACCGCGTTATGTTGGCCTCCTCATGTAGAGGGGACCCTTGTGCAATATGAAGGGCTACTGGCTTCCCAGTACTGCAATGCGCCGATGTTAAACGGACTAGGGGAACGTTTTCTTCCCACGACCGAGCGGCTTCCGGTGCGCGATGTAATGATGAAACTGATGTTCCGGGAGATCGAACAGGGGCGTGTCTCCCCTCATGGCGGTGTCTTCATAGATCTGAAACAATCACCAAAACCGCCCGGGGAAATTGTGGAGATCCTCAGACGCCTGCGCTCGCTGCCCTACAACCTGTTAGGTGACCTCGGGATCAATGTGTTGGAGGACCCCATCGAGGTCACGCCCGTGACCCACTATGTCCTCGGTGGTGTTCGCATCAACGAATGGGGCGAAACTACTGTCAAGGGGCTTCTTGCCGCAGGTGAAGTGTCCGGAAACGTGCACGGGGCCAACCGGACCAGCGGGAACGCCTTGGCGGAAACTCAGGTCTTCGGCAGGAGGGCTGGGAAGAGGGCAGCCGAATATGCGAAGAGCCACGGGCATCGAACGATAGACTATCGTGAGATTCAATTAGAAATACAACGGATCTACAGTTTCCGAAAAGAACGAGAGCGGCCCCTTCGCCCAATTGAACTCAAGCGGAAAATCAAGGCCATCATGCACAACCATGTTCATTACCGGCGAAACGCTGCAGGTCTCACTGCAGCACTGGAGGAATTTGGCCGGATTCGGGAGGAGGATGTGCCGCGGCTTCAGGCAGGGGGAGAGTCGACAGTATACAACTACGAGTGGGAGGAGGCTCTCGAGGCCGACTTCATGGTTGAACTTGCCGAACTTGTTACGGCCTCAGCCCTAGCTCGCCAAGAAAGTCGGGGGCATCATTGGCGGACAGACTATCCACTTATGCGCTCTGAATGGGAGAGGCATACAATTGTTCGTCGCGTCGACGAACGCAACTACGTCGTGACGGATGCGCCAGTAATCCGCATAAAGGATCGTACAAAGGAGCGCCGGGCAGCAGATCCCGCGCTTATTCATTCGGGAACCCTAGATGGATACTCAGGAGGGTAGGAATCATGCCTCATATTCTACATGTCCGCGAATGCACCGAACCAACTATTGGAGACCCGGTGACCGCTGAAGTGTTCAGGTACGATCCCTCACGAGATCCTGGTCCGCGCATGCAGCACTATGTCGTTCCTTATCGACACAGCATGAGCGTGTTCACCATGCTTCGGGAGATCTACGAGCATCTTGATCCAACGTTGGCTTTTCGGACGCAACATTGCGGCATCGGGATCTGCGGAACATGTCACCTGCGCATTGGTTCGGAGGGCAAGGCTGTCAACAGTTGCAAGACGATGCTCAAGCCCGGAGATCATGTGATAGTTAAGCCGTACAATGAAAAGAAAGTCATTCGTGATCTAGTGGTTGACCTCTAGGCAACCCGACTCGGATCATTTCATTCTGTCGTGAGGCGATCTGACATCCCAAGAGGGGGAAGTATCTGCAGTATTCGATCGAATTTTCCTGCGAGGAGCCCCCACGAACATAATCGGACAGACTCCTCAAAATAACAACCTTCCCAGAGAGAAAGAAACGTACCACTGAAGGGAGGGAAGACTTTTGGATGACCAGCGCGATTGAATCCCGTACGGACGGTACTGACTCGTTCCTGCAGGGAGCATCCAGGATCCAGTTGGCTTGCCGGGCATGGCTGAGACCTATTCTCAACTGCCATGTGAAGCTGCAACAAGGATCGGGGCGCCGGACACATTCCAGTTGACTCAGGTTGGTAGGGCGGTGACACTGAGGTTTGCTCCGGTATGGCAACGAAGATGCACATCGTCAATGAACGCGTCTCCGCCAGGGATCTCATTGCCACCTTTTCTCTGCTGCCCCTCATCATGATGAAGGAGGCGGACATAATATGAACCCGCCCAAAACAACATGTTGCAGGATCGGACGACTGGTACATCCTGCAAGCAGTTCATTCGTGCGCCCACGTTCGTCTCGAGAGATAGGGAGCAGGGTCGGGGGAGAACGATCGCGGGGGTACGATCTAGAAACGGCATTGTGCCTTGCCTTCTGCATAGCAGGCACGATCGGTTGAACCGCATTAATTGACATCGTGGCGTTTCAGACAAGGAGGTAATGTGGCAACTGTGGTGCCGTCATTCGCCCCTCCCGGTAGACGTATCGGCTTATTAGTCCCTTCGCCAAACACAACTATGGAACCTGATTTCTACCGGAATGCGCCCCCCGGATGGACTGTGCACACATCAAGAATGTATCTTCGCGACACTAACATTGAAGACGAGACGAGGATGATTGACGAGTATGCTATTCCGGCTGCGCGCGTCCTGGCGACAGCCCGGCCCGACGTAATCGTCTTCGGTTGCACGAGTGCGGGGGCGCTACGCGGAAATCATTACGAGGATCAATTGATTGAAGAAATCCAGCAACAAGCGGGGGTACCAACTCTGAGCGTGATGAAGTGCGCTCGAAGCGCGCTTCAAGAACTCGGGGCGTCAAGTTTGGTCGTTGTCACCCCGTATGTTGATGAACTCAACGAGCGCATCCGGGCAAGTCTGGAGACAGATGGTTTTAATGTGTTAGCCATAAGAGGACTACAAATCCTAGATGCACTCGAAATTGCACGTGTACCTCGCCGTCGGATCATCGAATTTGCAGATGCGGCAATTGGATGTTTGAAACCGGATGCCCTATTTCTATCCTGTACAAACTTTCCGGCAATGGAAGCCCTACCTGAGTTGCGCGGCAAATACAACTTTCCCGTAACCAGCAGCAACAAAGCGGCGCTCGACAAGGCGATTGCAAAGGTTCAGAATTAACATCGGTATAGGGTCGCGAGAACAGGGACCGATGTTAGGGCATTAGTGGTGGGGACACGATTGGCGAATGGAAGAACAACCATCCGGTGGCGTGAGTCATGACCCCCGAATGATTGACGAGGCGGACGCCTGGACTTGACCTTGGGGGGGCTTTGGTCGTCCTGGCCGAATGGCGATCCGCCCGACAATAGGGCTCGATCGGATCAGGACTATCATCCCACGATTGATCTTCATCGTCCAGACGGGAATCTTCCGCATGCCTTCCTTCGATCTCCGATTTTCCGACGCATCCACACCGGATTGGCATGTCAAGAAGTGCCTTCCCTTCATCTGCCCCCGCCTTATTGCTATCCTGTTCTCCATGGCTCTGCCCCCGACCTTACTCGCTCTCATGCCCAACTCTCCGTTGTAAACGCCCTGTCCTAGCCGAAAACCTCATCCTGTCCTGGCCAAAAACCCCATCCGTCCGAGAATAGGACTGGATGCAACGTATCCACAATCCTCCAATCATGGATCATGAGCGTCTATTGAGGGACCAACTCGCAGCCTTTGTCATTCGATCCATCTCAGTGCGTTGACAAACACTTCCATCAAGAGGTACCCTTCGCATTACACTTGCGGATCAACCTCGTTGGGCTCGGGGATACTGAACAACGGGTGGCACCCTCAAACCGGTGGAAATCCTGTTTGAGACCCCCTCCCCCAGGTTCGGGCTCATTACCCGGAGGTCGCTGGTTCGAGTCCAGCCCCCGCTACCTCAAGGCAAAACCGAGGCATTTGAGCCTCGGTTTTGATTCATTCAACGGGGTTGTGGACAGTCAAACCCCAGCGAAACTCCCGAGATTCATCGTGCACATGTGGTTTGGCAGCTCGTAGGGCCCATAACCGCCAGGTCGTTGGTTCCTGTCCGAATCAGACGGGGTCAGATTCCATGACTACCTCGGATCGTCGGGCTGGTAGCCCGGAGGCTGGTAGATCCCCGGCCCGGCCAGGGCAGGCGAGTCCGCCCCCCCCCCGCTACCAAGACGGAGAACCGAGCCCATTTGAGGCTCGGTTCTTTCCTTCCGGACTCGTGACCAGCTAGTTCCAGGCTCCAATCCTGCGAGGTCGATCCGTGCTGGACTGCAGCATCCGGTTGTGGGGTTGCGGGCCATATGGCCGTGCGCCGCCGGGATCCCCTGTAGACGATTTCCTCGAAGAAGAGAGGACCCCGTTTTGCCAATTCCCCAAGTTCCGTTACCTGCGACGCCACGGAGGCCTGCTTTTGACACAACTCAGTTGACAGCCGCATAATATGCGGTGACCGCTCAGAGGACCTCAGGGCGTCCGTGATTGCCACCCAAGGAGGGGAAATGATCACTCATTCCAGCCGCCCGATCCTGGCTCTCCTGTCCCTTTTCCTTTTTCTGGGACTGGTTTCGCTCAGCTGCCAGATCTCAGCGCCCGCCGCGTCCCCTACGTACGTGGAGGCTATCTACTACCGAACCTATCCCACTCCAGGGACGACCGGGAAGACCGACTTCCAATTCCTGCAGCTCTATTACCACGGAGTCTTCACCTTCGTGGACATCGGGCAGTCGAGCGCGATGACGGTCGAGCAGGTGCACGACCAGATTGCTGTATCCTGGCTGGAGCCAAACGCTGTTCCGGATCACACGGGCAACTATGTCATCCTGGGGAATCGCATCTACCTCAACTATCCACCCGTGGGCGCTGACGCGTTCCCGGCCACGCAAAGCTCAGGCACATACTCGGCCTCCCGGATTAATCTGAGCAACGCGGACTGCAGCAGCGTGGAGTACCTGCGCTATCCCCCAGGCAATGCGGCGCCCCTCGCCACTGCGACCTCACAGCCCTGCGAAGCGAAAGGGGGTGCCCCTTCTGGCGGGCAGGCGGGCACCGGGACCGCCGCGGGCGGACAACCGAGCTTGCAGGTCACCGGGACCCCCTCCGTCGGCCAACAAGTTGCCTCCTGCCAGTTGGGGACCTGGCGGGTGAACGCCGCATCCTATCTGGCCTGGATGAACGCGGTCGAGAACAAAGATCCGAGCATCACCTTCACGAAGATCCCGATGCCCTTCCACTACCGGTTCAATGCGGATGGCAGCTTCACCGTCTACTACGACAAGGGGTCCAGCCTGTCCTTTGACGCGAAAGCCGCCGCGACCGGGAAGGTAATGAGCACGGAGATTGACTACTCGAGCGGCACGCTGGGAGGGACCTTCTCGCTTCTCAAACCGGACCCATCCTTCCCGGGGTTCGCCCTCATGACCATCACCATCGCACAGAACTCGATCACCGTCGTGGGCATGAAAGCCAATGGGATCTCCGTGCCCCAGGTGTCGGCTCTCAATATCACCCCCATGGTTGAACCGGCCTTTTTCAAGAAGGTGGGTTACATTTGCAAGGGGGATACGCTGGGAATGATCCCGCTGGCGGCCGGCCTGCCCTCGGGAGGGTATGAGCTTTCCCGGGATAGCAGCTGGCAACCCACCGGCCCCTGAAACGACCGGAATTGGAGGGTTGGGTGCCCTGGCCTTACCGCCAGGGCACTTTCTTCGGGGAAGGGAATTGAGGGGTCGTTGATGCTGCGAGCGCGAGGAACGGGGGGGCTTTGTTGAGATCCCTTTGGTCCATACGCCAGACCTGCAAACGATAGCAGTGCCCTGGTCAACCTTGACCTGCCGCGACCAGCGAGGTAAGCAAATGCCTGTTCTTTAGCGCGAACCTTGCCAGGCTCACTCGGACCGCAAAAAAGGGGGCACCCTCAAAGGGGTGGAACTGCTGTCTGAGGGTGGCGCTACCAGACGAGGGCTCATAACCCGGAGGTCGCTGGTTCGAGTCCAGCCCCCGCTACCTAAACAGCCAACCGAGGCCCTTTGAGCCTCGGTTCTGTCTTAAATCCCCACGTTGTCGGGTCGCAGATTCAGCCAA
>Ga0187878_1001455_pt1 | contig 23059 bp, 47 predicted proteins | sample June2016WEW_17_1_FD_132979 | JGI IMG/M metagenome (GOLD analysis project Ga0187878, IMG submission 132979) | Peatland microbial communities from SPRUCE experiment site at the Marcell Experimental Forest, Minnesota, USA - June2016WEW_17_150 | ecosystem: Environmental > Terrestrial > Soil >...
ATGATATTGCTTAGATTTACAAAGGGAAGCATGTAGAGCTTTATTTTATTAAGAATAATAATAATATTAAAATAATAAATGGTTTAACTGCGATATTAAAAGACAATACTTACATAACTACGATGCTACATATATATAAAGCTATTAATATACTATTGATATATGATCATATGATGATAAGATATAATACGTTAACCCACGGCTATTGATAAAGATATCCCCCAATTCCAATTGTGATTATTGATATTGGTCGGATGTGTTAGTTAGTTAGTGAGTTAGTGATAGCAAAGTATATATATTAGAATGTCATAGTATTCATATATTATTATGATTAAAATTACTGAGGAATAAATATGACAAATGATAATGGTTTAGATTTTGCAATTGTCGAGGCAGATACTTTGAATAAAAAGGATGTAAATAGAATTCCTACCAAATCTATAGAAGTACTAATGGGGTTTGAATCATTCTTTGAAAAACTAAAACATTCTTTGAATACAGTTAAGGCTGGACAGGTTGTGTTTCAGACATATGAGAATCTGAAATCTGCATGTGGCCGAGACGATATGAATGATTATTCTTTCTATTCGGCTATAGCACCTGTTGCTTATATGAAAAACATTAGAGTTATGACATGTAATGTCAGGACTGTTGATGGGAATAAAGACGGACTAATGTTTAGATGGTTAAAGAAAGGAGAAGAAAGAATAATTCCGACATCATTTAAAGAAAGAGCTGATAAGTTGAAAAAATATGAAAATATAGGAGAATAAACTATGAGAACAAATAAAGAAATTCTACATGAAACATCTATGGCCAATAATTGTATAGTCGAAGTTCTATTAGATATAAGAGATCTTCTAAACAAAATGGTGCAGCCACAAGATTTATCAAGCATGATAGCAAATATGGTACCTAATATAGAAAAAGCAATGCAAGCACCAGATGATCCAAATGAAGAACCTGCTGACTGGGAAAAGGAGGAGTGAATTATGTCTATGTGTGCTCCTACATACGATGAGTGGATAACAATAATAGATACATTAATAAGAGCAAATATGAATCCTGATGGGAAACTAAAAGAAAAACTAAGGACGCTGTTCTATTCTTTAGAATTAAAGAATAGTATTGGCTGGAATAATATGACAGAGGACAAATCATGATGAGGAATTAAATATGATATGGTTATCGTTTGATCATTGGTCGCGTAGAGCAGATTCTATGTTTACATATGATAGAGTATATAGAAATGGCTACAAATGGACACCATTTGTAGAGATAAAAAGAAGATATAAACAGTCTGGAGTATAATTATGACAGAGGACAAATCATGATGAAGAAATATATTGGCACAAAAATAGTAGTTGCAGAGCCACAAGATAAAGACGGAAAACCAGGATATAAAGTCATGTATAAAGATGGATATGTAAGCTGGAGTCCTAAAGCAGCATTTGACGAAGCATACAAATTGCTTGAAGAGATGGATTTCCTTGAAGGAGTATAATTATGACAGAAGATCCAAAAGAAACAAAAATAGAACCTACCGATGACAAAAGCCAAACTCAGGCAACCGAAACTACTTTACCTCCTAAGGAAGAAGTCAAGGAAATTGAGACAAAAGTGGAAGGAAAGGAAGCGCAGGACCCCAAACCAACAGAAGGTAAGAGCGATGGTCAGCCCGTCGCTCCTTTACCTGATAAGGTGGTGAAAGAACAGCCTAAGGCTGAGTCCAAAAGCGGAGAGAAAACCAGTAACAATGAAGGAAGTTCTGGACAAGAAAAAGGCTTCCTCAGAAGTATCTGCGACGCAATCGACGAAGCCCTTGGTTTCAATTCCTAAATTTGAAATACCAAAAATAGAAATAGTTCCAAAAGTCGATGTAAAGAAAGAGTCTCCAAAAGAAGATCTCCCAAAGATTACATTACCAAAAATAGAAAAGATTGTAATTCCTGAGGTCAAGAAAGATGTTCCTCCAAAGACTGAAGCTGTCAAGGAAATCCCAAAAGTAGATCTCCCAAAGATCCCAAAGATTGCAAAAGCAGATATTCCAAAAGCAGAAATAAAGGAATATAAGAAACTGTCTACTGACGTCCAGAAAGTCAGTGTGAAGATTCCAAAAGATAAAGATAGCGGAGCGTCTCCTTTAGATCTAAGTGACGATGAAGAAATCAGTATTGCAATACATGTCGGAATATTGATTGACTTACCTGGCTTTGCAAAGATGGGTTATATCAGTCCTTCAAAAGAGGATATAATACCGGTTGCAAAACAGTGTGCTGCGGTATGTAAAGCACGAGGATGGTCAATTGAGAAGTTCTATAAGTCTGCATATCTTGATATTATATTATTGACAATGGGATATCTGGGAATAGCTGCAGGTATGCGCATGAATTATGAGAAACACCAAGCAGATATACGACATAATCGTAAGGTCCAGGATAAAATAAAGGAAACATCAAATATTGGAGGAAAGTCTGACATCAGTGTTGCCGAAAAGAAGATAGAGACAGAAGTTATTAAGGAAAAAGCAGTCGTCACTCCTACTGCTGAAGTCAAGGCTACTAATGGTCCATTAAGTCCAATAGGAGCATAATTATGAGCTTGTTTAGTAGCATTAAAAGCTTAATGACAGGAGATGAGAAGAAGGACAGCATTGCGGCAGAAATGCTACTTAGCTCCTACTCTGCATCACTTGGTAAAGTCGAAGCAACACACGACATATCTAAATTGACTGAAGTTATAATGAATACTATTATAGCTGATGGTATGATTAAGAAACCTGTCGTAAAACTGATGATTAAAAGTGTAGAAGAAGATCCAGTACGTATGGATAAAGTAATGTATTGGATACATCTTACGTTAAGCGAATATTATAAAGATGTAGATAAACATCAAGGTTGTATGTGTGAGGTCTGTAGGAATGAAAGATCAGAGAAACAACAACAATCGTTATGTCAGACTGAGAGCACAAGCGATAATGATACAAGCGAATTGGTCACTGATACAGAGACGAGCGTTGAGGAAAGTACTGAAACGAATGAACATAAGAAGGAATTTGGACTTATTGTTATAGATAGACGCGAAGCGTCTATAGGATTATTAAAAGACGGTAAAATAATAGCATTGGCACATCTAACTTCTATGGTACCTGGTAAAAATAGTAATGCATATAAAATGTTCCTTCAGAGACGTTTGATAGCCATAAATGAATTCTATACTCGAGTAGGAGAACTTATTGACGCAAGGTTTGAAGATATTAATGATATATTTATAGGCGGCCCTTCTCCAACGAAAGAAGAATTTGAAGGCGGTCAATATTTCAAGAAGAATGTATTAGGACTATTTGATGTAGCTAATACAGATGAATCTGGATTGTATGAATTATATGATAGAATCATAGAACATACGACTAAAGCTGTCATTGAGGAAGATGCCGAAATAAATTCTGGTAATGGGTAAATCAGTCCCTTTATGATTTGGTTCAAGACCCATTATAGGTTTTTACTGATATTTTTATTTCTTGATTTTTATATCAGCGTTTACCTTTCGATACTGGAACCAAATCTATTTTTTGGGAAATTGATCTAGTGGTTATGATTGCTGGCTTGGAACCAGTAAACCGAGGTTCGATTCCTCGATTTCCCATATAAGAGATGATAAATTATGAAGGATATAATAATAGTGATAGGACTGCTGATTTCAATAGTAAGTTTATTTACGGATGGTAAAAATAATGACAATATTGTTGTGGCTATAATAGCTTTAATAATGGTGATAGCAGGTGGATTTTTATGAGACTAGAATTAGGAAAATGGTTTATATCGTTTGATATGTCGGGAGAAGAATTAGTAGGGTTTGGATTATCTACATTTTTAGCAGTGTTTATATATGCAATGGTCATGTGTGTGAGATGGTAAATTATGAATGATAATATTAATGATATGAGCGAAATTAAATTCAAAAGTGAAGATGAATTTTACGCTGTCCCAACACAAAGACCGCTATTTAAAACAAACGAAAGATATGCGGTTGTTGGAACCACACAATCTGGAAAGACGACATTTGTAAGAGAAGCTCTATTACCGATGTTTGAGAATTCTGGAATTAGAATAGTATTCTGGGACGGTGCTGCAAAGAATTTAGATTGGAAACATGATGTAAGAGTTAGAAGTCCAGACGAATGTAGAAGGGCATTAAAGGCTGGGCGTAAGAAGATTTTATATCAGTACCGACCAAAAAATGTGACTAAGAAGAATACAGATGACATGGGAGAAGATTTCAATGATTTATGTCACGTGTTATATGATGAGGGGAATTTATTATTCTATGTTGATGAGGCTTCATTTGTATCAACTCCTATGTCGATTTGGCATTGGTATAAGATGTTGATAATTGGTGGAGCAGGTCGAGGAATTGGTGTAATAAGTGCTGGACAGCGTCCTAGGGAAATGAATAATGCGTTGTTCGCTCAGTCTCAATATATATTCTCATTCCCATTAGAGATGAGGACTGATATTACAAAACTGGTTGAAGGTGGAGTTAGAGATCCAAAAATATATGAGACAATTGAAGCCCTCCCACAATATCATTATTATTTTTACAATAGAAATATAAAACGGGCGGAAGTACATTCGCCTGTAGGAAGTGAACGAAGTATGGTAGATGAATTAGGAAACGTTAAAATTGAAAAGAAGAAGATTGACAATAAAGGGAATAGCTTTGGGAATTTCATTGATAGTATAGTCGGAGAAGTTGAACAGGCTTTCGATGATATACTTGGAAAACCTGGAGGAGAAGGAGAGAAGAAGAAGGAAGAAATAAAACCTGAAGTTAAGGAAGCAATAAAAGAAGAAGTAAAGAAAGAGGTACATAAAGAAGAACACAAAGAGGAAAGTCCTACAAGACGCGCTCCTGAAATTCATATATCAGAAATAAGTAATCCTAAACATAAAGAACACCAAGATATGCCTTATAATTCTTTATGAGATGAGTTAAAAATATGAACTTAAAAGGCAAAGAACAAAAATTATGGATATTACACGGGAATTGGACTTGTTTAAGTGTGATAGATTGTATTTTAAAACATCAAATAATTAATGAAGACGATACATATGATGAAGAAATAAATCAAATAACGGCGGATGTACAACATCTAATAAGAAAGACATGGAAACAAATATTAGAATTACAGGAGAAATAAAATATGACGTATGCAAAAGCAATTGCTATTATTAGTATCTGGATGGCACCAACACTAATAGTAATATTTACAAAAGAACCTGTATTAGCGTGGTGTTATTTAGCATCACTATGGGGAACAGAATATATCACAAGTTGGAAGGAATAAAATATGGTAGAAGCAAATATAGTAATAATTGATAATAGAGAATTTGTTAAATTACCAGTAAAACCAATTAAAGAACCTATGTTTGATCATATATGTAAATGCGGACATTGGAAATATCATCATGAACATACATTATGGGAAATGTTTGGTTTGAATATCCGAGGATTTCGATATGGTATATTGGTAATGCTTATGACTTATGAAACAATTGCGCACGGAAAATATCCTATAAATGCTGAAGCTACAAAATGGAGAGAATGGGAAATAAGAAAATATCCTAACAAGTTTCAATTAATGCTTGTGATGGCTAGATTGGAAAACGAAACTGAATATTGTAGCTGTGGATTGACATGGTCAATGATACGAGCATTTCTAATACAAATGGGAAAGTATTATGGGATAGAGAGAATGGAACAAGAACTTGGAATACAAATGATAGTTAAAGATCCTGTTAAATGGGGCAAGATGTTAAGAGACAAAGCGCAGACAACTCTCGATGCTACATGGGGTTAGTACAGATCAGAAGTTGTATCAAAATTATGCGCCTAAATAACGTCATTTTACGTCAGGAGCGATTCATATGAGAAACATTTATATACTTAGGAGTTGTATATATGCATGTAGTTATAATCAAGCTACCACCAGTACCTAGTCGGGAATCGGGCGGCCACCTGATTCCTAATACTTTTTATAGATATTGGATGGGAAAGGTTATGACTAGGTAAGGTGAATTAAATGAATGATATAGAAGCGGACAGTGTAAATCTGGAAATATCAGATTTTGGAAAAGAACAGATTCCTATAATTGATAAACAGGAAGTAAGAAGAAGAGGACCTAGTTTAGAAGAAGAACAAGAAACTATGCCTTTTAGTTCAAGATGCTCGCCAGGGCTTTACTGGCAATATAATGATAAGGTAGTAAAAAAGAAAAGTCATAAAGAGAAACAGAAAATAACTAAAGAATTGTCGAACAATTGTATAAAATTGTGTTATACTTTTAATAATGATATTCTTGAGAAAATGCCTGCACATGAGATGCAGATGATAATTGGAACCACTAGATTATTAGAGTTTCAAAGTGGAGGCAAATATCAGATATATGGCAAGATAACAAAAGAAGCATATTATCATATGAAGAATATTGCAGATACGAGAGGTACAAATGAATATACGCTCTTTAGAAGAGCTTTTTGGGAGACGTTAAAACCCCATCTCACAGATTTTGATAAAGATAATCCAGTAGTAATATCAATAGATATAGAAGCATCGATATTTGATGCTTCTATACAACAGACTAACGACGTTATTAAAATATCTTGGGAAAGAACGGAAATGAATTACCAAAAGTAATATTTTTTTTTGACTTTTGAAAACTGCGACAGGTTCACACGGTTCAGAAATCCGGAACTATTAGAAAAAGTATATATACTAAGCGCTTGCAGATTTGTTACGATGTTAAAATGAAGCTACCGAAATGCATACGGCTGCAGAAGTTCTAACGTTCCCTTATACTTATACTATATCTCATGATCCACACAACGTTGAATGCTTCTTTTATAAAACCTAGCAACGATAAGTTCGCGAGTAAGTGGAAGATTATGCCCAAGCACATTCTATTAAGTCTTATGCATAATTCATGCATAGGTCTGCATCTGTTCTTAATGAGATCTGTATCGCGTCTTAGTAAAAAATCGAGATGTGACGCTTGTTAACCCTTGTTATGGATAGTCACATCTATTTATTCATTGTTGACCTAGTAGTGTTCTAGACGTAGCTAAGCATACCTATTTATGCCTAGTTACAACTATATCTTATCGTGTTTTGTTGATTCGTGTTATAGTTGTACCTAGTTTTTAGCGTTCATACCTAGTCTCATTCCAGTTGGTTTCTTTTGTGCTGTGTTAGGTTCATTTGCATCTAGTTGATCCTTTTTAACAGTGTCGCGCCTAGTTGTCGGAGGTCTCGGGGGTATTCGTGATAAGTCGATATATTTCTTTTTTAATGCCGGAGTAGATTTATTCATTATTTCATTTATTCTTAAATCAATGTCTTCATCAGTCAATTTTTCATTTTTAGTACTTTTTTCTATCATTTCTTTCACTATACCATATTCTATTTTTGATTCTTCTTCAAAAGCTGGTATTTGCACATCAACAACATATCTTGTAATATATTGGTTCCACGATTCTTTTAGAAACCTATCATATAGGTCATGTTCTTTTAGTCTGTTAATCATACGCCACGTATTTGTGGCATAGTCTGGGTCTAAATTCAATTCCTTTTTAACAACTGGCGCAATCTTATCTGTATATTTATATTGCGCAATGTAATCTGTGAATAGTTTCTCAACCGCTAATACAGTTTCTTTAAATGGTTTTCTCATGTTTAGTCTCCGTCATAGGGTTAGTCCCAATTGTTTCGAAATTAATACTTTCAAGATTTCCATTACATATCTGGTAAATCTTATTTATAGCTTCGTTTAAACCTTGTTTTGAGTCTTCTATCTCTTTTCTGCAAAATTTAACAGAGTCTTCTAAATCTGCTATCTCATAATCAATACTGCATTTTATACAATACTCTACATCTCTTTCAAGTTCTCTGTCATAACGTCTTGTATAGTTTTCTCGCTTAATCTGTTTGCACTTATCGCATTGGTATTCTGTTATCATATCTATTTCTCCTCCAATTATACTATTCTTCATATTTCGTCTTCAAACAGTTTTAGATGTTCGTTCTCTTCTATCATGTCTTGTCTCCTTTTTAATTTCGTCTAATTCTTCTAATATTTCATTCAATTTTGATTTTATCTCCTTCATATCTTTTGCTAACCATTTAATATCGTTCTCAAGTGTCATAACTTACTCACTTTATATCAGCTAATCGTTGACGAAGTGCGTTAAGTTCCATCGGATTTGGTTTAGCTGCCAGCTGTTGTTTTATCGATACCAATTCCTGTTTATAGTTATTAGCAGCAATCGTTAATTGTCTTATATCATTATCCTTTGATTTAATAGTGTCGTCTTTTATCTTGATACTATTATTCAGAAGTTCTATCTTACTTTTGAAGTCTATATTTTCCTTTGTCAGTTTGTTATTTCTTATATTTAAATCCGACATCTTATTTTCTTGAAGTATCATAATTTTATCATCACGTTCTTTCGCAGCTTTAGAAAAGGCGTTTCTTTCCAATATTAATTCTTGAATATTACATTCAGGAATTACAGGTTTCTCAGGGATTATTTCTTCTTTGTCTATTAATTTTATTGAACTCTTCGCCATAATAATCACTTATGTCCACTGAGTTCATAAACTATATCCGCATCTGTTTTTGGTTTCAGTGTTCTAATAATTTTCTTGATTACTTTTCTTATCTCATCGTTTTGTTTTTCTAAAAATTTGACCCTTTCTTCAATTGTCGTTTCTTCTTCATCAGTCATATTATTTTTCTCCTCTTACTCAGAATTTTTAAATTTTAAAAAAAATATCAGATTATCTATTTAAATATTAAGGATAATAGAGATACATAGTGGGTAGTACAACCAGCGGCGTGACCAAGTAATACAATAGCACAATCCTGTTTCGGTATAATTGGTAATGCTGCCAATATAATAAGTCCTATTAATCTCAATAATCCATTATTGTTATGTGGTTCTTCTGTCATATTTAATCACATTGATAGCCTTAGCTATGGTTCCTTTTTTGTTTTTCCTTCTTTATAACCTTCCAGGAATTCTAATATAGCTTTATAGAAAATATTCCCAAAAATTACAATTATAACTCCAGTACCAAAAATAATTAATATATCTTCTGCTCCTAACATTGCATCAATTCCTCCTCGATTTCATGTGTTACCAACTCCTTAATATCTTCTACAGCGAACTGTGGATATGTCATCACAATTTTGTGATCAGAGACTTGTTCTTTAAGTCTCATGATCTCTTTAGTTCCCCAATGATTATCAATAGCCTCTTCATATTTTCCTGAGGCTCTCAGCAAATTAGCGATGGACCTACAATAGGTCACATAGCTCTTGCTGATACATCTTCCACTTTCTTCGAATTTCTCTACTACATAATTTATAGCTCCTAACCTTTTTCCTGTTTCTCTAAACTCATTATAATATTTGTCCACCTCTGCTATTGTTTCGATTATTTCTTGATTTTTTCTCATAAGCTTACTCCTTTTTTTCAACTATTTTTATCAATATTTATATTTGTTTTTACAGTTTATTTCAATAAGTCACCACTAGATGGCTTTAGTGATCGGCTGACAGCTTTAGCTGTTTTTCTTAGCTGAGAACTTATTGTTTAGCTGTTGATTGCTCTTTGGTTTGTGTTCATATATCTGTCCAAATGCAGCATTTGGCATCTGTAATACTGCTTGCTCATGTATAGGTAGTGTAAATATGGTTGCTTCTGGGCAAACCATACATTGGTGTCTTGGTTTATCTTTCCTATCGAATCCGAACAACGTATGGTCTTTTGGTTCAGATCCGCACACAGGGCATTGTATAATGTCATATGTCACCTCCTTATATGTTTTTCTATTTATTAATGTTACTGTCTTTTCTTTATTTTCTATGGCTTTATGTCGTTTATTTCTATTGGCCAATAATAAATTCCTTTTTTTCTCTTCTTGTATCTCTTGGCCCTTTGAAACATTTACATGTCTCTTTATCATTTTTAACCTCTTTCCATGGATTTATTCTATATTCGATACCACGTTTTAATTGGTATTTAGTTAATGTTTTGTTGATATGATCAACTTCAATCGATAACACTTTCATTACTCTATCGTTACTCGATACTTTTGTGTTAGTTAGTTGATAGAGGGGTGCACGAGTTTATATAGTTTTCGCAACAGAAATGCTGCGATGTTAAAATGAAGTAATCCTGGCACATTAGATGCGCTTTGACATTTTGTGTGAGTTATAGCAAGACTTATATGCTATAGGCGCATTTACTATATCATATAAGCTATGATCGGCCTAAGCCGAGAACAGCTCCACCCTTCGGGGTTTTAACGCCGATTAAGTTCGGCAGGAAGAGATCAACAGTTTGAATGTATGATTCCGAAATTCATAGGAACTATAATTATCGTACTGGTTGTAATGTACGCAGTAAAGAATGTGAGCATTTTGAACACTTATTTCGGTTCAGGTAGTTAAGGAGAAAATATGTCAAGTACACAATTATCTGATAATGAACTAAGAACAGCGACACTTCAGTATACATATGTAACAAAAGCTGCTGATGCGGTTAATACTATGTATCTGTTGGCAAGGGCTGGCGAGCATCCAAGATGTAGATGGGATTCTGGACAGGCTATAGCGTTTGTTTATGCCTCAGCAGCAACGGTTCTTGCTGTATGTCATGAAGACGGTTCAGTTGTAGCATCCGCAACAGGAAGCACAACAGTATTTACATCAACAGCATTTGCTTCAGCGATTACAGTAGCAGGTATAGGTTCAGTATTTGAAAGAAATGAACCGATATATCTGAAAATAACCACACAGGGCAGCGCAACCAACGTAACAATGGCCAATGTTTCCTTCATAACCGTGCCATATACGACCAAAGGTGAATAAATATGGTATCTAATTTCCCTGAAATAGTAAAGCTATACGATTCCCAACAGTTAACTGGTGATAGTGCTAATAATGATAGATATACTATTAGGACTACACACCAGTATTCACAGTTGTGGCTTGTGGTCAGAAGTAAGAATGGTGCCACAAGAAATGCAGTTACAGGCGCAGAACAAGCCAGTATAATGAATTCTATACAGAACATCACATTAAAATGTGATGGTCATACTGTAAAGGATTATTCTGGTGAAACATGTCGCAGAATTGCAACACACGAACTGGGATATAGTCCTTATATATTGAGGACACAAGCGGTTGGTGGAACATGGGCTGCAGGAGACGACCCGACTTTAGGTTGGGATGTTGCTGCGTTCCCATTGATATTCTCACCAACTGAAGATTACCTTGGTGACAGCGGGGCAATATTGCCTGCTCCATTATATCAAGACGTATCTTTATATCTCAAGTACAATTTCCCGATCAGTGCTACGTTGGGTTATGCGTCTGGCGCATCAAATCACGTATTTGATTTGTATGGTATAGGTATTCCTCCTGAAGATACAGCAACGATGCAGAATAAATCCATCATAATGGATTTGCATAAATACGACTATCCTACAGCAGCATCTGGGTGGAAAGACTTCGACCTAACATTGAATAACAATGAATGGTATAGAAGGCTTTTCATCCAAGCATATTACCAATCACATGGTGAAGGCGTCGATGTTACTGATGTCAAACTCCTTATAAGTGGTAAGATATATAGAGAGGCAGCATGGAATTTCTGGCAGCAACTAAATGCTAGAGAAAGAGGCCTGACATTCCAAGAAAAGATCTATCACCAGTTCACAGGTGCTACAGACGCATACTGGACAAGATTCCCAGCAATGCAAATAGCCTATGATCCATATACAACTCCTGCTGCATATCAGGGCGCATCAGCGGCAGCTGATGTAATTACTTTCGCCGGTGTTGCACAGGATGGTCACGGCGTATCTACTGTGACTAGCAGAGTTAATCCTCAGACTGTATGTATAGATCTTGATCCAACTGGTAAAATGACACACATGCTAAGTTCAGATCCAACAAAATCTGCTTTACCTGGTGTTAATATTACCAGTTTGCAGGCAAGACTTACACAAGCTGGAGCAAGCAGCCAAGTAACAATGACTGAACAGAGGGTTATAAAGGCATTAAATCTATAAACAAATCCTAACCCATGGTAAACTATCCAGTAAATATAGGAGGATCGATACCTTCGAATTCTCCTATATCATCTAATAATACACAGGGCGTGAAGCCAAGCTGTATGTCCGCTACGACTAGTGAGGTTTCTCAAACAACACAGAAATCTACATGTTCTTCATGTCAAGCTAAGGCGGCTATGAATGCTAGTACACCAACAACATCATCAAAACATTCCCAGTTCTTTGGGATTGATATAAATAAATCATTAGTTGTTGGTCTACTACTTGGTATGATTTTTGCAGCTGTATTACATATGAAGATAGAGATAGGGAACGGCTAAATTACAATAATAAGGAGAAGATAAAATGGCAACAACAGTAACAATACCAGATACATCAAGTACTGGCGGTGTAAATTATCAGACCGGTCTTACAACTGATGTAGGGTTAAATACATCATTCGGTTTTTCAGTAGGAACTACATTTGTAGTTGGTATGATATTTGGCATAATCGCAATGTACTTTATAGTGAAACATAAAGTGGTATAGATGCTTTATCAGATTCATCTGATAAAACTGAAGGATAAATCATGACAGACAATTGCACAAGTAGAATGTTAGTTCTACTTCAAGGAACATATAAGGCAGCATATAGAGCTAAGTTTCCGAAATTGGCTCCTCAGTGTCCGTGCGATGGAGATGCTAAATGGTTATGTGGGAAAGGTATAGACACAGAAGATAAACTCAAAGCATATCTTGGAATACCAGGCTGTACACCGAATTGGACTTGTAAGACACCATTAGATGGGACCATGACTGATGGTTGTGGTAACAGTAAAACAGATCCTAGTTGCAAACCACCAGGCTGTACACCGAATTGGACTTGTAAGACACCATTAGATGGAACCATGACTGATGGTTGTGGTAACAGTAAAACAGATCCTAGTTGCAAACCACCAGGCTGTACACCGAATTGGACTTGTAAGACACCATTAGATGGAACAATGACTGATGGTTGTGGTAACAGTAAAACAGATGCGAGCTGCGCTCCTAAACAACAAACAATAACAGGTGTTCTGGCTAAATCTCCAGAAGGCTGTTATATGGTTATAAATACTGTAGATAATAAAGAGTATGACTTATATGGTCTTGCTAATCCAGTACCACCATTAAATAGTAATGTTTCGGTTAATGGTACAGTTACAACTGGTCAAGTAGGTTGTACTACAGGAATACAATTTCAGGTTACATCTATAACAGTTGTTTGTCAACCTAACTGGCAATGTACTGGTGTTGATATTGAATCAGATGGTTGTGGTAATTCACGAAGTAATGCTAAATGTACTGGACCACAATGTATAGCTAATACTAATTGGCAATGTATTCAACCATTAAATGGAATGGAGCAAGACGATTGTGGAGAGCAAAGAACAAATGCTAAATGTACAGAGGCTGGTGTAGAAGCTATTGCTGGCTTGAACAATACACCAACTTCAACTGGAGCAGGAACAGTTACAACAGGAACAGGTATTGTATCACAAATAGGAACCAGTCTAGGAATTAATTCAACATATATAGGATACGGAGTATTGATAATTCTAATAATAGTCATGTTGAAAGTGACAAAAGTGATACACTGATAAAAGGTAATTCATTAAGGAGGATAAAATATGGCAACGACAGATCTATCAGGACAGGTAGGAACTACACTGGGTGTAAATTCCCAATATATTGTATATGGTGCGATCATCTTATTAGTAGTAGTAATGATCAAAATAGCCAAGAAGATCGGATAAAATGGTAACGCAATATACTAATGGAATTATTGTACATACAACTCCATTAGTTCCAACAGATACGCCTAGTGTAGTTACACCTTATACCAATCCAGGCAGTTTAAAAATTGCTGGTACACAAGCAACACCTCCATCTACAGGTACCAATACTGATGTAATTACAGGATCGACCGGCGATATAAATCCCGCTGGTCCTACTACTGTAACTACAGAAAACGGTGTTGCTGTGACTACAGGCGCTGGTACAGCAGGTACAACCGCTATAACATATGTTATGGACGGATTAGGTATAATTATAACATTGGTAGTAATATATTTCATGATCATACGTAAGAGGACATAAAATGACTACAGAAACAACAACCACAGATCCATTAGGATTACCTATGGTGATGGGTTATCCGCTGACATATATATTAGTAGCGTTAGTTCTGATATATATATTGTTCATACATAAGAAGAAGAAGGCATAAAGGAATAGCCGAATATGGTTACAATAGATAGTTCAAACCAATCTGGATGGGGAGCGCCATGTAGTAATTGTGGGAGTTCCAGTTCTCCAACTAGTGGTGCTACTTATAATAGTAATACAGGTACATATACCGATGCTCAAGGAAATATAATAACAAGAGATCAGGCAATAGCATTAGGAATAATACAAAATGATCCTAATAGTGGCGCTTCTTCAAATAGTGGCTCTATTACAACTACTAAGGCTACTACCCCTAGTGCAACTTCTGGTTTAACTTCTAGTATAACAGCAATATTTGATCAAATAGGAGCTAAATTAAATATTCCTTCATCATATGTAATGTATGGAATTATTATACTTATTGTGCTACTATTGAAGAAGAAGAAATAAAAGAAATAAGAAAAGAGGTTCATAAATGCCACAATTACAACCGACTTATAATATAACCGTAACACAAGACAATTATGGTTTTACAATAATTACTAAGGTTCAGAGTTCGCCAGTAAATACACATGTCGTTGGTTATACTCCAGCAGGAGTCATATTTTATCAAAGTGCAACAACAAATAATGTGAGCGCTAATGTAGTTGTATCAAAGGCTGGGCTAACAACGTCTGGACAGTATTGTTTCTTTATATATGATGATAATGATAATGATATGGCAGATGTATGTATTCCTGTAACAATAGCTGGCGCTCCTGTTTATACACCACCAGCAACTACGACACCACCAGCAAGTACAACTGGTACGGCTCCTGCTGCTACACCACCAGCAACTACGAAACCGCCAGCAACTAACCCATCCACTACTCCTGCAATAATAACAACAATAGCAGCTAAGTTAGGCATGAGTACTACGACAATAGAATATGCAATAGTTTTGATTGTATTAATGTATTTGATGCAGTGATATTATGACAAGAAAAAGTAGTAAGGTTAATATAATATTCATCCTAGTCGCTTTTTATTTAATATATATGATGTCTCAGAATTCGACTCCTGTAAGTACATTAGCTAGTTCTCAATGTCCAAGAGGAAAACAATATCAACAAGGGCCTTTAGAAAAGCTATCTAGCTGTGATCCTGGATATGATTGGTCGACAGGATTTCTTGGATTTGGTGGTCAGTGTGTTTGTCAGGGGACATAATTGAGAATAGAACATTATGATGATAAAACAGCGACTGTAAGGAGCTTACATGGTCAAAATATTTGTAAATCAAAAATTCAATTATAACGATACAGGCAATGTTGATTTTGCGCCTATAGTTAATGATTTAGCTAACATAGCTGATGCTATAAACGACCATGCTTTTGATATAGACAATATTCTGAAAAGACAAACATTTACCATTAGTTATCCTATTTGGAATCCAGGTAAATATGTAGTGGCTTATGGTGGTAAACATCTTAGGCTTCAGATAATGCAAGCATGGGTTACACTTGGAGATAATAATACTACATTGGATCAGACAATTCAATTGTTTGTATCAACGGGTATAAATGATAAAAATGGTAATGACAGTACACCAATAACAACTCAATTAAGATTTCCTAATAGTTATGGCGCAGGATCAATGTTACCATTAACAATATTAACAAATCAAGATAAGATTATGTTTCATAGAGATATTATTGTTGTTGCTGGTACAAACAGACGATGTAAAGTAGAATTATTACTACAGAGTAATGAACCTGCTAAGGAGGAATATTATGGCAGATTGCCCTGAAAATGATGCATGGAAAAATGAGAAGAGATCTTTCTATAAGAGCATATTGTCTGGCATTTCGAATGCAATAAACGTTGTAAGCTATTTAAAGAATTGTATATATGAAACCAGGATCGATAAAGTCATGGTTGCTGAAGGTGGGATGGCAATTGCATCAATTGCTGCAGCGACTGAAACACTGATGCAGGAATTGTCATTAAATACGACTTATATTGATGTTTCGAAAGGCAGATTATTACAAATTCAATTCACTGGCACTTTTAATGCTGCATCAACAGCAGGTGCTGCTGTAAATCTATATCAGGGAATGAATTATAATGATTTTGATACAGTAGCTAATGCTGATACAGTATGGGTTACAGCTATTAATGTTGCCCTTTCGGCTGGTAATAGTAGAACCAAATCGTCTGTACCAATAGATGTTAGTACTACTAATTTGATAAAGATATATGTAAATAATCTGGATGCAGCACAAACATTAACGAATGTTAGTATTAAATGGAAATTGTGGAAATGATTCCTTTAAGAATTCCTCAACTGATACCATCAAAGCTACCTTCAAGTGGAGCTATGCAGATGGTTAATGTCAGTAATGGTGTTGCAACAATTAATATTCCTTCTGGTCGAACATGGACACGATTAGCGATGCCTGCTGATATAACCGGCTCAGCAATATGGGATACAAAACTTGAACATTGGAATACAAGGTTGATTGCATCATCTAGTAAAGCAAATCCTTGGGTAGCTGGTAATATATTACAAGGTAATGATAGAATAATGGGGTCTACGAATTACATAAGTGGTAGTAGTATTGTTTTAGAAGATTTAACATATACTAGATTTTTAGACCACCCGTTTAATGGACAAACTGTAGTACAACGTAACTGGTCTCACGATAAAGTCAACCATAAATACAGTTATGAATTCTATTTAGATAATGATTTACAAAAAGTGAGCGCAACAACAATAAGTAGTTGTGATGCGACAACTAATTGGTCAGTACAAAATGGTATTGGTGTAGTACTAGGAAACGATACATCAGATAAACAAGAAGGTACAGGTTCACTATATAATAGCACAACTGGAACTGCCGATGGGTCTGGTTATTTGGCATATAATTATACCTCGGCACTTAATTTAACAGGTACAGAGTTTATTGAATTCTGGATAAAGTCTGATATAACAGGAAATATGTTTTGTCAAATTTTTGATAATTCTGCAAATTATAAATTATGGTATGGTTCTAGATTTCCAATTGCTGCAAATACATGGACTAGATTTGTATTACCGCTACTAGCGCCACAAGGATCTACTGGTTCATTACCTAATATAGCAGCCGGTACATTAGATATAACTAATATTGCTAATATATACATTGGAATTAATGGTGTCGGCGCATTAGCTGCATGTACATTACATATTGATGATGTGTGTGCTGATGTAGGGCAATGGGTAAAGGTCGAGGCTTATGTTCCTGATAATATTTTAAATTCAACAAGTGCTGTAAATCTATCTTCATGGGATGGTTCGGTGTATGATACTCCTTATTTTTCATATAACCCTAATAATGGGACAAAAAGTATAGGCACTAATCAAAGATTACATTATTTAGATGGCACTACTGGATATTCAATTGAAGGTGGCGATGTAGATGGATATGATGTTTATAATATTGGAAATAAAACACAATCAAGAAACAGTTTATATGGATGGGCTACAGCAATAACCTATTCATCAAACTACGGATGTCAGAAGCGTATAGGTTGGGCTTTGAAGATGCCTCCTGATGATGGTAAAGATTCATCAACAACAGGAATATCACAAGTAAGATTGAAACTTGAAGTATATTATGATTCAGGTACAAATTCCAGAGGCGAAACTAAATATGGTATGACAACCTATGAGTTCGAGAATAGTACAAATCAATATTATGGATTACAAAATCTAAATGATTCATGGATTGCATTATTTGATATAACAACTGGTAATTGTGATATATATGTATTCAGTAGAAGACCAACAGCCTTTACAGTACGTGCAGATGAAAATGAATTAATAGACCAAGTAGTAGTGACATTACCAATAGGATCACAGGCATATAAATTGACAAGTTCAATTACTGCAAGTACTACTGATACAAATTCAGATGGCGTGCCTAATTTCCTTGATAGTAGCGTTTCAGGTTCAGTACCGAATATAGTAAATAAGATGTTTTATACAAATTGGCCATGAGGATGATAAAATGACAAATGTAAATTTAGTAGCAACACAAGCAATAGTGACAGAAGGAGATTTATGTATTGTGAAAATTGAAGATAGATTAAATCCATTACCTGAACCACAAAGAGGATATAAGAGTGTAGTTGTATATATTAATCCGTGGAATAATGTTGCAAATAGAGCAAAGACAGATCAAGAATTAGTAGATGATGCAGTAAATCAAGCTAAGAATAAATTTGGTAATATGTATATACAGAATGCTATACGAGATATATTTGAAAATGGAGAAGTTGAATTATATAATGGAGAATTATAAATATGGTAATAAATCCAATTAACAATAGTGGTACACAATGCCCAACAGTAGATTTTAGTCAGGTAAAACCGTATATACCAGATAGAAAAAGCCTAATCATAGATGGTATAATAGCTAATCTATGTTCATTTATGGTATTGCTTCTACTTGTATATTTGATGAGACATTCAGAATAAATAGCTAAAGCTATCAATAAATAATTATGACATTCGGATATGCTGCACCATATAGTAAATCAACTACAATAGTTGATCCTATAAACATTTCAAGTCAGACTAGTAGCGGTAGCTTCGATATTTCATCTATAGTTGATAGTAATAAATTGATAGTGCAAGTATTGATAATAATAGCTGTATTATGGCTTTTGATAAAATACAATAAGAGCTTAGGATTAGGAGAATAAATGGTATCTTTTGAACAAGCTGTAGGTCAACTTGTTGATTTAACAAAGAAGATAGCTTTTTATTCTGAAAGTCAAGACAAGAGAGATACAGATATTATATCAATAACTATTCCTGAGCAACCTATACCTGGAGCATTAACTAGATCATTCCAAGCCGGTACGACTACAATTGATTTTCGTACTGGAACAATAATGAATCCAGATAAGACATCAGAGAGATTAACACAAAGTGCATTATTAACAAGCCCAGATGTATTTCTTCATTCATTGACTGGGTATAGCAGTCAAGATGCAATTATACAATGGACTGGACAACAAATTGGCCCAGCATGGGGTGTGGATGCTGGTGCTGAGAAGAATGTAACATATATATCTTATGATAAATTATCGATAACTGTAAATCAATCATCAAATATAAGATTGTTTTTATGTACAAATCCACAATCAGTGGTGACGACATTCGTAACAACAGTGGTGACAACCGTGCTACAAACAAGTGTTCAAGGAGATACAACAGAAGCACAAACGTGGGATACCGTATCTTCATTATTAAATAATTTGAATAGAATAAGAAATCAGATAGTGGCTATTACTGGTGAAGCATGGGGTACAGTAAGCCATTCTATAGCTACTGTATGGGCTAAATTCGATAAGACAACTGGTCATGCACATACTGGTGGAACAGATGATGGTCCTAAGATAGCTAATACATCGATAACTGGCTTAGGTACAATGTCAACACAAGCCTCCAGTAATGTATCGATAAGTGGAGGTTCTGTAACAGGAATAACTGATTTAGCTGTAGCTGATGGTGGAACTGGAGCATCAACAGCTGCTGCTGCAAGATCTGCTTTAGGTTGTGTTGGTATAAATGTCGCTACAACTGGCCAATATGCATCTGCAGATTATAATTGTACAACAACATTAGATTGGAATAATGGTAGAAACCAATATATGACTCTGGCTAATAACGGTCAGACTTTTACATTTGCAAATCCATTAGCAGGCGCTAATTATACATTAAGATTAAAACAGCCAGCGAGTGGTGCTGCTGGTACAGTAACTTGGCCTACAATAACATGGATAGGTGGCGCAGCTCCTACATTGACAACTACTAACGGTCACACCGATATCATAACACTAATTTATAGTGGTGGCGTATATTATGGAGCATCAGCGTTGAACTTCTATTGAGGAAATAATATGGGCTGTACACAATTAATATCGAGTTATGATGTTGCTAATAACAATTCTGCATATTATGAATATTCGGGATCAAACACATTTATAGGTGAGGCATTTGTAGCTGGTGCAGGCGGAAGTCTATGTAAGGCGCAATTTGACTTAGCGACAGGAGGAAGTCCTACAGGAAGTGTATATGCGAAATTATATTCATGTACTGGGACTCCTGGTACAGATGGAAATGCTAATACATTGTTAGCGACAAGTGATGCTGTTGACATAACTACAATACCTAATAAAGTGGGTCCGCCTTATAATACAATAGATTTTACATTTTCTGGCGCACAAATGTATAATGTTATTGTGAGTACAAATTATGTAATTGGAGTTTCATTTGCTGGTGGAGATTCAAGTAATTATCTAAAAGTAGGAGTTTGTGATCCATCAACAGTTGCAAATAAGAATTTCGTTAAATATGTAGGAGCCAGTTTCCAATATAATGCGGCTATAAATACAGGATTTTTTGCTTATAAATCTGACGTATCATTTAACGGAATGTTATTGGCTTTAGATTAGAAATATGGATATATAATGACAGTAATATTGAATGATACATTTGGAAGCATAAATAAGAGTATATGGACGAATATATATTCTAGCACTGGATGGCTACCTAATGGAACTCCTGGTTCTACATATAATCCTGCAAATGTGACAGCAGACTCGTCTGGTCTTCACTTGGCTATAAAGAAAGAATCATATAATGGTTATTCATATACAGGCGGAGGACTTGGTGGTTTAGCAAGCCAATATCAGATATCACAAGGAAGATGGGAAGCAAAAGCAAAATTCCCATCATGTGGTAGTGAAAAGGGCGTAGTTGGTTTTATATTATTAATGGCTACTGGTAGTGATATACCTGAAATAGATTTTGCAGAAACAACAGGTAGTGATGCTAATACAATAATTCTGACACAACATTCAAGTTCAGGTACTAAAACGGATACTGCAAGTGGTATTGATACAACACAATGGCACACATATACTGTTGATGTATGGAATAATCAAGTGAAATTCTACATTGATGGTATATTAAAATCAACACAAACACAGAATTTTACGAGCCAAAAACTGACTGTATCTATGGGAACATGGACAGGGAAATGCAGTGGATATGGCGGATGTCCGACTAATACCAGTTTTCCTCAGTCGTTAGATATAGCATATGTGAAAATAGATAACGACGCGTCAACACCTATTGGGACATCTTCAAGTTCTTCAACTACAACAACCAATACAAACTCAGGAAGTACGACTAGTAATACAGGAAGTACAACTAATACAAACTCAGGAAGTACGACTAGTAATACAGGAAGTACTAGTCTGAGTAGCATAACATCATCAATAACATCATTCTTTAATAACCTGAGTAGTGAAGAGAAATTATTGATAGGCGTAATAATTCTGATAATAATATTGAGAAGATAATAAACAAAATATTAAGGAAATAACAAATATGACAGCACCAACAGGATATAATTTAGTATGGGCAGACGAATTTGATGGAACAAGTTTGAACACATCAAATTGGAAACAGACTGTAGGAAATAGTAGTCAAATTAAAGTAGCAAACAGTCAACTAACAATGACTGCAAACGTAGGAAACTTCAATGGTTCTGTTTTCCTATCAACGCCTAAGACATTCCAATATGGATATTATGAATGTAGTGCACAGATATCAACAACACAAGGCGTAGCATTTGCATTCTGGTTACTTGATCCAGGTAGCACACCTACAGAAATAGATGTTGTAGAAAGACCAGGAAATGCGTCAGGTTATCAAAATCTGTGTGTGTTTTCATTGAATAATGGCAGTGGATGGAGTTCTGGAGGCGTACATCAGTCGTTCCCAGCTACAGCTACAGGATTCCATAAATATGCTGTATTATGGACACCAACAGACATGATATATTATGTTGATGATGTTGAAACATGGAGAGCGACACAAGCCAATGCATCAAAAGTAAAAATTCCATTGAATGTAAAACTGGATATATGTGCAGGAGGTTGTTCATTCCAAGGTATTACAATACCAACTAATAGTTCTGGTCAAACAAGCGCAATAGTCGATTATGTAAGGATTTACCAGCAAGGGGGGACACCGATACCAACCCCAAACCCACCAGCGGAAGCGCTCCGCCAAGTACAGGCACTACTAACACAGGCTCAAACAATAATAGCAACAGCTCTGCAGGCATAAATAGTTATATATCATCTATAACATCGTTCTTCAATAACCTGAGCAGTGAAGAGAAATTATTAATAGGAATAATAGTTCTGATATTACTATTGAGAAGATAGGTATAAATGGTAGATTTAGACAATTTAACACAATCACAGAAAATAGTCTTGAATGCTTGTTTGATAGGTGGGATAACATTCTTTTCTACTATGACGGCTACAGGAGGACTACCGACAATAACTACTTTATGGGCAGGTTTTGTGGCTATGATGCTTGCATTATTGACACAATTATTGACATTGACAAAAGATGATCAAGCTCCAAAGAGACCAAGACCCCCATCTTCTTTACTGATGTTATTTTAATATATAGATAAATGGAGAAATAATATGGTTTGTACATACGCACCGATAATACAACAATATGATTCTAATAAAGATGGAATTTTATCGCTTGCAGACCATAAAGTTGTTAATCAAAAAGTTACACTTCTATAATGCGTCGTAAGTACATAAGCTTTGCTATTGCAGAAATGCCGCGAATAAAATAGAAATACACGACAATTTTACCGACACGCCG
>Ga0187878_1001458_pt1 | contig 23019 bp, 15 predicted proteins | sample June2016WEW_17_1_FD_132979 | JGI IMG/M metagenome (GOLD analysis project Ga0187878, IMG submission 132979) | Peatland microbial communities from SPRUCE experiment site at the Marcell Experimental Forest, Minnesota, USA - June2016WEW_17_150 | ecosystem: Environmental > Terrestrial > Soil >...
GCTGAAATCTCTCGCCCCGCGGGGCACCCGTCACCGTTCGCGGGGGCATTCTACACCAATCCACCCTTACGCTAGTAAATTTCAAACCGCTCCTGGTGGACGGTAGGATCGCTCTTGATGATGACGTCCTTGCTCGTCAGGGATTCGAGTTCGGAAACCAGGGCGCCCTGGCGTGACTTCAGCGCCTGCGCCACGTCCGGATTGACGCGCAGCGTGATGGTATCGCCTTCGATCTGCTTGGCCATTTTCTTGACTTCGGCCACGATCTCGTAGCAGACGCTGGCGAGGGACTTAATCCAGCCCGAGCCGGAGCAATAGGTGCAGGGCTGGCAGAGCGTCCGCTCCAGTGACTGCTTGACGCGCTTGCGCGTGAGGGCCACCAGGCCGAAATCGTTGAACGAGAGAATCTTCGTCGGCGCGCGGTCGCGGCGCAGGGCCTCTTCCAAGGCCTGGACCACCTTCATCCGGTTCCGCCGTTCGTCCATGTCGATGAAGTCGATGACGAGGATGCCGCCCAGGTCGCGCAGGCGTATCTGGCGCACGATTTCGTTCACCGCGTCGATGTTGGTCTTGACGATGGTGTCTTCCAGGCGGTTGGTCTTGCCGACGTACTTGCCCGTGTTGACGTCGATGGCCACCAGCGCCTCGGTCTGGTTAATGACGATGTACCCGCCCGACTTCAGCCACACCTTGGGCTTCAAGGCTTTGTCCACTTCCGCCTGGATGCCGAACTCCTCGAACATGGGAGTGTCGCGCGTGTAGAGCTTGACGCGCCCCACCAGCGACGGCTGGCAACGGTTCACGAACTCCACCGAGCGCTCGTACTCGACCTCGCTGTCCACGCGCACCGTCTTGAAATCCGGCGAGAGCATGTCGCGCAGAATGCGCTGCACCAAATCCAGGTCACGGTGCAGCAGCGCCGGCGCCTTGGCCCGCTCCGCCTTCGCCCGGATGTCGCTCCACAGGGTGGAGAGAAACTTCAGGTCGGTCTTGAATTCCTCTTCGGAACGGCCCCCACCGGCCGTCCGCACGATGAAACCACCCGTCAGCGAGCCCTTGTTCTCCAGAATAATGTTGCGTAGGCGCAGGCGCTCTTCTTCCGAAGTGATCTTCCGCGACACGCCAATGTGATTGATGGTGGGCATGTAAACCAGATAACGTCCCGGCAGCGCGATGTGGGAAGTGATGCGGGCGCCCTTCGTACCCAGAGGTTCCTTGGCAATCTGCACCAGGATTTCCTGGCCCTCCTTCAGCAGGTCACTGATCTGGACAGGCTGATGGTTTCCCGGCCGGGAAGGCTCATGTCTTTCCGGGGGGGCAGCGGGTTGTCCCATCCCACGGCGACCGCGCCGCCGCCGGGGAGCAATACGCGGGCGCTGATACGGTTCGCGCAAGGTGTACTTCTGCTCCACGGGGGTTTCTGCCGGCGTCGCGGGGGCCCGTCCTGCGGGCTGCGCAGCAGGTTCTTGGGGCACAGTCCCGGCGCTCAAGACCGAGGCGTCCTCGGCGAATTCCTCCGTCTCAGGAGTCAAGGTCGGCGGCTCCAACTCGGGCCAGAACTCACGCTCGCCGACAGGGGCCCCAGGCTCCTCGGCAGGAGCAGAGGCTTCGGCACGCTCCGCCGGCTCAGGAGGTGCAGGCGCTTCCAGACCTTCAGCGACAGGAGGTGCTGGCTCCGCTGCTTGGGCCGTCTCGACATCAGGTGTTACTGCTGGTTCTGAGGGAGATTGAACTTCATTAGCGGGTGCAGTTTCAACCTCGGTTGCTGCCGCGGGTTCTGCCAAAGCAGGCGCTTCGGCGCTTGTTTCCGTCACCGAAGTATCGGAATAAGGGGGCGGCTCCGCTACAGCCTGCGCTGCCGCTTCGGTAGTCGAAGCGGCACTCGCCGCGACTTCAGGAACCGGGACCGGCTCGGGGGACAGACTGGAAGCCTCGGGTGTCAGTGGCTCGGTTGCTGTCTCGACGGTGGCTGAAGCCACCGGCAGCGCTTCGATTTCGCCGGAGGCCGTGGACTCTGGGTGGGCTTCTGGGCCAATGGGCTCAGCCGTAGAGGGCTCCTCGGGCGGCGCACTCGGGGCCGCAGCGCGGTGCTTCGCCAGCGATTCTCCAGGCAGGATTTCAAACGTGTGGGGAGCGGTATGCTCCGGGTGTTCCGTGACTCGATCGCGCGACTCGGACTTGGGAGCGAACTTCCGCTCCCCGAACTCCCGCCCGCGCCTCCGCGGCCGCCTGGCCCGAGGATCGTAACGGCGTCCCTCGGCAGGCTCGCCAGCCGGTTTGGCCGGCACAGAGGGAGCCCCCACAGGCGCGACAGGCGCAACGGTAGCATCTGCGGCCGCTGCCAGGGTGGCTGGGGGCGCGGCGCTTTCCACAATCTCCGGCGCGGGCGCCGCAGCGACAGTGGGTCCGGACTCGCTGGCGGGAATTTCGCCCGGCCCCACCTGAGCCCCTTCGACAAAGCGGGTGGCGCGAGTTTCCGCTTCTGTGAAGACCTTGTCGTATTCCTCTTCGTCTTCGAAGAAATCCGAGACGTAGAGGAAGGCATCGCGGTCCAGGCCGATGTTCACAAACGCCGACTGCATTCCGGGAAGCACGCGGCTGACGCGGCCCTTGTAGATGCTGCCCACCACCCCGACGTCAACGTCACGTTCGTAATACACCTCGACCAACTGGTCGTCTTCCAACACCGCGACCTTCGTCTCATGGGGAGACGATGCGATGAACAACTCCTTGGACATGGGAACTCCTTTTTAGGGAGAGCCGAAAGGATCAACCCCGACGCGTCGGGGGATCGACCTCCAACCTTCCCTGGCTGGCCGCGCGCCCCGAACCCTGCGGGGCTGACTCAAGCGCGACCCACGCCCTTCAATCTTGAGTGGCTTCGACGCCGCCTCTCGCTCGAAGCGGTCGCCCGGACCCACCCCGTCCGTCGCCGTCGGCACTCGCAAGGCCGACCGCGATGAAATCTCCCGCGCGACAGTTCCGCTCAGTTCACAAATCGCCGCATATTGACGCTCAATGCCAGCCCCAGACCCAGAAAGGTAAACAGAGCCGACGATCCTCCCTGGCTCATGAGCGGCAGCGGAATGCCCGTGATCGGGAAAAAGCCGATCACCATCCCGATGTTGACGGCGACCTGGAAAAACAAAACCGCCGCGAAACCTACCAGTAGAAAAGCACCAGCACGATCACCTGCCGTTTGTGCTCCGTCCAGCAACCGTAGTAGCAGGGCGAGATAGAGCAGCAAAACCAGGACCGTGCCTACGAACCCCTGTTCTTCCGCATAGGCGGCAAAGATAAAGTCGGCGTGGGAAACAGGGACGAACCCCAGCCGACTTTGCGTCCCACTCCCTATGCCTTTTCCCCAAAAGCCACCTGATCCGATGGCAATCTTCGACTGCGTCGCTTGGTAACTGGAGCCCTGGAGGTTTCTTGAAGGGTGAACGTAGCTCATCAACCGTTCACGCTGGTAGGGTTTCAGGAAATGCCAGCCCACGGGCAGCATCAACGCTCCCAGCAGCGCCAGCACTGCCAGGTGCCGCGGCCGCACCCCAGCCAGGAAAAACCCGGCGGCGACAATCGGAAGGAAAGTCAGTGCGGTGCCGAGGTCAGGTTCCAAGGCCACCAGAACCGCCGGCAGGCCAACCAGTATCCCCAGTTTTACAAAATCCTTCCAGGTGACGAATTTGCCCTGCCTTTCGGCAAAGTAGGCCGCCACCGTCAGTATTATAACCAGTTTGGCTATTTCTGACACCTGGAAAGTGAGCCCACCGATGGGGACCCAGCGCCTGGCGCCCGCAATGGGCCGGCCGAGAACCAGCAAGGCACCCAATCCCAGGATAGTCAGGCCGTATAACCAGGGGACTTGCTCCAGGAGGAGATGGTAATCGAAACGGCCCACCGCCAGGGACAAGAGCAAACCCAAGAGCACCCAGTAAACCTGCCGCCGTACCTGGCCGGCCAGCGCGGTCTGCGCCGTGGTGCTGTAAATCTCCACCATCCCGACCGCGGCAATGGCTAGGGCCAGCGCGAGCAGGACCCAATCAATATCTCGAAACCGAACGGCCTTCCGCATCGCTCCTAGCTCAAGCTCCTCATGGTGGGGACGCCTTGCCCGGTTCGCTGGGTGGAGGGCCCAACACCTGACTCATCACCCGAACCTGCGTTTGCAGCTGGTCCGGCCGAGGTCTCCGCGCCGTTTTCTTTTCGAAGTAGGCCTTGATAACGTCCCGGGCGATAGGCACCGCCACCGTGGAGTGGTCTCCCTGCATCACCAGCGCCGAGACGACGATTTCCGGCCGGTTGCTGGGCGCGTAGCCTACAAACCAGGCGTTGTTCTTGTACTCCACCTTGCGCGCCGCCTTCTGCAACTCCTCGCTGACCACCTGAGCGGTGCCGGTCTTGCCGGCGATATCCAGGTCCGGATCGTGCGCCCCGGCTCCGGTGCCCCCTCCCTCGTTGACCGCACCCCACATCCCCCTGGTGAGAGCTTCGACCGTGCCCTCTCTCAGTGGGAACTCCCGCACGCGCACTTGCTTGGGTTCGGCGCCCAACGCCAGAAGCTGGTCCTGGAAGGCGAGGTGTGGGCGGCGGAAGACGCCTGCCGACGCGATGCCACCAATCGCGTAAGCCAGTTGCAGGGGTGTAACCGCGACGGCTCCTTGCCCGATGGCTACCGAGATGGTCTCTCCTGCCCACCATTGCCGTTTGAAGGCTCTCCGGACCCACTCGGGCGAGGGGATCAAGCCGGGGTCTTCAGACGGCAGGTCAATCCCGGTCCGAGAGCCCAGCCCCAGGCGCTTGGCGAAGTACGCGAGTTTGTCAATCCCCACGAGCTTCCCGAGGGTATAGAAATACACGTCGCAGGAAACCACGATGGCGCGGTGGAAATCGACGCTGCCGTGTCCCTTGCCCTTGTTAAAGACCCAATCGTGGTAGGTATGGCCGTAGATGGTGACCGAACCCGGACAGTGCACCGTGTAGTCGGGTTTGATGGTGCCCGTCTCCAGGGCCGCCGTGCCGGTAATGACCTTGAAGACTGAGCCGGGGGCCAAATGGGCCTGGATAGCCTTATTCATCAAGGGCTTCTGGGCGTCGGAATTCAGTTGCTGCCAGGTCTGCTGATCGATGCGGCGGGCAAAGTCGTTGGGATCGAACGAGGGATGGCTGACCATGGCCAGAACTTCGCCGGTGCCAGGATCGAGCGCCACCACGGCTCCCGGGTGCTCGCCCAGCGCCGCCTCGGCCGCCACCTGGAGATCGAGATCGAGCGTCAGCCGCAAGTCATTGCCGGGCAGGGCGTTGATGGTGGTCATCGAGCCCATTTCCTGCCCGCGGCTGTTGACGATGACGCGCTGCATGCCGTCCCGGCCCGCCAGCACCGCGTTGTACGTCCGCTCGATGCCGGATTGGCCCACCACGTCCCCCGGCCGGTAGGGTGAGCCCGGCTGGGCGATCATCTCCTCCGAAACTTCGCCCACGTAGCCTAGGGCCGCAGCGGCGAGGGCGCGCTTGGGGTAAGAGCGCTGCTGCACCTGGAGGAGATCCAGTTCCGGATATTCCACGCGGTGCGATTCCACAAAGGCTATATCTTCCATCGTGGCCGACGGCTTGAGCACTACGGGCTGGAAGCGCGGCAGCTTCGCGGCGCGCTCGAGCAGGCGTTGGAGGTCGGTGAGGTCAAGCTGCAATCCGCGCGCCACACCTGCGACGCGGGCGGGCGTGAGCGTGCCGGGGTTCTCCCGCATCAGCAGCACGGTGAAGGCGGGGAAATTGTCGGCCAGGACGCGCCCCTCGCGGTCCAGGATGCGCCCGCGCGGCGCAATGATCGGCAGGTTGCGGATGCGGTTGCGTTCGGCCTGGTCCAGATACTGGCGGTGCTGCCCGATCTGCAGTCTCCAGTACCCGATCAGCAAGCCCAGAAACGTAGCCGCAATCACACACTGGAGGAGGGCAATCTTCCAGGCCGGAAAGCGTTCATCTTCCGGGAAACGGAATTCCATTTCTGGTGCGCGGGAAGGGCGACGCTCTAATGCCGCCGTCGCGGAGGTCGCGAGATCCAGCAGAAATTTTCCTGGCCTTCGCCCCGGCACGGCTCAAGCTGTGCCCTTCCGCCCTGTCCATCAGCGCTTCAACAGACATCGTTTTGCGGCGGCACACATCACCCGCCGCGCCGAAATGTCTCCGCGCCAGTGTAGCCCTAACCCATTGGCAAATCAATAAGATTACAGTCGCCCTGTAGCGGCGCCGTTCTCGCCGCCGGATGGTTGCGACGATGGGGACATCGCCGCGACAGCCAGAACGTCTTCACATGGGCGCGGGCTTCCGAGGTAGAGGCGGCTTTATGGCGTGTGGTGATACACCTCCCAGCCCTTGTAGTTCGTGAGGGCCTCGGCGATGGCGCGGCCGTAATGGCTGCGGTTGACGGCGACGTGGTGCTCGTAGCCGTTCTTGCAGACGAACTGGAGCAGTTTCTGCAAGCCGGGGATCTTCACCACGCCGTAGCCGCCGAAGCTTTCGAGCTTATCGCTGGTGATTTCGCCTTCGCCCAAGTAGGCGCGCACGCGCCCGTGCAGGTCGTCGGTGGAGACGCGGCAGAAGGTGAGCGGTCCGGCCTTCAGTTTGCCGACCACCGTTCCGAAGGTATTGTCCTTGCCGACGGAGCCCGCGATGATTTCCTGAAAGTCCATCTTGGCTTCTTCGAAGAAGTGCTTGGGCAGGTTCGAGCAGTGGAAGATGACGGCCTTGTCCGGATCCTCGCCGTAGTTGTTGTTCCAATCGACGATGGCGCTGGGGTCGCCGGAGGCCAGTTGCAGAGCATACATCCCGACCATGCCGGTCATGTCCGTCTCGCAGGCGCTGGGCAGGAGGTTGTTCGACATCATGCTCATCATCGCGCAGGGGACGACCCCGAAGAACTCCTCCATGGCGGTCCAGCACTGGACGGACGAGCCGGCCAACTCGTTCGCTTTCATCCACTCGTCCACCACCACGCCGAACTTCGCCATCTTCAGGAGCGCCGCGGGCGGGACGCCGCGGGTCGGAACGTAGCCGGTGATGCTTGAGACCTTGGCCTGCACCTGCGGGTCGTCGTCCTTCAGGCGGGCGACGCGGCCGAAGACCTCCGAAAGATCCAGGGTCTCCACCGAGATGCCGTGGTTTTCCATCAGCTTTTCGCTAAAACGCACGGTGAGGAAGTTCGCGGGCCGCGCGCCCAGCACGCCGACGCGCAGGTTCTTCAGACCTTTCACCACGCGGCAGGTGGCCGCAAACGCTTTCAAGTCGGCCTGGAAGGAACCGGACGACGGGGCGACGGTGTGCAGCGAGGTGAGTGTGTACTTGATGCCGTACTGCCAGAGATTGTTGCAGGCGGACATCTTGCCGCAGAAACTGTCACGCCGCCCCCCCATCAGCATCTTGTTCGTCTCGTCCGGGAAGGCTTGCACCAGGACGGGGACGTCCAAGCCGGACATGCGAATCGAATTGGCCACCCCCCGCTCGTCGCCGAAATTCGGCAGACTGACCAGAATGCCGTCAATTTCCGTGCCGTGCTTCTTGAACAGATCCGCGCACTTGCGGGCGTCCTGAAGCGTCTCCACCGAGCCGAACTTCGTGTCTTCTGGCGTCAGGCAAATGGCCTTGTAGCCTTCCTGCCCGAGGAGGCGCAGGATCTCCTCCCGGCCGTCGCGGGCCAGGACGGCGGGGAAAAAGCCCCGGTTACCGACAATGACACCAAACGTTGTAGTGTTCATCGAACCACCCTCCTGTGAAATACCTTCCCATCTGAAAATCGGCCTTCGAAGCAGCCCGCTATCTTAGCACGTTGCCCGGCGGGAATAAATGGATGCGCTTACACCCAAAGTCCGGGGTACACCCCACAGTCGGCCTACGCGGGCCGTCGGAAGCGGTCCAGCACCTGAAACAAGACCAGTCCCAGCCCCACGTTCACCAGTACGCCACTGGCCATCTCCAGCGGCTGAAAAGGCGGCGGCACCTCGAGCAGCGCGCGCTGCAAAGCCAAAAGGGCAAGGCTGTGAACCGGGACGAGAAGCGCCGTCAAGGCGAGCCGAGCGACAACGTCGTCCAGCTCGAACTTGACACTAGCCGAGGCCGCCAGATAGCCAATCAAAGCCTTGGCCATGCCGAAGATTCCGATATATCCGTTGGAGAGCGCGTCCTGGAGCAGCCCCAGACCGGTTCCCAGCCCGATGGCGAATACCTTGTTGCGCCGCACGACCGCAAAATAGATGATGACGAGCAAGGGAAAGTCAAAGAGCCGCGCCAGGGAAACCTTGAGTGGCAGAAAGGTCTGGAGCAAGAGGGCCACAAACCCCGTCACCCAAAGGACGGCCGGGGGCATCCGAAAGGCTTCGATCGGTCGCTGGGCGGGGGCGGCCATCGCCGTGGAGAGTACCAGAACGCCGCAGCCTTGGGTAGAGGCAGCGAGTCTCTCCGCTCTGATGATGCAGACCGCGAGGAATCAGGTAGGGGAGTAGTCCGCGGCTCAGGGGCGAGGGGTTCCGTTCAATGCTTGCAGTTCGCCCGTGGGAGATCTGAGCACCACCAGGACGCCCTCCAGGCGGTCCAGGGCCGCGCTGGGTCTGACGGTGATGTTCTTGTAGATGTTCCCGTCGGCGGTTTGGGCTACCGTGCCGACGGGCAAGCCTTTGGGGTAAATCTGGTCCAGCCCCGAAGTGAGCACCAGTTCGCCCGTCGCCACGGCAGCCTCGTTCATGACGTAGTGCATCTGGCACTGATTCAGCTTGCCGCCTTTCAGGATTCCCTGGATCCGGCTGCGCTCCAGCGTGCAGGCGGCGCCGCTGGAGGGGTCGGTAATCAGCAAGACCTGGGCGGAGTGCGGGAACACGGCAATGAGCTTTCCCACCACCCCCGCCGGAGTAATCACCGCCAGGTCCGGGGTCAGGCCGGCGTCGGTCCCCTTGTCGATGAGAATGGCCCGGGAAGCCTCTCCAGGGCTGGTGCCGATGACCTCCGCCGCCACGGTTTGGAAGGGCAGGCGATTTCTGAATTCGAGCAGGTCACGGAGACGGCGGGCCTCCGCAGCCTGCTCGCTGAGCTGCTGGATTTGGGAATGTGCTGACACCAACTGTATCTGGAGTTCCCGGTTTTGCTGCTGGGCCTGCCAGAGGTCGCGATAGCTCTTCCAAGCTCCCGTGGTGGCGTCGGACATCCCGCGCAGGGCCCGCGCGAAGGGGTCGAAGACCGCGACCGCCCAAACTTGGATGAGGCGCACCTTGTGCGCGCGCGTGATCTGGGCCGAGAGAAGCAGCAATTGGGCAATGAGCACGCCGAGGAGGATGAAGAAAGCGCGGTGGCTTCCGACGAACGCCTGGACCCGCTCCGGGGCCTCGCGTTCCGGCGGCTGTTCGGCGCGCGGGATTTCCGGCGAGCTGGATTCGAACATGATGCGGATGCCCTCCGCCGAGGGCTGGCACTCCCCTGTTGGGCCGCCGGCTTATTCGATCGCCACGCGGCGCAGCAGGTTGAAATCCGTGAGCATCCTTCCCGTGCCCAGCACCACCGAGGCCAGCGGCTCTTCGGCGATGGAGACGGGCAGTCCGGTCTCCTCTCGGATGCGCTTGTCGAAGTTCTTGAGCAGGCCGCCGCCGCCGGTCAGCACAATGCCCCGGTCGGAAATATCCGCCGAGAGTTCCGGCGGCGTCCGCTCCAGCGCCACGCGGATGGCGTTCACGATGGTCGCCACGCACTCGGAAAGGGCGTCGCGGATTTCGGAGTCGTCGATGGTGATGGTCTTGGGAATTCCCTCCAGCAGGTGGCGGCCCTTGATTTCCATGGTGAGCGGTTTATCCAGCGGGTACGCCGAGCCGACCTCGATCTTGATACGCTCGGCGGTGCGCTCCCCGATCAGCAGGTTGTATTTGCGCTTTAGGTAGGCCGTGATGGCCTCATCCATCTCGTTCCCCGCCACGCGCACGGAGCGGCTGTAAACGATGCCGGAGAGAGAGATCACGGCAATATCGGTCGTGCCCCCGCCGATATCCACGATCATGCTTCCGGAGGGCTCGGTGATGGGCAGCCCGGCGCCGATGGCCGCCATCATGGCCTGCTCCACCAGGTACACCTCGCTGGCCTTGGCCCGCATGGCCGAGTCCTGCACGGCGCGCTTTTCCACCTGCGTGATTTCGGACGGCACCCCGATCACGATCCGCGGGTGCACGAACATCTTGCGGTTGTGAGCCTTGTGGATGAAGTAGTTGAGCATCTTCTCCGTCACCTTGAAGTCGGCGATGACGCCGTCCTTCAGGGGACGGATGGCCACGATATTGCCGGGTGTACGTCCCAGCATCTCCTTGGCTTCGCGCCCCACCGCTTCAACATCCCCCGTCACCTTGTTGATGGCCACGATGGAAGGCTCGTTGACCACGATGCCTTTGCCCTTCGCATAGACCAGGGTGTTGGCGGTTCCCAGGTCAATGGCCAGGTCGGAGGAAAAGAGACTGAACAAAGAACGAAAGTTCATCCCCACGAGTTACCCCATCTCCTTGGGCTGGAAATACGCGCGGTAGGCTCCCTCATTCGATCACGATGTTCTTGCGGATCGTGTGCGTATCCCCCTTGCGGTTCTGCGCGGTGATCGTGATCTGGTTGGCGCCGGTCTTCGCCAGTTGCGACGTGAAGTGGCGGAACGTGCCGTCCGCGGCGATGGTGAAGACCTGCTCGTTGTTGATGATCACCGTCGAGCCCGGTTCGGTCCGGCCCACCACTTCCAGCACCTTGCCGTGCTGGATCATTCCGGTCACCTCCAAGAACGCCTGGCTCCCGGCCTCCACCTGTTGTACCAGGCTGAACCGGTTGGCCGCGCTCGGCTGGCTCTCGGCCCCTTTGGCGTCGATGGAACTGACCACCCAGTAGTAGGTGCCTTCCTCCAGCCCCGTGATTCTCGCCGAGGTCCGGCCCGCGATTCGCTTATCCACCACCACGTTGGAGAACATTCCGGACGGCGAAACCTGGAGGTGGTAGGCCACGGCTTCCGGCACGTGACTCCAGACAAAATCCAGGTTGGTGGCCTTCGGATCCTTGGTCATGGTCAATGCCATGTTGGGGGGATCTGTCAGGGTAGGCGGAGCAACCACTTTCAGCCGGGTCAGCCCTGGCTTTTCGTGGGCAAAAGTGACCTGGTCGAATTGCCCCAAGCGGACGGTGGTCGAGCCGCGCGTGACGTCGGCCTCGCCGTGGTCCACCGTCAGTTCGTGGAGGTTCTTCGTCGGATCGTTGCGGACCACGGCGCGGCTCTCTTCTGCCAGGTTCGCCACGGCATTCTCGAAAGAAACCCGGGAGGTGGAGCCCGGAACCTCAAACCTGCCGGTCGATAAATCCACCGCGCCCGAACTCACCTGGACCGCCACGCGCGTCGCCTTGGTCACCGGATCCTCACGGCTTTCTTCCACGACAATGAGCGACTCCGGCTTGAGCACATAGTTCGTGCCATCAGCGAAAATGATGCGGGCCACGCCGTCGCTCCCGGTCTGAACGTAGTCTCCCTTTTCCAGATTCGTGTTGTAATCGGCCCGCATCCATTGCAGCGACTGGGCCTTCTTGACGCTCACTGTGCCATCGATATTGACGAAGTGCGCGTCGCGCTTCGCGGCGGCCGCCTCGATGGACGTGGTCCGCCCCAGCCCTGCCGAAACCGCCTCTAGCCCCTCCTTGAGTTTCAGGCCAAAGTACCGCGGAGCAATGAGGTAGATCACAAAGGCCGCCGCCAGCAAAGCCAGGATCGCATACGCGATAATGGCGCGATAGGAGATGGTCGTCCACTCCACCTCATAACTGCGTCGCGGCTCCGGCATCTGTGGCGGTATAGGCGGGCCCATAGCGGTCAGCACCAACGTGCCTATTCTTTACTCAAACCCCTAGCACGGTCAAGGACTTTGAGAGAATCTGTCCGCTCGGCCCGGGGGACGGGTGAAGCGAGAGGCTGCGCTGGCGGTCATCGGGCTTGCGGGCCGGCGCGGTCGCTGCCTCCCGCGCCGAGGAGGCCGCTGGCCGGCGCGTCCAAGTTGCCAGGCCGGCGGGCCGCCGGAGGCTACCCGGCATGCCAATTCAGACCACCAAGATCGAGTTCAAGGCGAAGCGTATCGTCTTCGAGATCAACGGGGGTGGGAAGAAAGGGAAGAAGTGATATCAGCGAATTCAGATTGGTATAGGCGGGACCGCCCGGCCCGTCGTTGCGAATTCAGGGTTTTCGCTTTTGGATTCGGGCATCGCACCTCTCAGCCACGAGGGCGAGGGTGATTGGCGAGGCGGGCAAGCCGTGCATCTTGCCTATCGCGTCAGGTAGGTCATCAACGCCAGGACTTCGCTGGTGATCAGGTTGTTCTTGAAGTCGGCTTCGGCGCGGGCGCGCACTTCGGCCACCTTGCCGGCTTTCAGATTCGTTTCGTACCACTGCATTACTTTCTGATTCTCAATCCACCCGAGTTCGAGCATTTGGGGCAAGCGCTCGACCAGGTATTTGAGCCGCTCTTTCAACGACATCTTCGCCAGCCGCTCGTCCGGGCCGATAGTGTAGCCATGTGGCCAAGCGTCACGTCCCAAATACAAATCCTCCAGCACGCTGGGTGGTTCCTCTCCGACTCCCATCATCGTCAAGGTATCCGCATGGGCCCGACACTCCAGGATGCCGAGCCGGGCCGGCGAAGTGAGTTCAAAGACAACGCTCTGTCCTGGTCTTATCTGCGTTTGGCTGCCAAGCGGCGCAAACCTAATCCACAGCCCGTCCCTTATGGGATCGATGTCCTGGCGTATGTGGGCGGGGTCCGTAGCATAGAAGGAAGGGCTTGATTGTGGCTTCACGGCAGTAGTAAACGTTCTCACCTCGAAGCCCCCGAGGTTCTGTTTGCTGGTCTTCAGATTCCGGACCAAGTACTTGTACCTAAGCTGGTTTTGCGGACCGAGGACGGCGTCCGCTTCGACGATCACGTCAACGACATCGGGGCGCTGATAGAGCAAAGTTAACTCGCGGCCGCTATGCCCGATCCACTTCAGGGCATACTTACCGTTGCCGAGCGGAACAACGCGAGGCTTGGGATCCCAATAGACCGGATTCCCCTTTTTGTCGTGTCCCTCAAGCTCGGGGGCATAGGGCGCAGGTTGACCGATCTGAATGTTCTTCTTCTGGAGAGGCTGGCGTTCACGTGCCCCCAAGTCCGCCCCAGGCCCCGGCCACAGCGCGATTTCCAGGAGGCAAATTGCCGCGGTTGCTGTAAGCCTCAATGCCCACCTCTCACCAGGTGATGTGCCAGCAGTTCTTGGTCGAGCATTCGTCTAGCCTCGCCGATGCTCCGCCAACGCTAGCGTCTCCGAACTCCTGCCACAAATAATCCCTGCGATCCTGGTTCCCCCAGGGACTGCACACGTTGATGTCTGCGTTTCTGCCCACGCGGTGTTCAGAATGCAGTGTCGTCCAATTGCCAGTATTGCTATCGAACTTCCCGCCCCAAGGAAGACTGAGGTCGTTATAGGGCACTGGCAACCCCTTGCATTTAGCGTCGCCGGCACAGGCATTGGCCGTGGCCACCAGGCCGTTCCGTGTACTGCTCGTTCCAAACCAGTTCTGCTCATGAATACCCGGGATTTGGCCAACATGCGCGTAGTTCCCGCCGGCGCTCAACTCCCCCAAGCCCTGTATCTGGACCCAAAGCGTGATGGGACCTGTGACGGTTGTTCCGTGAATAGTGGCCTTGATTTGGTATTCGCCCCCGAACTCTTTTACGGTGTAGGTGCTCTGGAACCTTCCCTGCGAGTCGGTCGGGCCCGACGACGGGTTGAAGGTTCCAGAGACATTGGTATTGGGGAGCGGGTGATTCAGATGTCCGCCCGTGTTGGCCACGCGCACATCTTGTAAGGTCACCGTCTGGTTTGGAGCGTAAGGATTCGTTTGGACGGTCACCGTCGTGGTATTAGGAGTGCCGGCGTTGAGGGGTGCGACGGTGGAGGGCGAGATATTCACCGTGAACGTGAACACTTTGCACGTGCCGCCGGCCGAAATGATTCTAAGGTGCCAAACGCAATCCATCAAGTAGTTGTCATACGTGAAGAAGATGTCGCCATAGATGGCCTTGATGGTTGCCGTGCCGCCGGTTTGGCCGGTGGCAATCCCCCCCTCGTCAATCGTCGCCACGTTCGGGCTTAGCGACGTCCAGGAGTCGGGGTAGACGCATTCCCACCACCCGTAACCACCGCAGTGCTCCTGGAACGCCGCGTCCGCATCATATAGTGCGCTCTCCTCTGGCAGGATGGTCCAACTGGAAGGGAAAACATCCAGACCGACATAGTCCGCAGGGCAATCGCAGATGTAACAATCGTAGTTGCTGGCCATGTTCCTATGCCGTTGGAGGACGACGAGCCGACCCATCACCGGCACGTGGTCGAGCCGAATCCACACCACGCTGCCGTCGGTGGCGCCGGCAGGGACCTTGTTACCCTTCAGGTCAGCCTTCTGCTCGTCGCGCACCTTACGCAGGTCAATGGCGCGGGTCTCATGCGGCTTCAGCTTCAACCGTGTCAGGTAATAATGGACTCCGCCGGCCACCATGTCGAAACCGATCCGCGCACTCTGCTCGCTCATGTTGGTCAGGAAGAGAATGGATTCCGTCTCCTCATCCAGATGCCAGGGGTGGGCGCCGGAGCCGACCCAGCCGTCCCGCTCATTCGCCAGCCGGCTGTCGATGACCAGGTCTCCCTTTGCTTCGATGCTTGAAACCTCGCCGATGACCGAGCCCGGGGCACCGCTGTATTGGATGCGAATCGAGCAGAAGGGAAGAGGTAGGGGCAACTCGCCCATTACGGAGTCCAGCGAGAAATCCACGGTGCTGTAAGGCCCGACGGTGAGCGGCGGCAACCCTGCCTGTGCCGGGCCTTCTTCCCCGGGATATTCCACGGTTATCGTCACTGCCTGTTCTGCCGCCGTCAGGTTCCGGACTATGACGTGGGGAAGGAACGCCCCCGTTCCGGAAAATGGCGAGTCCTTGCTTGGCGTTCCGATGGGCACTCCGCTGGCGTGGAGCGCGCTGGCCCGTTGCAGCTTCGGATCGGGGAAATTCAGCGTGGTGGAAAAGCCTGTGTTGGGGTCTGTGATCTTGCCCTGGGCAATCAGCACCGCTTTTGACCCGCGCCCGATGATGGACATGCCGCCTTCGGGGGCCTGGGCTGGGCTCACCTTGAGTTGCCCTAGCAGGTGCGTGATCGAGAGGATCTTCGTTTCGTGGGGAGCGAAGGCGAGCGGATCACTTTCGTGGCGCTCTCCCTGGAAATCGAGGTACACATCAGCGCTCACTGGATCGCCGGAGGTGTTCGAGACCATGATACGTGCCTCGCGACCGCCGCCTAATCCCCACCACACGGCATTGAGCGCAGATGGCAACAAGCCCAAACCGGGCGAGTTATCGACCATCTCCGATTCCAGTACCAGACTGCGGGCGGGGTTACTCATAGTGAGCTGGCCGGCGAGCGGCATGATCGTGCCATTGAAGTATATCGAGACGCTGCCTTCGGCGAAATCGTCGTTGACGTCCGCGCCCAACTCGGTCAGAAGCATTCTCAGATCTACGGACAGCTTCTCCCCGGACGCGATGGTCATGGAAGGCGACAGGACTGTGCGACCTGACGCGCTTCGCACGGCTATGATGAAATCGAGCGGGGCTGGCGAAGCCCCCACCAGGAGCAGGGTGGAATTGAATGCGTCGCGCAGCGAATAGTAAGGGAAATCCAGTTCTCTTGGCGCTACCGACTCTCTCAATCCACAGCATGTCGGCGAGCTAGAGTCCAGGCTTTGAGCACGAGGGGAAACAGCACGTTGTCCGACCACAAGCACTCCAACTGTAAGTAGGGCTAGCAAGGAAGGAAGGAAGACTCGCCTTCGGCGCATGGGAGCCTCCTGCGGAGGATTCGAAGGGTTCCTTTCACCTCAACATGACGCACTTGTAACCCCTATTGCGTCCCGTGTCAAGAGATTTTAAGCCCAACGCCCAAAAAACCGTCAGGCTCTCGCCCAATCAGACAAAGAGTCCCTTTCGATCCTTCTTCAGAGTTCATGATTGTCCGCTGTCGCCACAAGAGGGTTACTGCCGAGGCAGGGCAGGCGCCTCGCGTGCGCCATGCGAGGAGGTCGGCGCACCCCCGCGCGCCCCTACAGGCCGCGCTGCGACATGGGCGCAGGAATGGACTCGCTTGATCGTGGTCCGCAGCAGGTTGCCGCGCGAGGCATCTTCCCCCTATAATAGGTAGGTTTAGCCACTCAGTTAGGAGCACTTATGTTTAGGCTGTTCAAGAAGCGGCGCGAGGCGCTAAAGAAGTATCTGCTGATTTTCTTCCTGGGCATCGTCTCGGTTGGTATGGTGATCACGCTGGCGCCGATTCCGGGCGGTGACACGCGCGGGCTTGAAGCCAACGTACTCGCCGAAGTCGGCGGGACCTCCATCACCTCTCAGGATCTGTCCCGCAGCATCCAGTCGCGTTTACGCAACTCGCCCCTGGCCAACGACCCTAAGTTGATCACGCGCATGGCCGGCATCGTCCTGGACGACATGATCCTGCGCCGGGCCCTGTGGACCGAGGCCAAGAAAATGGGCATCAGCGTTTCCGACGCCGAGCTGAGCCACAACCTGCAAATCTCTCTGCCGTTCCTCTATCCCAATGGCACCTTTGTGGGTGTGGAGCGCTATCGGGATTTTGTTCTCCAGCAGACCGGCCTGAGCGTCCAGCAGTTCGAGGAGCAGCTCCGGGAAAGCCTCTTGCTGGACAAGATGCGCGCGATTGTCAGCGACGGCATGCGGGTGGGGTCGGCGGAAATCCGCGACGAATTCCTGCGGCGCAACGCCAAAGTCAGGATTGAATATGTGCTCTTTGATCCCAGCCAGTATGTGAAGGCGGTGACGATTACTTCGGAAGCGCTTGCGGCGTTCTTCCAGAAAGACCCGAACCGTTACAAGGTGGCGGAGCAGCGTCGCGTCCGCTATGTCCTGATCGACACGGACCGCGTGCGGGCGCAGGTGAAAGTGGACGACAACGAGTTGAAGCAGTACTACGGCCAGCACCTGACGGAATATCGCGTCTCGGACCGCGTCAGGGTGGCCCACGTACTTTTCAAGACGGAAGGGAAAACGATTCAGGAGGTCAGCACGCTCGAGATGACGGCCCGGGAGGTGCTGGCGCAAGTCAAATCCGGGGCGGACTTCGGCGAGCTGGCCAAGAAATACTCCGAAGATTCCAGCGCCCCCAAGGGCGGGGAAATCGGCTGGATCGTGCGCGGGCAGACCGTGAAGGAATTCGAGGACACCGCCTTCTCCATGAAGCCCGGCCAGGTGAGCGACCTCATCAAGACCACCTATGGGATTCACATTGTCAAGGTGCTGGACAAACAGAGTGCCCATCTCCAGACGTTCGAAGAGGTGAAGGGGCAAATCAAAGATCAATTGGAGAAACAGAAGCTGGCGGAGGCCCAGCAGTCCCTGGCCGACGAACTGGAGCGCCAACTCCGTCAGAACCCGCAGAACTTCGCGGCCGTGGTGCGCAAGGTCGGGTTGGAGGCCAAGGAGACGCCGCTGTTCCGTTACAACCAGCCGGTGCCGGACTTGGGCGCGAGCGAGGCATTCCAGAACCTCGCCTTCCAGCTCCAGGAGGGCGCGGTGGGGACGTCCATCACCGTGCCCAAGGGTCTTGCCATCATCCAGATGATGGGAATCATTCCGGAGCACCCGCCGACGCTCGATGAAGTCCGCGCCACGGTCGAGCAGGACTATCGCGCGGCCCGATCGCAGCAGCTCGCCGCCGAGAAAGCCGTCGAGCTTGCCGCCAAAGCCAAGAGCGGAGATTTCAAGAAAGCGGCCCAGGCGATGGGCCTGGCCGTGAAGGAAAGCAAGGATTTCAACCAGCAGGAGTCCGTCGAAGGCGTGGGTTCCGGTTCCCAGCTCGCGGCGGCCTTCACGCTGGCGCCCGGCCAGACGAGCGATGCGGTGTCGTTGGGCGCGAATCGCGTGGTCTTCCGCGTGCTGGCCCGCACCCCGGCGGTGGAAACGGATTTGCCCAGCCAGCAGGATCAGATTGCCGAGGAACTTCTGGATCGAAAACGCAACCTCGCCTGGGAGATCTATGAACAGAATCTGAAGCAGCAGCTTCTGAGCTCAGGTGAGTTGAGGATGAACGATGCGGCCATGAAGAACTTCCTGGCCCTGTACGAGAAGAGCTGACTGAAATTCTGAATAGTGAATTCTGAATGCTGAATTACCATGGCGCGAGCGTTCCGCTCCTCATTCGTAATTCACAGTTCATAATTGACAATTCATAATTCGTCATTCAAACGATGCCACGCTTATCCAAACTTCCACCGGATCACCCCGACCCTGAAGTTCGCGAAACCTTCGACGCCTTCCTGAAGGAACGCGGCAACATCCCGAACATGTTCCGCACCGTGGCCCACCGCCCGGGAATCATGAAGACCATGGCCGCGCACTTCCGCGCCATCCTGAACACGGGCACGGTGGAGAAGAAGTTGAAAGAGCTGGTTGCGGTCCGGGTTTCCCAGCTCAACCTTTGCGATTACTGACTGGCCTCGCATACCGCCTTGGCAAGGCGGTTGGGAGCGAGCGAGGCGGAACTGGCGGGTCTCGAAAAGGGCGACCTGAGCGTCTTCGGGCCGCGCGAGCGTGCGGCGCTGGGATTCGCCGAGGCCCTCACGCGTGATTCCAATCACATCAGCGACGAGTTGTTTGCCCGGTTGCGGCAATACTTCGACGAAGGCGAGGTGGTCGAAATCTCCGCCGTCGCCGGCATCTTCAACTACTTCAACCGTTTCAATAATGCTCTCCGGATGGAACCCACCCGCTAACGGCGCCCGGTGGCCGCTCTGGTTGCTGCCAGCACGAGGAGGGGCTTAATGAGCAAGCTCTTCTCCCGCCAGTTCCTGCTCGGAGCAACGGCGCTGCTGCTGTATCTAGCCCTGGCCAAGCTGCTGCTGCACCTCTGGTTCAGTAGCGGCTACGGATACTTCCGCGACGAGTTCTACTACCTGGCGTGCGGCGAGCACCTGGATTGGGGCTATGTGGACCAGCCGCCGCTCACTCCCTTGCTGGCTTTCCTGACGCGTCAATTCTTGGGTGAATCGCTCGTGGCGCTGCGCTTTCTGCCAGCGGTGGCCGGAGCGCTGCTGGTCCTGGTGACGGGGCTGATGGCGCGCGAACTGGGCGGAGGCCGCTTTGCGCAAGGCTTGGCCGCCGTCGCGGTCATTGCGGGGCCGATTTATCTAAGCATCGACCACATCTTCACGGTGAATGCCTTCGACCACCTCTTCTGGGCGCTGGGGGCTTGTGTACTCATCCGGATTGTCAAGACTGATGATCCCCGGCTCTGGCTGGTCTTCGGCCTGGTGGCGGGCGTCGGGCTGCAAAACAAGATCTCTGTGCTCTTTTTTGGATTCGGGGTCGCCATCGCCTTGTTGTTGACCCCTTATCGGAAGTATCTCCTTAGCAAGTGGCTGTGGCTGGGCGGCCTGATCGCTTTCGCGATTTTCCTTCCCTACGTCATCTGGCAGTCTCACTATGACTGGCCCATGCTTGAGCTGTTACGGCGCGGCCAGCTTTACAAGAATTTCCCGATCTCCCCGCTGCAATTCCTGTGGGGGCAGGTTCTGGAGGTTCATCCTTTCAACCTGCCGATCTGGCTGGCGGGGCTCTACTTCTATCTGGTGTCCAAGCCAGGCAAGACGTATCGGGTTCTGGGGTGGACCTATGTCGTGATTTTCGTCCTCTTTCTGGTCCTGAAGGCGAAGACTTACTATCTCGCGCCGGCTTATCCGATGCTCCTGGCGGCGGGAGCCTTCGCCATTGAGACGTTCATCTGCGAGCGGCAGTGGAATTGGCTCAAACCCGCGACGGTTGGGCTGCTGGTTGCAGGAGGAACTATTACGGCACCCCTCGCGATGCCGATGCTGCCGGTGGAGACGTACATCAAGTACCAGAGCTTCCTGGGCGTGGAACCACCCCCGACCGAAAGGCACAGATTCGGCAAGCTCCCGCAACTCTACGCCGACATGTTTGGCTGGGAGAACATGGTAGCGACCGTGGCCAAGGTTTATAACAGCCTCCCACCCGAGGAGCGCGCTAAGTGCGCGATTTTCACCAGCAATTACGGCGAGGCAGGCGCCATCGATTTCTTCGGCAAGAAGTACGGGCTCCCCAAAGCCATCAGCGGGCACAACAATTATTGGTTGTGGGGGCCGGGGAACCACACGGGAGAGATTGTGATTACGGTGGGGCCGAGACTGGAAGATGTGAAGAAGACGTTCGACCAAGTGGAACTCGGCGCCACAGTCGTCAGCGAGTACGCCATGCCGTACGAGAGCGATCTGCCGGTTTATATCTGTCGCAAACCAAAGGTGTCCCTCCAAGAGGTTTGGCCGCGGGTCAAGGGCTACATGTGATCTGACAACCGTTTCCTCAGCCTGCCCGCGCCTGACGACCCGTGCTTGACCCCATGTTTCGCCTCCGGGATAATCGCTAGGTCACCATCCGCTTGCTTTGTGGGGGCACACTGTGCGCGACATCCGAAAAGTAGCTGTACTGGGCGCAGGAACCATGGGCGCGCGGCTCGCGGCCCATCTGGCTAACGCCTCCGTCCCTTGCGTTCTGCTCGACATTGTTCCCACGGAACTCACGCCCGAGAAGCAGAAGCAGGGTTGGAGCTTGAGTGACCCGAAGGTGCGCAATCGATTTGCCCAGGCAGGCCTGGACGCGGCGCTGAAAGCGCGTCCGGCGGCTTTCTTTGTTCCCGAGGCGGCGCGCCTGATTGCAGTGGGCAACTTCGAGGATAACCTCGGCTGGGTGAAAGACTGCGACTGGATTATCGAGGCCGTCACGGAGGACCGCGAGATCAAGCGTGCGCTGCTGCGCAAGGTTGAGCAACTCCGCGCTCCGGACGCGGTGGTCAGTTCCAACACCTCCGGGATTTCGCTCTCCAGCCTCGCCGCGGATTGTAGCGAAGATTTTCGGCGGCATTTTCTGGGGACACACTTCTTCAATCCGCCTCGCTACCTGAAACTTCTGGAAGTGATTCCCACTTCTGAGACTCTGCCCGCGGTGGTCGAAGGCATCGCGCGGTTCGGCGACGTGGTGCTCGGGAAAGGCGTTGTCATCGCCAAAGACACACCGAACTTCATCGCCAACCGCATCGGCACGGCCGTGACCCTGAATGTCCTGCGCCTCATGCAGCAGGAAGGCTTCAGCATTGAAGAAATCGACGCGCTCACCGGCCCGGCGATGGGCTTGCCGAAGTCCGCCACCTTTCGCACCCTCGACATCATCGGGCTCGACGTTCTGGCGCACGTGGTAGAAAACCTGGCCGAAGCGCTTCCGAACGACGAGCGCCGCGACCTGTTTCAGCTTCCTGAATTCATTGCCCGGATGCTCGAACGCAAGTTTCTGGGCGAGAAGACCCGGCAGGGTTTCTACAAGAAGGTCAAGGCGGAGAGGGAAGGTGAGGACGAGAGCGAGATCCTCACGCTGGATTTGACGAGCTTCGAGTACCGCAAGCGGCAGCGGCCGAAGCTTCCGGCGCTGGAGATGGCACAGAATATCGAAGACCCGCGCCAGCGCGTGGCCGCGTTTTTCGCTTCACCCGACCGCGTGGGCCAGTTCTATCAGAAGGTGCTCTCGGACACGTTTCATTACGCGGCGAACCGCGTCCCGGAAATCTCCGACGACATCGTCGCGATTGATAACGCCATGAAGTGGGGCTTCAACTGGGAGTGCGGCGTTTTCGAGCTCTGGGATGCGGTGGGCGTGGAAAAGACCGTGGAGCGATGGACCATGGAGCAGCGTCCTGTCCCTCCCCTGGTGGAAAAACTGCTGGCGTCGGGCAAGGAAGCTTTCTATTCCCAGAGCGATGGCCGCGCGTCCTACTTCGATTTTGCGAGGGGTGAATACCGCGTCCTCGAGGACAGGCCCGGCGTGCTGTTGTTGCCCTCGCTCAAAGCGCGGCAGAAAGAGATCAAGCGGAACGCGGGCGCCAGCTTGATTGACCTGGGCGACGGCGTGGTCTGCCTCGAGTTCCATTCGAAGATGAACACCATCGGCGCCGACACGGTGCAGATGGTTCACGCCGGCTTGAAGGTGTTGAACGAAGGGTTCGGCGCTCTGGTGATCGGCAACCAGGGCGCGAACTTCTGCGTGGGCGCGAACCTGATGCTTTTGCTGGTGGGCGCGCAGGAAGGCGAGTGGGAGGAAATCCACGCGGCGGTGCGCGCTTTTCAGAACGCCAACCTGGCGCTCAAGTACGCGCCGAAGCCCGTCGTGGCTGCGCCCTTCGGCTTGACGCTGGGCGGTGGGGTGGAAATGATCCTGCACGCGGCGCGCATCCGGGCCGCGGCCGAAACCTACCTGGGACTGGTGGAAGCTGGCGTGGGACTGATCCCCGCCGGCGGCGGGACCAAAGAGATGCTCATCCGCTCCATGGACGCCGTGCCGCAGGACCCGGAGGCCGATCCCTTCCTTCTCCTCAAGGAAGTGTTCCTGAACATCGGGATGGGGAAGGTTTCGACCAGCGCCGCGGAGGCTCGCAAGCTGCGTTATCTCTCGGCGCGGGATTCAATCAGCATGAACCGCGATCGGCAGATCGCCGACGCCAAGCAGTTGGCGCTCGACTTGTTGAAACTCGGATACCGGCCGGCGAGACCGCGCGACGACATCCTCGTCTTGGGCCAGGCGGCATTCATGAAGATGAAACTGGGACTACATCTGATGCGGCGGGCGGAATACATCTCCGACCATGACGTGGTCGTGGCAACGCATCTGGCGCGGATCCTTTCCGGGGGCGGGGAATTTACCTCGCCGCAGCGTGTTTCGGAGCAGTACCTGCTCGACCTCGAACGCGAGGCCTTCGTCAGCCTGTGCGGCGAGAAGAAAACCCAGGAGCGGATCCAGCACATGCTGAAGAAGGGGAAGGCGCTTCGTAACTAAGAAGGCAGAAGGCAGAAGGCAGAAGGCA
>Ga0187878_1001462_pt1 | contig 22984 bp, 19 predicted proteins | sample June2016WEW_17_1_FD_132979 | JGI IMG/M metagenome (GOLD analysis project Ga0187878, IMG submission 132979) | Peatland microbial communities from SPRUCE experiment site at the Marcell Experimental Forest, Minnesota, USA - June2016WEW_17_150 | ecosystem: Environmental > Terrestrial > Soil >...
CGCCCGATGACGACATAGGCCCCGATCCGTGGTTCCGGGCCGATCTGAGCGCCCTCCGCTATGATCGCCGAAGGGTGAATGCCCAGATCACTTACGATCGGGGTGTGGAACAGCCCGAGAACGCGCGCAAATGCGAGGTAAGGGTTCTCTGTTCGCAGGCTTGGGATGGAGACCGCGGGCAGATCCGGGCCCAGGATGATAGCCGAGGCTTTGGTGTCTCTCATGTGCCTGATGTATTTTCGGTTGGAGACAAAGGTGAGTTCACCCGGGCCCGCTTCCTCAATGCCGGCAACTCCCGTGATTTCAGGGTCGTTATCAGCGTGCATTTGGCAGGCCAACACGCGGGCGATTTCAGAAAGCCTCATAACACTCCGAAAGATCTCGCGCGCCAAGGCAGTCGTTGCTTGGGCACCCAACCAACGTCGCCAAGTTCGTGCCTATATTGAGGAAAGGCATAAAAATCAACGCATTGCCGCATTACGAGCCTATGGTAGTATAGGTATCCCAGACGGTCAAGAAATAGACTGCGGGTGGAAGCTCATACTTATCCATAAGGATTTGTCTCAAAGCAAGCCGGTGCGACCACTTCAACCACGAAATCGGAGCCTCACCGGAGCAGCGGCATCGATCAGCGTGGCAACCATGATCAGCCGCGTCCTGGCGATGGGTCGTGAGATGGTCATGTCCGCATACTTCGGCGCCGGCTATTATACGGACGCCTTCAACGCGGCATTTCGCGTCCCCAACCTCTTGCGCGACCTCTTTGCTGAAGGGGCTCTCAGTTCGGCATTTGTCCCCGCTTTCATCCGTTGCATGGCGGACAAGGGAGAGGCAGAGGCATGGCTGCTCGCCAATAAGGTGATCAACGTGCTGACGGTGGTGCTTGCCGGGATCACGCTACTGTTCTATTTCGGCGCCTCATGGTTTGTCTACCTCCTCGCCGCGCCATTTGCCTCCATACCGGGCAAGTTTGAGCTTACCGTTCAGATGACGCGGATCATGTCGCCGTTTCTTTTGTTTGTTGCCCTCGCTGCGGCAGTCATGGGCATGCTCAACGCCGGCGGCAGATTTTTCATGCCCGCGATGGCGCCGGCAGCCTTCAACGTCTGCGCGATTTTGGCCGGCATTTTTTTATCACCGCTTATGCCCGGCATCGGTCTCGATCCCGTTGTATCCATGGCCATAGGGGCATTGATTGGGGGAGCCAGCCAGTTGTTTGTGCAACTCCCCTCTGCTTATCGGACCGGATTTCGCTTTCAGTTCGTCCTCGATTTCAAGGATCCGGGAGTCCGTCAGATCGCAAAAATAATGCTGCCGGCAGTCATCGGCCTTTCGGCCACTCAGATCAACATGGCCGTGGATACCCAACTCGCGGGAAGCTATGGCAATGGCCCGATCTCCTATCTGAATTACGCATTTCGACTCATTCAGCTTCCCATCGGCTTGTTCGGCGTCTCCATTGCGACCACCACGCTTACAGCGGTTTCACTCCAGGCGGCTACGAACAGGATCGAACAACTTCGGCACACAGTTGCGAGCAGCCTCCGTATGGCCGCCTGTTTGACGTTTCCTGCCACTGTGGGACTCGTTTTGTTTCGCCGCGAGATCATCCAGTTGCTTTATCAACGGGGCCTTTTTCTTCCGAGCGATACCGCGCGAACGAGTCAGGTTCTTCTTCTCTACGCCGTGGCGTTATTTGCTTACTCGGGGGTCAAAATACTCGTTCCGACCTTTTATGCCCTAAGCGAAACCAGAACACCGGTGCGCTTGAGCGTGGTCACGGTGGCCGCAAAAATCGCGGCCAACTTCCTTTTTATCGTGCCACTGGGGTTTCTGGGGCTCGCGCTGGCAACAGCAGTAGCATCCTGGCTCAACTTCGCTCTGCTCGCCAGGAGCTTCGCTAAACGAACCGCAAGCCATTGGAAATGGGGTGATCTAGTCGTCTACGTGCGCATCGCAGGCGCCTCGCTGATCATGGGCTTGGTTGCGTTCTTGACCTTCCAGGCCGGCCAGCGTTTGCTGACGGCCCTAGGCACCCTGGGCTTGGCTCTGCATCTGGGGATTGCGATTGCCGCAGCCATGATTTCGATATTGCCGCTGCTGCGCCTGTTTAAAGTCAGCGAGGAGCGGGAGCTCTCCGGCATTATAATGCGGCTGGCAGGGAAGCTATTATGAACCGCGATTGGTTGGCGGAATATGAGACCTATCTGCGCGTCGAAAAAGGGCTGTCCCAGAACTCCGTCAGCGCCTACATGCAGGATCTGAAAAAGCTCAACGCGTTTGCGGGCTCTCATAACCTGCCGTTGACTGATCTTGCGCGGGATGACATGCTCGCGTGGAGTCAGACTCTGCGGCGTTGTGGTCTCTCACCCCGCTCTGCGGCGCGCGCTTTGATTGCCGCACGCGGTTTCTTCCGCTTCCTGGTGGGCGATAAGGTCATGGCCGCAGATCCGACGGAACATCTCGAATCCCTCCGCCCACTAAAGCCATTGCCCCGATTCTTGTCCAAGCAAGAGGTCGAGCGCCTGTTGCGGGTGCCGGATGTAGAGACGCCACGAGGGAGCCGCGATCGGGCCATGGTGGAGGTGCTGTATGCCTCCGGCCTGCGCGTCAGTGAACTGGTCAGCCTGAAGATTGAACAGGTGAATCTGGAGCTTGGGGTGCTCACCTGCATGGGGAAAGGAAGCAAAGAGCGCATCGTCCCCATCGGCGCCGAAGCGATGCGGCGCGTGCAGGGCTACCTGCGGACCGCGCGGCCGCTGTTATTGAAGCGGCGGCAGTGTAACTTCCTATTCGTAACCCGCCTGGGCTCGTGCATGACACGCCAAGGGTTCTGGAAAACGCTGCGCGCCTATGGCAGAAAGGCGGGTATCCGCAAGCCGCTGACCCCTCATATGCTCCGGCACTCCTTTGCCACTCACCTCCTGGAAAACGGCGCCGATCTCCGTTCGGTTCAAGCAATGCTCGGTCATTCAGATATCTCGACAACGCAAATCTACACGCATGTCACCCGGGAACGAATGAGGCAGATCTATCAGAAGTTCCATCCTCGCGCATGACAACAATCACGTCGCCGAAGGGCCTGGACAAAAAGGGATTCTCTGCTTCGCTCCGTTGAAGAAGTGCAAGAGCTGGCGCGAATGATGCGAATTTCAGATGTCTAGAAGCCTGTCCGAGAATTAGGAGGGGCCGCGTTCCGAGCGCCGCGGGGGCAGATGCAAGGCGGCGCCACGCAGGCGATGTCTCGGTACATCGTCGAGGAGCGCCAACGCCGCAGATGCCCCCGCGCCGCCGGAACCCGAAGGGCGCATGGGGATTGCGGGCGATCTCTTCGTTGCTCGTCGTCAACGATGGGCACGGACATCGCCTCCTCCTCGCGCCTTGAGCTCGCCTCGCAAGCCCCTGCGCGCGACCCCTTCTAATTCTCGGACGGGCTCCTAGGTCTTGATGGTAAACAACAGGGCAAGGCCAGCAGCTCCGAACAGGATGTTGGGGGCCCAGGCCGCAAGTACAGGTGACAGCAAACCGTAAGCGCCCATCTGTTCGAAGACTCTAAAAAATCCCCAGTACGATATCGCAATCACCACGCTAGCCGAGATCCCAAAGAAGGCCCCCTTTTTCCCCATGGAAAAGGAAAAGGGGACTCCGAGCAGGGCCATGACAAAGCAGCTAAGCGGAAAAGAAACCTTCATGTGGAGTTGAATCTGCAATTCTGTAGCGTTATAGCCAGATTGCTTAAGATAATTAATGTAGTCCTTTAAGTCGAAATAGGTCAGTTTCGAAGAGTCTCGGGGCTCAAAAATCTCTTTTTGAAAGTAGCCGGCGGCTTCGGGAAAGGCGAAGGTTTCCTCCTTGATGGGCTGAAATCGTCCTCGATCCGACACAAAGTCACGCACCCATCCATTCTCGAGCGTCCATTTGCCCTGCCGGCTGATGGTTGCCTGCTTGGCGTAGATACGGCGCTTGATGATCAGTTGGTGAAGGTCGATCTCGTAAATGTTGAGGCCTACAAAGACATCTTTGTCCGGATCAAAGTAGTCATAATTGTAGATGCGATCGGATTGGCCGAAGATCCATTTGCGCTCCTTGGCAAATGTCTGAGCGGGCCGGCCTTTTATCTGGTTGTGCAATGCGTCCTGGCGGATGTTTGCATAGGGGAGGATGTAGTCCTGCATGAAATAAATGCTGACGCAAACAAGGCCCGAGATCAGGAAAACCGGCAGTGAAATCCGATATAGGCTCCAGCCGCCGGCCTTCATCGCCGTCACCTCCGAGCCCTTCTCGAGGATCCCGAACAGGATGAGAATGGCCAGGAGCACCGCCAAGGGTACGGCGAGGAGGAGAATGTGGGGCGTCAAGAAGGTGAAGTAGCGTACGATCAGAGAGAGGTCGGCCTTGTTGCGGATGATATCGTCTAGAAGGTCGAAGAGCGTCAGCACCACGAAAAGCGCGTAGCAGACTAGCGTTGACCAGAGTAAGTAGACTAGGAACCCCCTGCAGATATACGAGTCAAGGACCTTTGGAAAGCGGGATCGTGCGATCCGGCCGGTCGTGGAAATGGCAATATCATCCAGTCTCTGGAATGCGCTCCTTACCGACCCAAGATGGAATCGGCTGACAAGAGCCTGCAGGCGAGGTTTCCAATGAAATGTGGCAGCAAATTGTGCAAGCCAGCTGTTTTGCTCGGCGTTAATAAGGAGAGCGACCCCGATACCGAGCAGAATGATATCCGGTCCCCACATCCCGAGCCAGGGGGGCAGAGTGTTGGCTTTCGCAAGACGCATGCCGTTGCCAAACAGAACAAAGTAGAGGAGTGCGAGGACCAAACTGAGCACGGAGCCGGAGGTGCGTCCTGTCTGGCGCGTGAATGTCCCCATTGAGAGACCGATGAGGGCAAACCCCAGTACCGAGCAGGGAAGTGCGAGGCGTTTATGAAGCTCAATTAATTCTTCGCGCCTCTGCGCCGGATCGGTTCCCTTGGAGCCCCGCCAAAGACCGACGGTAGCCTGGGCCTTCGGATCCTGAACCCCCTCGGAACCGTTGTCACGATTCATCTCGATCGGGATGTCCGTAGCGACGAAGACACTGGTATTGTCCTTGGCAGGTTCCTGCCTGTTTACTTCATAAATCGTGCCATTTTGCAGGTGCAGCTGCAGGCGTAACCCAGCTGAGTCGGTCACCCAGGTGCCTTCGCGGGCCAAGACGATTCTAGGGGTGTCCGGAGCCGAATTATCGGCAAGAAACACCCTGTCCCAGTGCTGGCGATCGACGGAGAGTTCGTCCAGGTAGAAGACGACGTTTGCGAATTCCTCATTAAAAACCCGCGGCGAAACCAGCGACGTCGCCTGCCGCACACTATAGTGGCTCTTCAGGCTATTGATGAAATCATTCGTTTTCGGAAGGATAATGACGGACATCAGTGCCGTGGCTGCGCCGACGACCAACCCGAGAACGAGAACGGGCCGGAGCAAACGCCGTAGTGGAACCCCGCAAGCCCGCAGGGCGGTTATCTGGTATTCGCCGGAGAGACCGCTCAATCCAATGAGGATGCCAATTAAAAACGACAAGGGCAAAGAAAAGACCAGAACACGGGGCGCGACGGTGCCTGCGACCATTAGCACAACCTTCGGTGATGCATTCCGGGAGATCAATAACTCAGACAAGGTTCTGAGTTCATTCATGAACACGAAAAAGGTCAGAACGGTAAGCGCGATCAGGAATGGCGGAATTATGGAGATGTGGAGCAGCTTGTCGATCTTGCGCATCGCGAGAGAGACTAACACAGCAGAAGGCTGCCAGTAAAGATGGCCGCCGCCAAATCACGGCGGTGACGAACCTTGGGATCGAGTTGCCAAACCGCCGGTCCTACAGATTTTCGGAGAGTGGGCCAACAACCATGCCTGGTTGGAGGAAGGCTAGATTCGCGCAGAAAGCCGGCAGGGCAACAGGGGAGAGTCAGAGAATTGACTCATTTCAGGCATGCAGGAAGCTCCCCAGCGAATCTCAATTAACTTCCGATAAGATATCTTATGTAAACTAGCGAATCTGGGTTGGTACACGAATTAATGCGCCAGAGGGGGCTTCCCGCGGCGCTTCTCCGCCGGCAGTATCCTGACTGCATGTTATGGAATAGCTTGAAGATACGCTTCAATGAGGTGATCCAGAGTGTTGTAGTACTCAGTGAATCCGCGGGGCGCTCTAGTCGTCTCGTTGCAGTGATCTGGACTGTTTGAAGGGCGAATTGGGTCCGCTCTTACATTTTGTATTTCCCGAGATCCTCAGGATTGAGGTTTTCCAGCCACTGGCGGATCTCTTCTGGAGTGCTTCGCTCTGCGGACAAAGTGGTGGTGGCTGTGCTGGCAGATTTTGAAATCACCTCATCGGTGACATAGATCGGAGAATCGGTTCGAAGCGCCAGGGCGATCGCGTCAGAGGGCCGGGAGTCCACCGTCACTGTTTTTCCAGCGACGTCCAAAAAGATCAGGGCGTAAAAGGTATTGTCCCTGAGTTCCGTGACCACAATCTTGGTGACGTGCGCGTCGAGGTGGTTCAGAAGCCCTTTGATCAGGTCATGAGTCATCGGACGGGGGGTGTCAACCTTCTCGATCTGCAACGCAATTGCGTTCGCTTCGAAGATCCCAACCCAGATGGGAAGCAAGGTGTCACTCGCCGCGTCCTGAAGGACGACAATCGGGGAGTTGGTCAACGGATCCATCATCAGGCCTTTTATCTTGAATTCGATCTCTTTCATAGCTCCTACCTCATCACTGAACCAGGGCACCCTTAAGGCTATTGGCAGTAAAATCGGCTATTTCCACGGTTACAAGTCGGCCCAAGAGGCTCTCTGGACCATCGAAGTTCACAATCTTGTTGTTGCTCATGCGTCCGGAAAGTGTGAAATTGCTACGCGCATTACCATCGACCAGAACCTCGACAAACTGGCCCTTATAGGCGGCGTTAATATTGTATTGAATCAGCTTTTGTTGCTCCTGAAGCAGTTTAAGCCTAGCCCCTTTCTCCTCATCGGGAACATCGTCGCAAAGCTGCAGAGCCGGCGTATTGGGGCGGGGTGAATATTTAAAGGAGAAAACATAATCGTATTGTACCGTATCGAGGAGGTCAATAGTATCCCGAAAGTCCGCATCCTTTTCTCCCGGAAATCCCACGATGATGTCGGTGGAAATGGTGATGGGACGTGGCGCCCGGCGAATTCTCGCGACCGTCGAAAGGTAGCTCTCGCGAGTATATCCACGGCGCATGGAGCACAGCATTTTCGTTGATCCCGACTGCACGGGAAGGTGGACCTGATTACAGATCTGTGGGTAAGTAACAATAGCCTCGATCAGTTCGTCGCTGAACTCATTCGGATGGGGCGAGCTAAAACGAATACGCTTAAGGCCCTCGATCTCTGCCAGCCGCCGAAGCAACCCCGCGAAGGTCAAGCTGGCGGGAGAGGGATCATGATAGGCATTCACTGTCTGGCCGAGAAGGACGACCTCGATGTACCCCTCCGCGACGAGTGCCTCCACTTCCTGGATGATGCTCGCACTCTCCCGATCGCGCTGCTTTCCCCGGGTAAACGGGACCACGCAAAAGCTGCAGCGCCGATCGCACCCCTCGCTGATCGTGATCCCCGCGCGCCAACGGCTTTCGCGCAGGACGTAACCAGTTTCAAGCGGTTCCGGGTCATCATCCATGCGCAGATCGATCGCCGGCGCATGGTTACCGCGTGCCCGGTCGACCAGTTTGCCCATGACGTGACTCTTCTGAGGACCGGCCAGGAGGTTTATGAAGGGCACCTTTTTGAGAACCCGCTCTCCTTCCAATTGGGCCATACACCCGACGACGCCAACGATAAGTTCCCGACGCTCGGCCTTCAGTTTCTTGATCTCACCCAGGCGTGCATATACCTTCTGGACTGCCTTTTCGCGCACGCTGCATGTATTGAGGATAATGACGTCCGCAGCTGAGACGTCCGCTGCCGGCTCCATGCCGCTGTGCTGCAGATTACCCGCTATTTTCTCGGAGTCCAGCTCGTTCATCTGGCATCCGAATGTTTCAATGAAAAACTTGCCTGCCATAACTATGCCCGCGATTCCCTTCCAGTTTCCTTGCCCGCATGGTCAAGCATTTCCTGAGCATGGCGACGTGTGGTTTCCGTGATTACCTCACCCCCCATCATGCGTGCGAGCTCTCCCACCCGCGCCGCTCTATCCAGGCGCTCGACGAAGGTCTCCGTTCGTGCTCCGACGATATCCTTGCGCACGTTGAAATGGTCTTGGGCATAAGCGGCAATCTGAGGCAGGTGGGTCACGCAAAGGACCTGGTTATGAACAGAGACCTCACGCAGTCGCTTGCCGACGGCTTCCGCAACTCGCCCTCCAATGCCGGCATCGATTTCGTCGAAAACCAGTGTCTTCCCTTTTTCTCCCCCACCACACAGCGCCTTGATGGAAAGCATGATCCGGGACAATTCCCCTCCGGAGGCGATCTTTGCCAGAGGCCTTATCTCCTCCCCTTCATTGGGTGCCAAGAGAAACTCTACCTGATCCACACCTCCTGGTCCACAACAGGCAGGGATGTGCCCTTGCGAAACAGATCCGGGCCTCTCTCGGGGACGAAACCGCACGCTCAGATCCATTTTTCCCATAGCTAAGGCGTGAAACTCATTACGGATTTCGCGTTCCAGGCGCGCCCCATCTTTGCGCCGCTTCGAAGACAGGCGCTCTGCCAACTCGAGAAAGCGTTTCAGCAAGATATCGAGTTCTTCTGAAAGTCGGATTGAAGTGTCGCTCGAGGAGACGAGTTCCTCCAGCCGCTTATTGCATTGGTCGCCAAATGTGAGGACCTCCTCCATGGACTTTCCGTATTTGGCTGAGAGCCGGTCCAGGTCCGAGAGACGCCTTTCAACCTGATCCAGCCGTTCCGGGCTAAAATCAATGCTTCCCGTATAGTCACGAGCCGCATAAGCCAAATCCTCGAGCCGATACAGGCTTTCGCGGAGAGATTCCAGGTACGTGGTCCAACCGGAATCGTATTCCGCGAGCTGCTGAATCACACGGGTCAGACGGTCGACCTGCCCCGTGATTGCGTGTTCGCTCTCATAGAGCAGTGCGTATGCCTCGTTGGCCAAGGCGAATACTTTTTCGCGGTTCGCCAGAACGGACCGCTCGTTTTCGAGCTCTGCCTTCTCGCCTGGCCGAATGTTGGCGCGCTGGATCTCGTCGACCTGAAAACGAAGGATATCCAGAAGCCGCTGCCGTTCCTGCTCATCCATCGCAAGCGCATCGAGGCGCCGCGCGGTCTCGCGCATTTGTGTATAAAGCAAGCGCAGCTCGTGTGCCGCCGTTTCGTTGGAACCAAAGCGGTCGAGCCACGTCAAATGCGTCGAGAGATCAAGCAGTGTCTCATGTTCCTGTTGGCCATGGATATCCGCCAAGGCGCCACCGATCGACTTAAGTAGTGACAGCGTAGCCAGGCTGTTGTTGATAAAGACACGGCCCCGCCCGCTCGTGGAAATCTCGCGGCGAATCAAGATGGAATCCTCATCGCCGTCGATCCCAGCCGGGGTGAGTTGCTCAGCCACAGACCCGTCCTCGACAGAGAAAACGCCTTCCAGGACTGCAGTGTCGCAATTGGTGCGCACCATATCCTGAGAGGAACGGGCGCCAACCAGGAGTCCGAAGGCATCCACAATAATGGATTTGCCTGATCCGGTTTCGCCGGTCAACACGGTCAGGCCGTCCCCAAACTCAATTTCAAGGTTTCGAATCAGAGCGAAATCGCGTATTCTCAAGAACCGGAGCATGACTTTGCCTCCAGGTATCCCTGTTTTTGTTGGAGAACCTGTGTGCTAGCTTAGACCGTTATGCGCCGCCCAACGAGAATTTTGTTCTCGTTAGAAGCCAGGAGCCGGAAGCAAGAAGCCAGAATCTCCGCGTCGAGCTCAAAGCAGCCGACGAGCGCAAACAGTGCGCCTATCCCTTCTGGCTCCTGGCTTCTGGCTCCCGTATCCCGCCGCTTTTTGGCGGGATATCAAGGGCAAAGCCCTTGCCTAGTCTAACATAGGCAGAAAGTCGGTTTTCCTGCTGTTTGCGAAATTCATGACATACACGTGCTGGATTTTTCGCAGCGGGCAGGAATTTTGCGAAGCCTATTATGTTTGACTGTGCCTGTAAGCTATGGTATCTCAGTGTTATAGCTATGATAATGCAGCTCTGATTAGGAGGAAGGGACCATCTTGCAATTCACTTGGACTTTGGCATTTCAGGCGGGTGCTCCAGAATCCAGTGGCTTCATGGGACTGGCAATTCCGACCAGCCCATTCGCATCCGCCATTTTGATACTCCTGCTTCTGTTCTCCCTCGTCTCCTGGACCATCATGGTGCGAAAGTGGCTTACCTTTCGCAGGATAGAACGCCAGAGCCGAGGGTTTGTCGCGATTTTTCGCAAAAGTGCTCGTCTCGGAGAGGTAAGCCAGGCATGCGAACATTTTCGCGGTACTCCCTTGTCTGGCATTTTCACTGCCGGATATCAGGAACTCAACTCCCAGCTGCAAATCGCCAAGCCTAAAGAAAGCGGAAACCCGGCGGGACACCCCGTGCTGACGGACCGAAACCTGACCGGCATCCAGCGGGCGCTGTCCCGCGCTGCCGCTGCCGAAATCTCCGTCCTCGAGCGAAGCATGAGCTGGCTGGCGACAACCGCCTCGGTCACGCCGTTTATCGGATTGCTTGGCACGGTTGTCGGCATCATCAGCGCCTTTAATGGGCTGGGGCTTGAAAAAACGGCATCGATCCAGGCGGTGGCCCCAGGAATTGCCGATGCTCTGGTCGCGACGGCGGCCGGCTTATTTGCCGCCATTCCGGCCGTGATCGGCTACAATCAGCTCGTGCACCGCATTAAAAACGTTGCCTCTGAAATGGATGATTTCTCAACCGAACTTCTGAATCTGGTGGAAAGGAGCTTCGGCTAATGGCCTTCACGACACAACAGGGCCGCACAACTACTTCCCTGTCCGAAATCAACGTTACCCCGCTCGTGGATGTCATGCTGGTCCTGCTCGTCATTTTCATGGTCACCGCTCCGATCCTCCAGACCGGGATCGACGTGCAGCTGCCGGAAACCAAGGCGGCCACCGACACAAATCCCGCCGACAATGTCGTGCTCTCGATCAGCAAGGAAAGCGAGCTCTACTACGGCTCAGATAAAATAAACCTTTTGGCAATCCCGGAGCGTCTTAAGAAAGATGGCAAGGGACCGAAGGACCCGATTTATCTGCGCGCGGACGTGGCCGTGAAATGGGCATCGATCGTTTCGGTGATCGACACGGTGCGGAGCGCCGGATTCAGCGAGATTAAGCTGGTCACAAAGCCCTATAAGGAGCCGCAAAGCAAGTAGCTGTAAAACCATGAGTTATACACAACCTCGAGGAACCCTGCTCGATCTCCCACTCATAGAGGAGCGCTATGGATGGGCGTTTCTTACATCCATGGCTCTTCACGCTCTTCTGCTGGGCTTTTTTTTGATCGCGCCCTTTCTCATGCCGAGAACGGCCCCGTTCATGATCGGGACGGGACCGGGAGGTGGAAGCGGGGGCGACTCATATACCGTGGGAGTTGCCGACGATCCAGGTGGGGGAGCAGGACTGTACAAACCTGCAATGACTCCTCAACCTCCTGCATTGCCCGTCGAAAGAGCAACGAAGATTGAGGCCAAGAAGGAGGATGCCACGGCAGTGGCGCTTCCGGATACTCTGGTTCCCAAAACCAAGAAAAAGGCCGCTGAAGATTCCACTAAATCTCAGAAAGCGATATCTGCGACAGCCTCAAGCCAGATTCCGGTCGCGGCTGCGAAAGGCTCTGGAAAAAACGGGTCAGCCCCAGGCGGAACCGGCATGGGAACCGGTGGCGGCAATGGTGTTTCGATTGGCTCCGGCTCTGGCGGATGGGGAGATTCCTGGTACGCTCGAACTGTGGAAGCACGTGTGGGCGGGAACTGGACCAAGCCGATCGGCATCCAGCAACGCATTGAGATCGTATACAGCTTCATAGTCGGCGATGACGGACGCATCAATAGCATCACTTTGGAAAAATCATCCGGCAATGACGCCTTGGATCTTACGGCAGAGCGCGCGATCCGGGCCTCGAACCCCCTGAGCATTCCGCCGCCTGACTTGCGCGGCAAGTTGTTGAAGTTTGTGGCTCAGTTTGTTTATCCACCTGATAAGTCGCCATGATTGGCATGGAGTGAGATGCACGCTCGAAAACTGCTGTTTGCGGCTCTGGCTCTTTTGATCGCAATTCCCTCCCGCGGCCTCCCGGTCAGCCCGCAATTCACGATCCGCCCTGCGCCAGGAGACGAGATGATTCTGGCGGTGCCTGACGTACAGCCTCTCAAATCCGACCAGGCGGCTGCGCTCGTTTCCACTGTGAAGACTTTTAACGAGGTGCTGTGGGACGACTTGAAGTTCTCCGGATTCTTCACGCTGGCGGGCCGGAGCTTCTACCCGTCACAACCCAGCGTGCGACAGGAGGACATCAACTACGATGCCTGGGGCGCACTTCCGTTCAAGATCAGCTTTCTCAGTGCCGGCACGCTCGAACTCAGCGGCAACACTCTCCGGGCGGAGCTGAGGATTTACGACATGAAGCAGCATGTGGCCGGTCCGGGCCAGATCATCTCCGGCGACAGCGACCAGGTGCGCGCCATCGCTCATCGGTGGGCCGATGAGATCGTCTACAAGCTGACCGCCGGGGCCTCGCGCGGGATTGCCATGACGAAGATCGCTTACACCTCACGCCGCGGCAGCCCAAAAGAGATTTATGTCATGGACTATGACGGCAATGACCAGCGTGCGTTTACTCGCATAGGGTCATTGAGTCTCTTTCCCCAATGGTCTCCTGACAATTCGAAACTCGCTTTTCTCAGCTACCGCACCGGCAAGCCACAAATTAACATTTATTCTTATCTAGACGGCTCCCGCCTCCCTTACCCCGTATTTGACACTTTTGTCTCCACTCCGGTGATATCGCCGGATGGAAATCTCCTGGCGTTCACCCTGGGCTCGGACATCTGCATTTCAAAGTTGGACGGGTCGGAGCGGCGCAATATCACGAATCGGTCTTCCATAAACACGACGCCCACCTGGTCTCCCAAAGGAAACCAGATTGCATTTATCTCGGAAAGAGACGGCTCTCCACAGATCTATATCTGTGACGTGGATGGAGCGAACGTGAGACGGATTGTGAAGGAAGGGGGCGATGCCCAATCGCCGGCCTGGTCTCCCGATGCGCGCTTGATCGCTTTTCAATGGAAGCCCCGCATGGCGGAAAACTACGACCTTTTTGTTACCGAGGTGAGCACTGGCCAGATCCGCCAACTGACGAACGAGTCGGGCAGCAATGAGTGCCCATCCTGGTCGCCCGACTCGCGACATATCGCCTTCCAGTCCAATCGCACGGGAAGTGATCAGATCTTTATCATGCTCGCGGATACCAATAACCCTGAGCTCCGCATGGTGACCAGCCAAGGGTCCAATACGTGTCCGGCATGGGGAAATTACCCGCGTAAGAACTGAGCAACAGCCGCATATTTAGGGCTTTTGCCGTTTTTTCCCAGGCATACAAGAGCGTGTGTTATAGTAATTACGGCGATTAGGGATGATTATTGACCGCTGGTGCGCACGACATTGATGACCAATCCAGGATTAAGAAGGAGGCTTATTTCATGAGAAAATCTCTGTACCCGCTTGCCGTCATTGCTCTTCTTCTGGTAGGCATAGCCATTACGGGGACCGGGTGCCACAAGAAAGCCGGACCTACGCCCGCAACGGCATCGCTTCCGGCAGCTGTGAGCGAATCAGCTCCTAAGCCACCGACGCCGACGATTTCATTGACCGCATCCCCATCCGCTGTCGAGAAGGGCCAATCATCAACGCTCTCGTGGGGCAGCACGAATGCAACCGAGGTCACGATCGATGGCGGGATTGGGACCGTGGAAGCTTCTGGTAGCCGTACGATAACGCCGGTTTCCTCGACGACATATCGGGCTACTGCGACGGGGCCCGGCGGCGTCGCCAGCGCCGAGGCGCGCATTACCGTCAGCGCCGAGGCCATTGCACCTGCGGTCATCCCGTCGACAGAGCGTCCTTTGAGCGACATGGACGTTTTCGTAAGAGACGCGAAGGATGCCTTCTTCGACTATGACAGCTACGGCCTTCGCGACGATGCTCGCCAGGCATTGACGGACAGCGCCCGAGCTCTGAAAGAGAGGTCCAACATCCGCATCACGATCGAAGGGCACTGCGATGAGCGGGGTTCGGAAGCCTACAACCTCGCCCTGGGCGACAAGCGCGCCAACGCGGCCAAGGATTTCCTCGTCAGCCAGGGAATCGATCCGGCCCGCATCGACACCATCACCTACGGCGAGGAGAAGCCGTTCGCAATGGGACACGACGAAGCAAGCTGGCAGCAGAACCGGCGAGCTCACCTCGTAATGCGTTGATTTTTCGTCTGGCAATGCAGAAGACGGCCGGAGGGGAGAAACCGAACATCCAGCTCCGGCCTTTTTTTGCCTGCCTGGATTGAAGCGATGGATTGCCTATGAAATAATGCAAGCGGACCTTTCCGGGAGGATAATCCCATGAAGCGAATAGCGCAGTTATTTTTCATAGTTTTGTTGGGGGTCGTATCCTCAGCCCACGCCGGGACAAAGGAAGACCTCGCGCGTCTTCAGGCGGACGTCCTGGCGCTTCAGAATCAGATACGTCAGCTCGAGAAGACCTTCGCCGAACGAACCGATGGCATCCGGAGTCTGGTGGTACAGCTCAACGATCAGGTGGGCAAGACGTCGCTGGTGCTTGGGAAAATCAATGCCACGCTGGAGACCCAATCCTCGGGCGACTCAACCGTGATCCAGAACGTGCTGAAAGAAGTCAAAGACTTGTCCATCAAGATGGATGAGACCAACACGCGCATCTCTGCGCTCGCACAGCAGATGGCCGACATGAAGGTGCAAACAAAACCAATCCCGCAACGGACGTTTCAAGCTGCCAATGACAATCCCGATGCGATTGCGCTGTCGGCCGACAAAATCTACAGCGAGGCTTACAATGACCTCATCCAGGGGAGCCTCGATCTGGCGATCCAGGGTTTCAACGCTTTTCTCAGGAACTTCCCTACCAATGACAAAGCGGACGACGCCCAATACAACATCGGCGAGGCCTATTACAGCGACAACAAATTTCCCCAAGCAATCGCAGCATTCAGTAAGGTTGTGACTGAATACGCTACAGGGGGCAAAGTCGCCAGCGCACTCTTTAAACGCGCCAAGTCGGAGCTGGCACTGCAGCAGAAGGACAGTGCGATCGCGGATTTCAAGACTGTTGTTGAAAAACATCCGACTGAGCCCGAGGCGAGTCTTGCAAAGGCCGAACTGCTAAAGCTGGGGATCGATCCCTCAAAGCCGCCGGCTAAGATTACACCCGTCAAAAAGAAGAAATAAACGCGCGCGGAGAGGGAACACAGCAAATAGGGGACATCCCGTTTTTGGGTTTTTATGCCGCGATATTGCAGGCAGAGGCCGGAGACCTGGCCTTCCGTTGGCACCTGTACTGAATGTAAATCAAAAGGGAGATTCTATGAGTTCGTTGAACAAGGTCATGCTTATCGGCCGCCTCGGCAAGGATCCTGAGATTCGCTTTACCCCCGATGGCTCCCCCGTCGCCAACTTCAGTCTGGCAACCAGCGAATTATGGACGGATAAGAGCGGGACCCGCCAGGAGCGCACGGAGTGGCACAACATAGTGGCCTGGAGCAAACTCGCCGACCTTAGCAAGCGCTATCTCGCGAAGGGGCGCCAGGTTTATATCGAAGGCCGGATTCGGACCCGGGAGTGGGACGACAAGGACGGCAACAAACGCCGCACGACAGAGATCGTCGCGAACCAGATGGTGCTGCTGGGAAGCAGGCCCGAGGGAATGGAGTCCAATGCGCCTCCTCCGATGCAACGGAGCGCACCGGCGGTGGAACCCGGCCTGTCGCAGGCATCTGGGCTGGCCGACGTGGAAATTACCGACGACGATATTCCGTTCTAGGCCGACCTCTGAACAAGAGCCACGAAATACATAAGGCAGCATAGTCGCAACCAAAATTTAACACCAAGACTCAAAAACTCTAAGACGCCAAGAAATCAATGATAAGTAATTTTTAGCGCCTTGGAGCCTTAGAGTCTTGGCGGCAAAAATCCTTTCGCCTGGCAAAGGATTTGCGGGTAAGCGGTCTATTTGGTGGTTTGATTTTTCAGCGCGCCTGCTGGCCGGCGCGCCCTACGAGAAATCGGCGCAGAGCTGACTCGTAGCTCACTCCAGTGCTAAGCTCCACCCAATCCACTCCGTTGTTGCGCAACAGGCGCGTGAGCGACGCGCGTTTCTCCTGGGCTCTGTGCTCATACTCACCACGGACGGCGACCCGTCCAGTGTTGATGACCATGGTCTTGCCTGTCTCTAAATGGCGCACGCGGATGCGTCCGGCCGCGGGCAAGCTCCATTCTCGGGGATCAGACGCCAGGAAGAAGACCACCTCGTGTTTGCGGCAGGCCGCCGAAAAACTGTGGCTCGCCTGCAAAGGTGCTTGAAAGTCAGTCAAGAAGACCAGCAGGCTGCGAGGAATTCCCTGGGAATTGACGAAGTTCCAAACGGGATCCAATCCGGATGCCGCCCCGCCAGGCTGCATCGATACCAGCTCGCGAATCAGGCGCGCCGCTTGATTCCAGCCTTTGGCGGCTGGGATAAACAGCTCCACACCCGAGCGCACCAACACCAGACTCACGCGGTCCTTGGCATAAAAACCTGACAAAATCAGCAACGCGGCAACCTCGGTCAGTAGGTCGGCCTTTGTGCGCTGTACGCTGCCGAAGACGAGCGACCCAGAGATGTCGACCATCAGGACAACGTTGCGCTCCCGCTCTTCCACCATGCGCTTCACAAAGAGCGTCTGGTGGCGGGCGGAGACATTCCAATCAATCAGGCGCACCTCATCGCCTTCTGCATACTCACGCACCTCGGCGAATTCCATTCCTTGGCCGCGAAATGCGCTGCGAAACAGGCCCGCATATTGCGATCGCGCCAGAAATCGACTCTTCAATTCGAGGCGTCGCGCCCGTACCAACAACTCATCAAATTCCATGATCCTCACATAAACGTCGCATCAGGGAGCCTAGCAAAACAGATCAATATCCAACCTCCCGCCCTTCGGCAAGGTCGCCGGGTCCCGGGCCGGAGGTCGATTCAGGACATTTTAGGGAGCGGGAACCGTTTGCAGGATGCGCTCCACCAAGTCTTCGGCGCGAATTCCCTCGGCTTCAGCTTCGTATGTAAGCAGGATCCGGTGACGCAACACATCGGCAGCGACCTTCTTGACATCGTCGGGAATCACAAAGCCGCGCCCCTTCAAGAACGCCTGAGCACGAGCCGCACACAGAATGCCGATGCTGGCGCGCGGAGAAGCCCCGAATCGGATCAACCGGCTGAGGTCCAGGTGATACTCTTCCGGATTGCGGGTCGCAAACACGATATCGAGAATGTAGGTCTTTACGCGCTCATCGATATAAATCTGTGCGGCAATTTGGCGCATCCGGAGAATCCGCTCCGGCACCAGGACTTTTTTCAACGGAATGCCCTCGCCTGCGGCAAGATGGGAGCCGCCGTCGGTTGAGGCGACGCGGTTCATGATCTCTCGTTCCTCTTTGCGGGACGGATAGCCGAGAACGATCTTCATCAAAAAACGATCCATCTGAGCTTCCGGCAGCGGATAGGTCCCTTCCTGTTCGATGGGATTCTGAGTGGCCAGAACCATAAAAGGCTCGGTGAGATGGAAGCTCTGTTTTCCAAGCGTGACCTGGTTTTCCTGCATACACTCGAGTAGAGCGCTCTGGACTTTGGCCGGAGCTCGATTCACCTCATCCGCCAGCAACAGGTTGGTGAAAATGGGGCCCTGGCGTGGAACAAAATCTCCGGTGCGCTGATCGAACACCATAGTTCCGATCAGATCCGCCGGCAACAGGTCGGGAGTAAATTGGATGCGACGGAAAGTGACGTCGATGGCCTCCGCGAGACTCTTGACGGCAAGAGTCTTGGCGAGGCCCGGCACGCCTTCCAGAAGCAAATGCCCGCCTGTGAGCAAAGCAATCATCAGCGAATCGAGGAGGTGAGTCTGGCCCACGATCCTCTTTTGTATTTCCTGGAGCACCCGCTCGAGATAAAAGGTCTCTTCCTTGACCAGAGGTGTCAGGTTGTCGGCCGGGGAGTTCATAGCTTAAACCGATCATCGGCTTTGATGATGTCTTTCCGAAAGTCCTTGCCTTCAATCTCGATAACCTTACACATCTCATACAAGCGTGATCGCATGCGCGCCCCAATGCGGTCTGTGAGCGTCTCCTCTCCAGGCCGTTCTTTGTCAGGATAATTTGATGTGAAAATAGTCAGCTTCTTGTCATTGTAGCGGCAGTTAATGATGTGCGCGACTGTGTCGCGCACCCAGTCGGTTGGCTTGTTGGCCCCGAGCTCATCCAGGACCAAAACTTCGGCCGACAGCACCGGGCGCAGTACCTCGAGTTCCGACGCCTGGGCCACAGAATTCCAGCTGCCCTGAATCTCGCGCAAAAGATCGCGGAAGTCGTAGAACAGACCCCGTGCCCCCTTTTCCAGAATAACCTGCTTGAGGATCGAAACCGCCAGGTGCGTCTTCCCTACCCCACAGCCTCCAAGAAACAGCAGCCCGACCTTTATCAACGGGTATTTCCTCAAAAAATAGGCGACATCGGCCTTTGCTCTTTTCTGACTGGGATCCCCGGGTGTGTAACATTCCAGATCGCAATGCTCGTATCGTTTTGGAATGCGCGCATCGGAGAGCAAGCGCTCCGCGCGCTCGGCGTCGAGGCAGCCGCAGCGGCGGACGCTCGCAGTGCCTTCGATGGGCTCCCAGCCTGATCCGCCGCATCGAGGACAGGCATCTTGATTTAGCCCAGATGTGCTCATGAGTGCAATCCTTGCTTTTTTACGCCTTCCTGCTGTGGTTTTTCAGATTGGCTTGCCTTCAGTTCTGTATACATCTTCTGCAGGTTGGCGGGAAAGAAGTTTTGAAAGCTGTACGAGGCATATTTGGACGGGAGGCGAAGGTCATGGATAACTTGCTCCAGCGTGTCACCTCGGGTGACCGCCGGTTCGACCAATGTCTTCATGTCCTCGAGGTAGGTCACGAATTCTTCGACGTCAGCCCTGGTGCCGACCTGACCATGCCCGGGAACAAACGTTTTGGCGTCGAGCTTTAAAGCCTCCTTAAGCGTTTTCATCCATTCGAGCATATTCGCGTCCTCTACATTCGGGAGCGAGTCGTTGAAAAAGAGATCCCCGAGAAAGATGATTTTCTCCTGGGGCAGATAGAGGACGATGTCCCCATCCGTGTGCCCGATTCCCAAACTGAGTAACTGCACCTCACGCGGCCCGTCGATGATGCTCAAACTGTCATCCAAGGTCATTCCCGGAGCAAGGATCCTCAGGCCGGACATTCGGCGCATGAAAGCCAGCCGCTGAGCCAGTTGGGCGCGCAGCGATTCCTGCATCTTCGCGTCCTGCTCCTGGCTGATCTCTTTGCTCAGCTGCTCCACCTGGTTTTGGGCGATCGTCTGCGCCTGGTTCAAGGCAGGAAGATCTTTCTGCAGCATGTCACGCCGCGTGTTGGTGCTGCCGATGATCTGGCGGGCGGTCGCAAAGGCCTGATTGCCGTGGGTGTGGTCCGGGTGGAAGTGGCTGTCTACGACGTAGCGCACCGGCCGTGGCGTTGCCGCCTTGACCTTCTCCAGGAGTGCCTCCCCAGCTTCCGGAGTGAAGTGGGTATCGAAAATCAAGACGCCGCTATCGAGAATGACCACGCCCGAATTGCTGACGGCGTCGCTGTCCGGGTTTACGACCTGTGCATACACTCCATCGGCAAGTTTGGTCAGCTCCCCCGGTGCCGTGGGGGGCGCAACCGCCGCTGCCGGCGTTTTTTGCGCCGGCGCCGGCGCTGCCGTCATCATCACGATCATCAGGGAAACTGCCAACCAGAAGGGTAGATCGGCGCGGCGGCTCTTGCGTTCCAGCATGCGGCTTTCGAAGTCCACGGCAGATGTAGCGAGTGCGGCAGGAGAGACTCTCCCGCACCGCGGCCACAGAATCATGCAACTTGGCGCATTTTTCAGAATTGTTATTTCGCGGGCTGCGCCTGCAAAACTACTGACTTTTGATTTTTTGCCCGTCCACGGTAGTAGGTGATCCGGACGGAATCACCCGGCCTTTTGGTTTCCAACAAGAGGTCCAGCTCATCCATGCTGGGAACCTGCTTGCCGTCAATCTCGGTGATGATGTCCCCACCGAGCAGCACCCTCTGATTGTAGATGCGAACCCATTTACTGGCGCCCTGCAACCCGGCGGCCTCCGCTGTGCTTCCCTTGGAGATTCTGGCAATGAGAATGCCACCGTCCACCGGCAGATCCAGCGCGGAGGCAAGGTTTCGAGTGATATCGTAACCTTCAACGCCCATCCATGGGCGTATGACTCTCCCCTCTTTGATCAGATCCGCTGCAATCCGCCTGACCGTATTGACCGGGACCGCAAACCCGATGCCGACGTTGCCTCCGTTTGCGCCGCTAGGGGAGTAAATCATGGTATTGATTCCGATCATTTCACCAGCGGCATTCAACAGAGGCCCGCCGGAGTTACCAGGATTGATGGCAGCGTCCGTCTGGATGATGTTGTCGATCAGGTTGCCGTTCTCAGTCCGGATCTTGCGCCCCAGCGAACTGACGATCCCCGAGGTCAGCGTGTTCTGCAGCCGGAAGGGATTCCCGATGGCCAGGACTTTCTGGCCGACCTTCAGGGACGAGGAATCTCCCAAGGATACGGGATGAAGCCTGTCTTTCGGTACCTTGCTGATGCGGATCACTGCGAGATCGTTTTGAGGGTCTTGCCCGACAATGGTCGCCTGGTAGGTGGTCTGATCCGGCAGCGCGACCTCCAGGCTCTGCGCCTGATCGACGACATGGTTGTTGGTGAGGATATCTCCGTCGAGATCCAGTACCACCCCGCTCCCCGTCGATGGACTCGCATAAGGAGTAAAAAAGAAGTCATATTCAACCACGGTCGAGGTGATGTTGACCACGCCCGGACTAACCTTGCTGTAAACCTCGACGTTGACTTGTTCGTCGGAACTTAGCGGAGGCTGCTTGGCATCGGCTGCCTTAGCCGACTCGAACCGAGGCGCGACGCCGGGTTGCGCGTATTCAGGCAGGATCCCCCAGCGCAGCAGTAGGATGGTTGCTGCGCTGGTGATGAGCGCGGTGACCACTATGGTCCGGATCAAAGCATGTTTCATACTGCACATCCCGAGTCGGCAAATCCGGTCATGGAAGAATGCAAGATTCTCTACCTCCACTCCATACTCAGACCTCCACTCTTGGTGAAAGTCAAGATCACGGTGAACGCACTCACGGCCTTTTTCTGAACGGTAATGGGCTGGCTCACTTTGAGGCGAGACAGATTGAGCGTATATTCACCTGGCGGAATCGGCGTGGTGAACTTGCAGCTACCCCTGATCCCCGCTTCATCCGTATCGATCGCAGTTGAATTGAAGTTTCCATTGGTTCCGGTCAGCGTGGCATTAAAGCCATCCAGACGGTCCAGCTTGACGGTGCTGCCGGCTTCCTTGACAAAGTTGATCGAGAGAGCCTTGGGCGAATTCTTGAGGATCTCATCCTTATTAATTTTGTCAATATCATGGCCTGCGTCAATCATGACGCTGCCAAACCACTTATCGTACCATGCGTCGAACTGCTTGGCACTCTTGAGCCGCCGAATCGTCTCATTGATCTGGGCCAATAATTTCGTCTCTTTCTGACGGACGACAACGGCGTACTGATCATGACTCAATTCGACACCGGTAGTGATGAGGTTTGTGGTGTAGGCATGGGCTATGCTGTAAGTCATGATTGGCTTATCGCCGACTACCGCCTCGAGTTCACGCCGATTCAGCGCACCCAGGGCCTCATCGAGCGTCGGGAACTTGGTCAATTTGACGCCGGCCGCGGTTGTTTGCGTTGCCATGAATGTTTCCGCCGTACGAGCCGTCTGCACACCCACGTTCTTTCCCGCCAGAGATGCCAGATCCTTGATGGAAAGATCGTCCCGCCGCCGCGCGATGGTATTGCTGCTGTCGAAGTACGGCTCTGAAAATGCGAATTCCTTCTTTCGCTCGGGCGTGATCGCAACGGAGGAGATGACCATCTCCAGCTCGCCGTTTTGGAGGAGATCGAAGAGCTTGTTAAACTCGTTCCATTGGATCCACTTGCTGGGATAGTTGAGATCCTTGGCAATGGCCTCGCCCAGGTAGACGTCGAATCCTTCTACGGCGGTGCCGGCAGAAGTCTCGAACGGTATGGTGAAGGGGTTCGTGCCAATGCGCACCATTTTGTTCTTCTGCATCGAAGCATAGGCATCGGGCTCCGGCTTCGAATTGCCGCAGTGAACGAAGAAAAGAGCAAGACTCGCGATCAAGAGGCTAATCCTTGTGGTCCGCAAGAGAGTCCTCCTTTTTTTGGGGGGGGGTGTGGGGCTCAAGCTATTTTCATAATTGCATGACGGAGTATTCTAGCCAAATCCCAAATTCTTCCAAAGCATTTTCCGCCGCAAGATGTTCCGGCCAACCCCGGCACTTGCCGCCTGCCCCCCCCTGGCCTCGGCCTAAGACTTGATCAGTTAAGCGCCCGCAACGCTGCTGTCGAATTGTGCCGGACGGCGCGGGGTCGAGTATAAAAACGTCGAATCGATTCGGAACCGGAGCCGCAATCGACGGGGCCCGCTGGGAGTGAACGAATATCAGCGGATCGAAATCTCATATTACTCCAAACCATCACGATCCTCAAGCAATGCGGGAGATCACTCATGCGATTC
>Ga0187878_1001465_pt1 | contig 22962 bp, 20 predicted proteins | sample June2016WEW_17_1_FD_132979 | JGI IMG/M metagenome (GOLD analysis project Ga0187878, IMG submission 132979) | Peatland microbial communities from SPRUCE experiment site at the Marcell Experimental Forest, Minnesota, USA - June2016WEW_17_150 | ecosystem: Environmental > Terrestrial > Soil >...
CCTGCGAAGACGGCATTATAAGGCAGAGGGCTCCATCTATCAAACTCTTGCCCCAAGGGCGGGCCGCTGCGCTACACTGGCGCGCATGCAGAAGAACTTTTCATTCTTCGATGCTTTTAGCTCGCCACGACAGCGATTCCTCCTGGCAGTCAGCCTGACGCTTTCGGCGAGCTTGCTTTCTAGTGCAGGAGCTCAAGTGAAATCCCCAGCAAAGGGAGGAAAAATGCTCCACTGGCAAGCGCATCCGGTGGCGAAGATTCCCAATGGCTACCAGGTAGCGGTTGGGGACGTACGCGGCGACGGGAAGCCGGACATCCTGGCGCTCAGTTCGACGGAGAGCATAGTCGAGTGGTACGAGAATCCTTCCTGGACGGCTCATCCCATCACGACGGCAACGAATAAGAACATCAGCCTGGCGCCGCTGTTCAGGGCAGGCTACCCGGCCCACGGCCTTGCTCTGGCTACGGATTTCGCGCTCGAAGACAGCCGCAGCGGCGGAGATATCTGGTGGGCCGTGCCGCCAGGTTTGCCCGATGCCGAATGGTCTCTGCGCTTGATCGGTCGGCTCATCAGCACCCACCGACTGCGCTGGGCAGACATTGATGGTGACGGTCGGCTGGAGCTGGTTGCCGCGCCACTGCTCGGGTATGGCGCCGAACCGCCGGATTACAAGGTGGGCGCACCTCTCACCTGGTTTGAGCCGCCCGAGGTGCTCCTCCGAGGCCATGTGTCTGCTGGCGAGCAGGCGCCGCCAGCCTGGACCTCGCACCTCATTGATGATTCCTTGACCGTGGTACATGGAATCCACGTCATGGATTGGGACGGCGACGGCCGGGACGAAGTCCTCACGGCCAGCTTCGAAGGCGTCCATCTCTTCCACTCGGCGGGACGGGGCAACGACCTCCGCTGGACGAAGACGCAACTTGCCGCTGGCGACCAGGCTTCCAAGCCGCGCCGGGGTGCGAGTGAAATTGCCGTGGGCCACGTCCGCGGCCACCGGTTCCTCGCCACCATCGAGCCCTGGCATGGCGAGCAGGTGGTGGTCTATTTCGAAGGGAAGCGTGGCGGGCTTTGGAGCCGCCACATTATCGACTCGAGTTTTCGTGACGGCCATGCGCTGGCCTGCGCCGACCTCGACGGCGACGGAAACGATGAGATCGTGGCCGGATTCCGTGGGCCGGGAACGAGCCTGTACATCTACTACGCGGCGGACTCGTCAGGGACGAAGTGGGAGCGCCAAACGCTCGACACGGAGATGGCCGCCTCCTGCGTCGTCATTGCTGACCTGAACGGTGATGGCCGGCCCGATGTGGTGGCAGTTGGCGCGTCCACGGGCAACGTAAAGTGGTACGAAAACCTGAAATGATTCTCAGGTGGGACTCACGGGGGTGCTGGGGAAAACTCCGCGACCTGCGAAGGCCTGGGAGCTCACTGTAGCTCGTCAAATGTGTCGAACGAACCCTTGTCACGACCGAACACGAAGTTGCACAGCGTGTCTGCTGCGAGTACAGACACGAACAGTGCCAGGTAGCCTGCCAGCTTGGCATAGCTCGCGGCGCTGTGGAAGTATTCCCGCCAATCCTGAGGCCAAACGTGCAACTCTTTGGTCTCTCGCAGGGCGTGGTTCACCGTCTTTGACATAGAATTGGTTATCGGCAACTACCGGGGGAACTTGAGGGGAAAAATCGCCGGGAGGTCGCAAGGGTAATTCCTCCCGGTTAGGGCGAGGCCTATTCCCTGACTGGCTGGCTTTCCCTGAGATTTGGAGGGGGAAGGCTCTGTGTTCTCGCCGACGTGTTCAGGCGGCCCCCGGTCGGCGCCGCTGACTACTTTGCAGGAGCCCAATAACCGCGCTTGGCCCGCACGACCACGTCCTTTCCTTTGACTTGGACCTTGATCTCGCGGAACTTGCCGTCGGCAGCCCTGTTGGTGGGAACGTAAGCAAGCAGGTAGTATTCCCGCCCGTCGGCGAAGGCTTGGCGCATTCCTCCGAGCAGATCGTTACTGTTGTGGACGAAGACGCCGCCGGTGGCCGCGGCCAGCTCGGCCATCGGCGCCTGGTTTTCGATGGCCAGAGTTTCCTTCTCTTGTTGGATCTCAGGTAGAAGCACCATAATGCGGGTCATCTGATATTCGCCGCTGGCGTCATAGCCGCCCCCCACGGTGGTGTAAAGCCCGCGCGAATCCAGGGTGTAAAAAACCACGTCCCGCGCGGTGGCTAGGCGAATGACCTCCTGCATCTCCGGCCCCATGAAGTCGCCGGGGTTTCGCTGGAGCTCACCCTGGTCGCGGGAATAGGCGGCCATAATGCCGAACAGGTCGCGACCGGGACGCAGGTTGAAGCCGTCGGACATGAAGACGAGGATGCGTTTTCCGGGCTGGCGGGCCACTTGCTCGACCAAACCGCGCAGGCCGCGAAAGAAGTCGCGCGTCAGGGCGGTCCGCTCCTGTGCCGCTGCTCCTGCCCACATTTCAATCTTGGCCCATTTCCCCGCGCAGATTTGGTCGGTGCCGCCCGAAGTCTGTGTGGTAGGGAGGGTCGAGCCGGCGCAAGAGCACCTCTCGCAGTAGTCGGCCAACATCATGCTCAACTCGTGTTCCTGCTGAGCCAGATTGGAGCTCTCGCTCTGCTGGATAGCCCGGTTGAATTCCTTGTTGCTGAGGGCGGCGAGCAGGGCGGCGGGTTCGCGGCTGAGGTTCTGGATGATGGTTGCCTGGCGCCCCAGGGCAACGATCGCGTACTGCGAATTCGCGCTCCGTTCTTGCTTGAAAAGCTTCTGGAGTGCAGAGCGGACATTGGAAAAGCTCGTGAACGCTGAGTTTAGCGTGTCCACGCACATGAGATAAGTGCGGCGGGGTGCAGGCTCGGCCTTGGTGGGAGCTTTGGGCTCGGGAGGAGGCAGCGGGGCGGCCTCTGTCGGCTCGGGCTGAAGAAGCTGTGAGGCGCCTTCCGCCTCGGTGCTGAAAGCCACCACCTGTTGCGCCACGCCGCCTTCCTGGACCTGGAAATCACTGACTTTCAGGCCAGTCACGTGATGACCCTTCTTGTCGGTGACCACGACCGGCACCAAAACCTGCCTGACCTCAACCTTGATCGTAGCCGAGGGGAGAACGGCTTGGGGTTGCTGCGCGGAGGCGGTGGCGCCCAGAACAAGAGCCAGGACTGTGGCGCGGAATCTACAGAACTTGAGTTCGCTTCGAAGCAACCGGTGACCTCGCCAGATCCTCAAGGTAACACCCTGGGCGGATGAAGACAACCGCCCACGCCATGGGTGACCCATTGGATTAAGGCCGACTCATTCCGGGCGAGCCGGGGCCACCGGGTCAGAAGTCTCTTGTCCAGCGGATAGTGAGCAGGTTCGCCTGGAAGTCATTGCCGCGCACGATTTCCTCCAGGTAGTAGGTGCGCTGAAGGTCGATCGACAGGCGACCAACTTTGGGGAAATCGTAGTAAACCGTTCCGGTGGCCAGCGGCCAGGTCATGGGGCCGAAGTAGGGTGGCTCGCCGGTGATTTCCCCTGCGCCGGTGGTGCGGACGAAGTTGCCGCTCAGGTTGATGCCCAGGCGGCGGAGGGGGTTGGCCGCAACGCCGGTCTGCCACACCCGGTTGACGGTCTGGTCGCGCCAGGTGGTGGTGAGCGGTGGCGTACCTCGAAGGAACGTGACGGAAGCCGTGGCGAGGGAACTGTCGTAGCTGAAGCCGCCAAACACCGAAAACCGTTCATTGAGCGCGTAGGAAATCGCCATGGCGTTCGATCGGACGTGGCTCCGAAAGTCCGTGTCCTGAAACTTGCGCGTGCGGAGGATCAGGTTATCTTCGACCGAAATCCTGGCCGTGGGTCGGAAGCGGAACACGAAACGCGAGCCCACATCCGTATGCGGACTGATGCGCGTATAGGAGGCGCCGCTGGTGGAGCTTTGGAGGTCGCCCCGCACGCTGAACATCCTGGAAGGCTGAAAGTAGACGCTCAGTGTGGGCCAGACGGTCTTGAGGCGCTTGGTCCGCACATCGTCGACTTCGCCGTCTTCCAGGACTTCGATGTCGCGCTTCATGTAGCGGAGGCCGGGGCGCACGACCAGCGAGCGGGTAGGGAGGAATTCCATGTTGACGTCCAGCAGGTGCGTACCCACCAGCCATTGGTTCTCCAGTGCGGTTTCGTTCTCTGTCGTGGGATCAAGCCGGCTGTGGAAGGTGGCGTGGCTGTCCACCGCAAACCGCGCGTAGCGATAATCGGCGTGCAGATTCCACCAGTCCTTGATCTTCAGGGTCAGGCCCTCGTCCACGACGTGGTAGGGCTCGGTGAGGTTGGCCCGGCCGTTCACGGAGATGGTGTAAGGCGCAGACGCCGTGCCCTGAGTGTCTGTGCGGGCGTTGCCGGAGAACCACGCGGCCATCTTGTCCGGGCCGCGGTAGCGGTAGAAGATGTATCCGCCGCGCAGGTCGAGCCGGCGGCTGACCTTTCCGGTATACGAGAACTCACTGATGGGAGTATTCAGCTTGCGGGATTCCCACCAAGAAGCGCCGGTGAGTTCTTCGTTCCTGGTCGCGTTGGCATCCACGTTGATGCTTCGCTCCGGCGAGCTCACATTGTGCCAGGCCACGAGTTGACTGAGGGTCTGGTAACCCAGCCGGTAATGGAGCGACCAATCACGCCACGTATAGCTGACGCCGCCGGTGAGTCGGTTGGATATGTCGCTCAAGGGAGCTTCGACGTAGTAAGGGTTGGCGCGCAGGAAGGCGCCCCAGGGGTCCCCGGAGCCAAAATACTCCATCGTCCGCGTGGTGAAGTTCACCCCGCCGCGACTGGCGCGGTTGTACTCAAGATTGAAGCGCAGATTATTGGTGGCATGCACGAGAAGGTTGACCGAACCAAGACGTCGCACCGTGGCCCAGTCATGGTTGCTCGTCAGCGCATGGAGGGGAACGGGGAAGGTCGCGTTATCGTTACGGTCCCAATAGTAGTAGCTCTGGCGGTAGTTGACGCGCAGGTCGTAAACCTTGTCCTTGCGGAGCGTGAACTGGCCGCCCGCAAAAGGATCGCCACCCAGCCCGCTCACGCTCAACGAGTAGCTGTCGGCAAAAGGATTGCTGCCCTCCTTGGCCCGACCCAGAAGGTTGAAGTCCATCACTCGAAAGCCCTTCTGCAGATCGAACAGTTCCAGGAATTTTTCCTGGCGGCCCTTGAAATCAGTAAAGCGATAGCCGGCAGTTGCCGATCCCTGGGTTTCAAGCCCGCCCCACGTCCAGGGCGGCGGTTGCTCCGGATCCTGAGCAGGGAGCAGCGGAGCGAGGATGAGGAACATGATCCCGATAAGGATAAGTGGGCAAGATCGCGGCCTCATGAGACCTCCCTTACTGCAGGAAGTATTCACTGACGTTGGAGCCATGGATGTTCACGTGACAGCGCACACAATCACCGCGGGTCTGGAAACTCAGTCGGCTGTGAGGGACGTTGGCGGCAAACGGGTCCACGTGGCATTGCAGGCAGAGGAATCGGGCCTCGCGCCGCAGGAGCAACTGGCGCTCGATGCTGCCGTGCGGGCTGTGGCAGATGGTGCAGCCCTCCACCTTCACCGCCGCGTGCTCGAAGACGAAAGGCCCGCGCTTCTCCACGTGGCAGCTCACGCAGACTTCAGAGTTGGTCTTTTTCAGCAGTGGCCGGCTAAGCGTGCCGTGAGCGTTATGGCAGTCCGTACACTTCATTAGCCCCTCGGGCACCCGGTGATGCGTGGGCAAAGAGAACTGCGCCTGGATGATTCTGTGGCAGGTGAAGCAGAGTTCCGGCTGAGGCTTCTTCAGCAGGCTCTGGTTGAGCCAGCGGTTTTCTTCCGTCAGCCGGGGCGCGGCGAAGAACTGAGCCTGCACGAGGCTGGGCTCCACGCGCTCCCGCTTGGCGGTGTGCTCCAGCAGGTGCGCCGCGTGACATTGCTCGCACGCCACACCCAGCAACTTGTGCTCGGAGCGGTCGTAGAGGTCCTGGTCCCGGCTCGAACTGTGGCAGGCCAAGCAGCGGGCGGCATTCTCCGCGGGCTTGCCATGGAAGGCGAAGATAAGCTTCTTGCCCGCTGCGATCTTGGCCGTGTCGCCCGCCGCTTCCATCTGGGCCTCGGCGTGTGCTTTGCCCGGACCGTGGCAGGATTCGCAGCCCGTGCCGTAAGTCGCTCCCCGTGCCTCGGCCCGCGCATGGATGGTCTTAGCGAATTGGCTTGCCTGGTCGGGGTGACACCCGGCACATGTCTCCCTGCCCACGTAATCGTCCGCCTGACCTTTGGCGGGCGCTCGCCACGCGACTGAGGCGGGTGCCTCTGCGGCGGGCTGTTTCTGAGCCAGAGAGAGGTTGAATCCCGAGCCAAAAGCGAGAGAAGCAATGAGCAGCCCTGCCCGCGTTCCGAGGTTGCCGTAGGGTTTCATCATGGGAGTGCGCCTCTCCTCCGAGATGAAAGTCTCAAACCACACGATTTAGCGCGCTATCCTAGCATAAGGTTTGTCAATAATGCCCGGCGTCCTTGAGGCAGGTCAGCCCAATCCTGAGATGGTCCTGGGGTGGCTAGCTTACGGGGGGTGAGAGGCGCGAGCCAACAGATTCAGCGTGATTAGTTGGCCCTGCCGTCTGGGGACTGGTCAGTTGGTGTAGATGCCGACGCCGCCAGACGCCTTGCGGCGCGCCGTTGCTGGTACGCTTTCACGGCTCCCAGCGTCAGCCAGTACGCCAGCGCGGCAAAGACGGTGGAAACAAGGATGTTGCCCAGCAGGTAGACGGGGACGGCGTGGAAGAACCCGGACCACAGTCTCCCGCCGCGGAAGCTTTCCACGGTAATCTGGAACCTGGAAGGCGCCAGCATGTTCCCTGCGAGCACGCTGAGCGACATGAAGAAGGGGCTGAAGAATGGGTTCATGATGAAGGTGCCCAGCACCGAGGAAGCCCGGTTCCACTTCACCCAGGTGGCAATCAGCACCGCCAGAATAGTGCCCACACCAAACGTGGGGAAGATGCCGAGGAACACACCGAGGCCGACGCCTTTGGCTACCTTGTCCGGCTCGTCGTTCTGCCGCACCAGGCGCAGATAGATGTAACGGCCCCAGCGGCGCGCTCGCTCCCGCCACGGGTGTCTCGACCTCTTGGATCTCTTCCGTGCCATAGAGAATGTGACGCCAACCTCTTAGGACGCCCCGATCTTCGCCCCGGCGCGGGGACCAGCTCGACCGTCGCGGGCTCACGCGCCGTCCCCAGTGGTCAGCGTTCATTGTGACATGGGAACGCTCGCCAAGGGAAGCCCGCGGCCACGATGGACGGCCTTCTCCCACGCTTCGCCGGCGGTTGCTACAGTCGCTCGCCCTTCAGGCAGCGCTGGATGAGTTCTTCCAGCGTGGGCCACGGAATGAGAATGTGAACGCCCAGGCGGAATGAAAAGACCTTCCCTTCGCTCACCCAGCGGTAGAATGTGGACCGCGCAATGTGGCCGCCCGTTCGGCGGCAGAGGACACGCCAGGCATTCTGAGGACTGAGCATGGGCGGAGCAGTGACAATGCTGATGTCCCCTTTGGGGGAGTGGATAATGGAACTTGCCCTTCGTCGCAAGGTTTCAGTCATGGTTGCCTCAGGCAAGAATTTGGGGTCAACGCGCCGAGAAGGCCATTCGTCCTGCCGACGAAGCACGGTTCCCGGGGCCGGCAGCCTTCTCGAGCCTCGGCACCTGAGAGCGCCGGTTGGCCTCCCTCCAGATTGCCTGGAAGCCACCGAGGTGGGCCTTGAGGGAAGCGGTAGGCCACCGAGGCCATTTCGCGCGGGGTGCGGAAGAACACTAGGCCACCTCTTCCAGGAACTCCTCCCACAGCGCTGCCAAGCGGCGTCGGTCCCGGGCGCGGGAGTAGTCGCCCTCCGGATCGGGCAGGCCGAATTTCGCCTGATCCAGAAGAAGCATGGTGGGCTGGCAAGAATTAAAAAGCGCCGGTTCGAGTTCCTCCAGATCGTGCTGCAGACACCTTCCGGTGCCCGACCCTGTGGCAGGGAAAATGCACCCCTTCTCGCAACAGCGGGGGGCGGGCTGCCGGCGCCGGAGGCAGACGGGACCCGAAAGCGGTTGAGGTTGACCCCGCTTGGAAGAGGTCCCGGAGCCGGGGTTGTGAGGTCCCGTCTGGGGCTTGGAGAAACTGCGGATGGTGTGGGCTCCTAGCATAAGCTCGCTCCTTTCTGGGCTGGTGGATCAAGTATGTTTGCGAAACGGCCAGAGAACTGGCAGAATAGGGTGGTGCAAGTCGCCAAATCCGTGGGGGCTTGGTGGAGCGGTTGTCCTCGGTTGCGAGGCCGAGCCCGGGTCCGAGGGCAGAAGGCCGCCGGCGGGCCCGAGTCGCGTGGCAACTGGAGGCTACGAGGCTGAACCGCGAAATGTGGCCAGCCGCGCGTGGCGGTTTCCTTAATGTCAGGCGGGAAAGGAGCCGATAAACGCAGGAGGGCAGGAGTAAACTGGCCCCGCCTTTCCGCCGGCCAGCCGGGCACAGGAACCGGGGACCCGGGTGCCGCCAGGGAAGGAGGGTAGGCCAGCGGGAGAGGGGGTGACGAAGTCTGCCAGTCCATAAAAGGTAACCCTCCCGCCCGCGCCGCATCCAGGTGTTGACAAACGAGTGAGCGGACAGGCAGAATGCGTTGAGAGTTGCCGGCCCTGGGGTGTTGGCGGGACCTGCGTTCCACTTCCGGAGGTGCCGACAACCGCCGTCGAAGCCAGCGCCGGGCGCTCGAGCGGAAGACGTACGCGAAGCTAGCCGGGGGCGCCTGGGCTAACCGGGTAACGCTAGTTCAGGATGAGCCTAGATTATAGCCTATAGTGCACGTTTTGTCAAGTCCAAAAAGAGACGAGGTCGCACATTATGACCGCATTGAATCCAGCCAAGGTGATCCGCCGGGTCCGCAAGAGACTGGAAGTAAGCCAGGAAGGGCTGTCGCGCCTTTTGAACGCCACCAAAGGCGCCATCCAGCACTGGGAGCGGGGTCGCAATCGCCCCGACTTGGCGCGCCTCATTGCCCTGCGCCAGATCTGCCCGCCCAGCGATGAGCGGAAGCAACTGGACACGCTGATCAAGCAGGTGCAAGCGGAAGTGGCGCCCCTCACCCCCGGCGACCAGCCGACCATGCACAGATCGACGGGGGGAAGAGGGCCGCGGGCGCCAGTCCAGGTGACTCCGTTCCCCAAAGAAGGGTTTGCGATACTGCGCCGGGAGAATGCTCGTTTGCAGCGCCAGGCGGCCAAGCTCGAGAGCCTGCTCCAACGCCGCGACGAGCAGTTGCGTATCCTGGAAGATCTGGCCAAGGACCTCCAGCGCGAGATGTCCGAGTTGCGCGCTGGCAGCCCCGCCAAGAGCGCGGCAGCTGAACCGGCCCCGCAATAGACGCGGGTGGGCGCTGGGTCGGCTGGATCGAGGTGCGCCGGGGCAGTTGACTAGCTGAGCCGGAAGTGTACCTGGCCGCGCCACTAGTTCCGGGCACTAATCCAGTGGGATGACAGTGTGTGGTTCGAGCGGAGGGGCTACAGCCTACCAGCGCAGCTGTTTCGAAACCGCCTCGACGAAATCCGGACCAATCTCCCGCGCGTCGATGATTGACCACCAGCGCGCGTCTTCGCGCGTGCGGGCGCGTAGCGTCAGCAGCGCGCCCGCCACATCCTCCGGCGTCAGGTTCATATCCCGCGGGTGATAGGGCAGAGCCAGGCGATCCATCAGGTCCGCAATCCACGCGTGCCGGTTCTCTTGTAGCCGGCTCATCAAGAAGATCCCCAGCCCCACAATCCAGCCGTGGACGAACGGGCGGCCCGTCCGGTGCTCGACGTTGTAGAAGAAGAAGTGTTCGGAGCCTTCTTCGGAGCGGAAGTGGCCTGGGCCACCAGTGCCAATGCAGATATCCACGATCTCCAGTTCGCATTCCACCAGGACCCGAATCCCTTCGTTTGTGACCTCGCGGATGGGCTCGGCGTGGGCGTCGATTCTCTCGACCAGCGCCAGCGAGCGGCGCGCGATTTCTTCATCGTAGCCCAGAGGCTCCCGACCATGCGCCCAGGCTAGCTTCCAGTCGAAACAAGCGGTGTGGCAGGAAAGGATGTCGCCCGCGCCCGAGATGTTAAGCCCCCTGGGCGCGGCCTTGATCAGGTTGTAGTCAATCACCAGGCGCTCGACCCGCGCCTCGCCCAGGTATTCCACTTTGCCGCCCCGGCGCAGACCCGCAGCGGGCGTAGCGAAAGCGTCCGTCGAGATGATTGTCGGGATCAGGATCAATTTCATCCCGCGTCGCCAAGCCACGTACTTGGCTACATCTACGGCTTGACCGCCGCCAATCCCGATGACGGCTTTCACCGCCGGCGCCGATTCGACCAGCGCCTCCGCCGCGTCGAAGTCCACTGACTCGACCAGATGCACGGAACTCGGCGGCTTCCCCAACCGCTCGCGCGCCAGCGCCCACGGCACCTCCATGCTCACTGCGAGGTACGAGTCGTAAGCCCGCGCCACGTTCTCCGCCGCACCTTCGCCATAGTCCACGCGCCCAACATTGGGTGGCAGCAAGCGAACCTCCCTGCGGCTACCATAACAGGGACGAGGGACGAGTGACAAGTGACGAGCCGGGGCTGGTGCCGCGCTGTCGTCCGCGCCCCCGGCGGCGCCGATGGCCGCGCCTTTGCCCTTGCCGGCGATGGCGCCGATCAGAGTGCCGAGCGCTGCGCCACCACCGACCGTCGCCGCGGTTCGCGTGCCGCGCGACGCGCCGGCCTTCTCGACCACGCCGCTCTCCGTCGCGCAGGTCTGGCGGCAGTCTCCGCTGCGGGAGCAGCGGCCACCGTGGATGGCGTAACCGCGAGCGGCTTCCGTTCATATATCTCGGCGGCGTGACGACGGCAAGTCCGGTTGGCATCGGGCGTTGCTCTGAGCGCCGAATTAGCCGGCTGCCCATGGCGAGCGTGCTAAAATGGCACAGTGCGGTGGCGACTTCAGTGCGCCGGGGCGCCCGGGATGATCTGGGGCTAGCCCGAGCTGCAGGAAGCCAGGTTCCGTGGAAGGCGTCTCGCTTAGCATCGTCGTCCCGGTTTACAACGAGGCGGAGAACATCGCGCCGCTGGTAGAGCGCGTGCAGTCTGCGCTGGCGGACTGGCCGGGAAGCGTGGAGATAATCTTTGTGGACGATGGCAGCACGGATTCCACGCTGGATCTGCTGAAGCGGGCGCAGGAAAGCGACGCGCGCGTCCGGATCGCCCACTTCCGGCACAACCTGGGTCAGACCGCGGCGATGGCCGCCGGATTTCGCTTGGCGCGAGGCTGTGCCGTGGCAACTCTCGACGGCGACTTACAGAACGACCCAGCGGAAATTCCGCGCTTGGTCGGAATGCTGAAGGATTGGGATTGTGTCTGCGGCATCCGCGTACACCGGCAGGATAGCTGGTGGAAGCGAGTCTCTTCGCGCGTCGGGAACGGTTTTCGCAATTGGGTGACTGGTGACAATGTTGTGGACACCGGGTGCACGCTGAAGGCTTTCCGGCGCGAATGCCTGGAGCGCCTGGAGCTATACCGTGGTATGCATCGCTTCCTGCCCACGCTCTTGAAGATGCGAGGCTTCCGGGTGACGCAGGTGCCCGTCAGCCATCACCCGCGGCTGCACGGGAAGACGAAGTACGGCACCTGGGGCAGAATGGTGAAAGGCCTGGCGGATGTCTGGGTAGTCCGCTGGTTCAAGGCGAACCGTATCGTATTCGAAACAACGCTGGACGTCCTGGAGCCGCCGGCCAGAGTACCGGCCGAACGTATTGATGGGCCGGCGCGCGCCGGACAAACGCGGTGACAGAAGGCTGGCCCGGGCCCCTCGGCTCTGCGATGCGCGGAGCGACGCTAGCTATCGTCAATTGGAGTCTTCTCTAACTCTTGACCACGGACGCATCTCCTCACTTGACCGATTCGACTTCCTCAGCAGTTCCGCTGTCACCTTTTCCGGTGCGGCAACTGCTCTTCCTGGTGGTTGTAGCCGGCATCCTGTTTTTTGCCGGTCTGGGCCGCTTGCCCTTGCTGGAGCCAGACGAGGGGCGAAACGCCGAGGTGGCACGCGAGATGCTGACCTCGGGCGACCTCATCACGCCTCACTTCAACATGCTGGTCTATCTTGACAAGCCCGCAGTCTATTTCTGGGTGGTGGCCGCCTCGTTTCGCCTGTGGGGAGTGACGGAGTGGGCCGCACGTTTCCCGTCGGCTTTGATGGCTCTGGCAACAATACTGCTTGCCTGGTTCCTGGGCCGGCGGATGTTCGGGGGCGCTGCGGGCCTGCGGACGGGAATCATGCTAGCCACCACGCCGCTGGTCCTGGCCTATTCGCGCTTGGTCATCTTCGACATGACGCTGGCCTTCCTGGTGACGGTCGCCATGGCGAGTTTCTGGTTTGCGGCGGCGAGCGGCTATCGGCGGCCCTGGTTCGAGGTAATCCTGTTTGCCTCGATGGGGCTGGCGACGATTACCAAGGGTCCAGTGGGTTTCCTGCTCCCCTTGCTTTCCATCCTGGCCTATCAGGGGGCGCGTGGCCAATTCCGCGAGTTGAAGCGCCTGCGCTGGGGTCTAGGCCTGGTGGTTTTCCTCGCAGTGGCTTTGCCTTGGTTCATCGCGGTCTCGGCGCGGAATCCTGGTTTTCCCCGCTACGCCCTGTGGGAGGAGAGTCTGAAAAGGTTCGCCACAGGCAGCACGCGGCGAGGCGGCAGCTTCCTCTACTATGTCCCGGTGTACCTCGCGGGATTTTTCCCCTGGAGCTTGTTCCTGCTCTTGGCGGGTTGGAATCGGTTGAAGCGGTGGCGGGAACTGAGGCAGGAAACTCACCAGCCTGTCGTGTTTCTGCTGGCGTGGGCGGTGGTGATCTTTCTGTTCTTCTCGATATCTCGGTCCAAGCTCCCGGGATATTTCCTGCCGGCCATGGTGCCGCTCAGCCTCCTGATGGCGAAGGTCTGGGAGGAGATGGGCGCTGAAGGGGCCAAGCCCCGCCCGGACTGGCTGACGGCGGGCTTTGCCGCGCTGATCGGGCTGGGACTTGTGACCGCGGCGGCTCCGCAGGCATTTCGTTTTGCCGCGGTCCAGGTCCCCCTGACTGAAAAGATCCACCCGACAGTTGTGGCGCTCATGAAACCCTCGTTGTTTTATTCAGGCCTGCTTCTGGTCGCCCTGGGCTTTTTCGGACGCCACCTTGCCGCTCGGCGGACCGGCAAGACTCTTGCGGTGGTGTCTCTAGCGCTTCTCGCTCTGACCACGCCGCTTCTGTTGGTGCGGTGGATCGAGCCCCTGCGGATCCATGTCGCCGCTTTTTCCAGCCGCCAATTGGCGCGGACAATCCTGGAGAGTTCCGAAAAGGACTTACCGCTTTACGGCTACTATTGTTTTCGCACCAGCTTGCCGTTCTATCTCCGCCGGCCGGTGGGGCTGGTGACTGCGGATGCGAGCGAGTTGACCAGTAACTACGTTGCGGCGCGCCTCCCGGAACTGCGGCGTCAGGCTCCGCGGACGGCGCCCGCGAGTCCTGCAGATCCTGAGCCACTGTTAATAGACAGTACGGACCTGCGTGCCCGCGCGCGCTATTCACCCCGGGCCATGCTCGTGATGGTCCGCAATCGTGATGTCCGAAAACTGTCGCAAACGGTTCCGCAGATGGAGCCGCTCTGGAACGATTGGGAATACTCGGTCTGGAAGATCCCGGCGGGGGAAGAGCGTGAGGGAGCAGGGAACCGGGAATAAGGAACAGTCGAACGACCCTCGAGTTCTGGCCGCGACTGACGGGCCACGGCTGGGGACTGTTCCCTGTTCCCTGTAACCTATTCGCTAAACCTATGTGTGGCATTTGCGGCATCTTGAGTCTCGCGCTGGAGCCCGTGGCGCATCGCGATCGCATCAATGCGATGTCGGCCCGGCTGGAGCACCGCGGTCCCGACAGCCACGGCAAGTTTGAATTGCCGTACCTGGCCCTGGCCATCCGCCGTCTAAGCATCATTGACCTGGAGACTGGCGACCAGCCCCTCTCGAACGAATCAGGGGACGTCGTGCTGGTCTTCAACGGCGAGATCTACAACTACCGCGAACTGCGCGAGCAGCTGCTTGACCGCGGTCACCGCTTCAAGACCCATGCTGATGGAGAGGTCATCGCCCACCTCTACGAGGAACAAGGCCCGGACTTCGTGCGCGAGCTGAACGGCATGTTTGCCATCGCGCTCTGGGATGACCGCGCCAAGCGCTTGGTTTTGGCGCGCGACCGTGCCGGGGAGAAGCCGCTCTATTACTGGCACCGAAACAGCACGCTGGTTTTTGGGTCGGAAATCAAAGCGCTTTTCGAATACCCCGGCATCAGCCGCGGCATCGATCCCGAGGCGCTGGCGCAGTACTTCTTCTATGGCTACTTCCCCGCGCCGCGGAGCGTTTACGCTGAAATCAAGAAGCTTCCCGCCGCGCACCGCATGGTGGTGGAGCGGGGCGCGATCCACATCGATGCGTACTGGCGGGCGCAGAGCTACTTGCGCCCCCCGGGGCTGCCGCGCGTCTCGACGCAGTGGGAGGTGAGGGCGCTCGCCGAGGCCCTCCGCGTGCGCTTGCGCGATGCGGCCATCTCGCGCCTGGTGAGCGATGTGCCCCTGGGGGTGTTCCTGAGCGGCGGCATTGATTCGTCCACGCTCGTCGCCACCATGAGTGAGTTGACGCCCGGCAACGTCAACACGTTTTCGGTGGCGTTCCCCGAGAAAACGTTCAACGAGGAGCCGTACGCCAACCTGGTGGCCCGGCACTTTGGGACGCGTCACCATGTCCTCACGGCTGACGAACCAATGCTGCGCGAGGCGCTTGATATCCTGGCAGACCATCTGGATGAGCCAGTGGCCGACCCCGCCATCATCCCCACGTATCTGCTGTCGCGTTTCGCGCGCCAGCACATCAAGGTGGCGTTGAGCGGGGAGGGCAGCGACGAACTTTTCGGCGGCTATCCCACTTACATAGGCGCGCAGCTCGCGGAATACTACCTGCGCCTGCCGCACTTCCTGCGCCGCCAGTTCTTTGAACGGCTCCAGCGGTTCCTCCCGGTTTCGTCAACGGCCGTGCCCATGGGTCTGTTCCTCCGCCGTTTCCTTACCCACGCCGAGCGTGACCCTGCCGAGCGGCACCAAATCTGGTTTGGGATGTTTTCGCCCGCGGAACTAGATCAACTCTTCACACCGGAGTGGCGGGGGCCGTCGCCGGCGAGCAGCGTCATCTTCACGCCGCTCGCGCGCGTGCTGGAAGGCGCGCGCTTTGATGGGACGCTGGCGGAAATGCTCTACCTGGATTTCCGGCTGTACCTGGAGGACAACCTGCTGGTGAAAATCGATCGCGCCAGCATGGCGTGTTCCCTCGAACTGCGCACGCCATACCTGGATCATCGCCTGGTGCAGTTTGCCGAGGCTTTGCCGTCGGCGCTAAAGGTTCGCCACTTCCAACTCAAATATATTCTGAAGAAAGCGGTAGAGACGTGGCTGCCGCACGAGATTGTGTACCGCCAGAAGCGCGGCTTCTCCGTGCCTATCGCCAGTTGGATGAGAGGCGGGCTGAAGGCACGGCTCGATGAAACGCTGGCGGAAGAGAAGTTGAAACGCGACGGCCTGTTGAACGCCGGGTTCGTTCGCCGCCTGCTCCAGGAACATTGGAGCGGAAGGGTGGACAACCGGAAGACCCTCTGGCCGCTGCTTTGCTTTCAGCTCTGGTATGACAGGTGGGGGAAAGGCTAGGATTCAGGATTTAGGATTCAGGATTCAGGAGGAGCAGAGATGCGAGGGCATAGGGACTTGGTGGTCTGGCAGAAGGCGATGGATTTGGTATTTGCGGTTTACCGTGTGACAGCTAAGTTCCCCAAGAGCGAGATGTACAGCTTGACGAGTCAGATGCAGAGGGCGGCGGTTTCGATTCCTTCAAATATTGCCGAGGGTCACGCGCTCAAGCAGACTCAGGCTTACATCAGGCATCTCGCGATTGCCAGCGGATCACTGGCCGAACTGGAGACCCAGCTCGAGATTGCGAGGCATCTCGGCTATCTTGCCCCAGAGAGTGCATCGGTGATCGAGCAAGCTGATGAGGTAGGGCGGATGCTGGCGGGTTTGCGCAAGAGCCTGCAGTCCTTGACCCCTAGGTCCTGAATCCTGAATCCTTGATCCTGGAGCAGCGTTATGCGGCAACGACGCAGCACCCCAAACGGCTTCGCGCTTCCTCCGGGCCAGGAGGCTTTCCGGCCCAAGGAATGGGCTGTCATCGAGAGGTGCCGCACACCCCGTCAGGTCCAGCGATTCCTGCGGGAACTGCCCTACAACTGGGAGAGGAAAAAGGAGACGCTGCGGACCTTCCGCGGCGTGGTCCGGCACTGGCAAGCGCATTGCCTGGAAGGCGCCTTGACGGCCGCCACCATCTTGGAGCAGCACGGCTATCCACCGCTGCTGCTCGATTTTGAGTCGCAGGACAAACTCGATCACGTCATCTTCCTCTTCCGCCGCGGCGGGCGGTACGGAACCGTGGCGCGCTCACGCGACGCCGGGCTGCACGGGCGCAAACCCGTGTTTCGAACGATACGACAACTGGTAATGAGCTACGTAGACCCGTACGTAGATGGCTCGGGGCGCATCACCGGTTACGGCGTGTTTGACTTGCGGACGCTCGCCAATTGCGACTGGCGCCTGTCATCCAGAAACGTCTGGGCGGTCGAGTGCGCCCTCATCAAGCTGCCGCACCAGAAACTCAAGACCTCCGACCGAAGGTACCAGGCCATCCTGCGTCAGTTTCGGGCCTTCCGTAAGAAGTATCCCCACCGACCCGCAACCTTCTATTCCAACCGACACCAGTGGTTGTGAGGACGGAAGGCAGGTTGAGAGTTGAAAGTCAAACGTCGAAAGCGTAACCCCCAAGAACAGGCTTGAAGCCGACCGGGCCTGTTGCGGGCGGTATAATAGCGGTGGAGTCGGCCTATGCGTTTCGACAAGTTCAGTTTCGGTTCGATTACCATTGATGGCGTCACTTATGAGCACGACGTGGTGATTGACCGCGGAGAAGTAGGCAAGCGCAAGAAGAAGGTCTCCAAGCAGTTCCGCGGCGAATATGGTCACACGCCGCTGTCGGCGGAAGAAAACATTCCGTGGAAATGTCGCCGCTTAATCGTGGGCACGGGTGCCCATGGCGCCTTGCCGGTGATGGAAGCGGTGAAAGTTGAAGCCGAGCGGCGCAAGATCGAATTGCTTGTCCTCCCCACAACCGAGGCCATCGAAGTTCTCCGGAAAGATATCGTGGAAACCAACGCAGTCCTGCACGTTACCTGCTGAAGAGTTTGCCTCCCGCCGGCAGCAACTGTCGTGGACTGCCGCCGGAGCTCAGCGCTCACAGAGCGCCGCTCCAAGCCGCGGCGGGGGCAGCGCAAAGGTTCTCCGCTAAAACACGCTGGCGGCTACTGCTGTTGTTCCAAGCCGGACACCAGCAGGGAAGCTTTGTTCGCGAGGTTGTGGGCGCGCTGCAAATCGCCGTCCAGGAACGCGCGCTCAGACTGGGCCAGAAACGTGCGCGCGTCGTCGAGGGTCTTTCGAGCTTCGCTTGTCAGGGTCAGCCGGTCAAACTGAGCGATTCGTTGGCGGAGGCGTCCCTGGAGCGCAAGAATCTGTTGGCGCAGCGCGGCTTGCTGTCCAGGGCTTTCGCGAGGCTCGAGCGCAGGGACCTCAGCAGACGGTGGCTCGACAGCTTCGGGGGCGCCTTCCGAGGTGGTGGGCGGCTCAGTCCGTGGCCGTCTTCGGCGGGGCGTGGGCTTGGGCGAAGCAGGCTCGGCCGGTGCGACTTCCGCAGGCTCGGGCGGCGAAGGCTCTTCGATCACCAGTGCCCCGCTTCCCTCAGTGGGCACGGGCGCAGAGGCTGTGGGTGGTGCAGGAGCGTAAACGACGCGCACTGCGGTTTGCCGCTTGGGGCATCCCCAAATCAACAGCGCCAGGCCGCAAACCGAAAAGAGTGTGCCGCGTCTCAAGGTACTTCACATTTTACCACCGGGAGGTCTCTACTCGAGGACTTTGCCTTTGGTTTCCCGGGCGAAGGGCAGGGCCAGCGTGCCGAGCAGGTAGATCATCGCCATGGAGCTTGCGGCGCGCGCAAATGTGCCGAGATGCGCCACCAAGGTTCCCGTCAGAAGGGGCCCGAAAGCGGCGAGCACGCGCCCCGCGTTGAAGCAGAATCCTGCGCCGGTGGCCCGGATACGCGTCGGGAAGATCTCGGGGAGATAAATCGGGAAGCCACTGAAAAGCCCGTTCGAGAAGAATCCGAGTGCCGGCAGCAGCACAATGGCAGTCGAGTAAGAGGAGGGCAAGAGAAAGGTGGCAGGCAGGGCGACGGCCGAGCCGACGAACATCACCAGAAACGCCCCGCGCCTTCCCAGCCACTCGGCGAGCGGGGCGAAGCTGAGATAGCCCACAATGGCGCCAGCGTTCAGGCTCATGATGGCGTAGCTAACCAGGTGGACGATAGACACGTCATCCAGGGCGCGCGGCTCAAGCAGTTCGCGGATGAGAGTTGGCGTCCAGGTGGTAGCCCCCCAAAGGCCAAACACGGCGACAAAAGCGAGCGCCGTGCCCACCAGCGTGTCCCGGCGCACCCGGGGCCGGAAAAGCTGCCTCAGGGTCAAAGGCTGCAAGGCTTCCGCTTGGTCACCCCGGCGAACCTGTACCCACCGGTCCGGTTCGCGCACCTTGAGCCGAACCAGCAAGGCCACCACGGCGGGCGCCAGACCGACGAAGAACATCACTCGCCAGCTATGGGCGGAAAGGAGGAGGTAGACGGCCGCGGCGAGGAAGTATCCCGCGCCCCAGGCTGATTGCAGCAAGCCCGCGCCTTTCACCCGCAGGGACTCTGGCCAGACTTCCGCCACCAGGGTTGCGCCCGCCGCCCATTCTCCGCCGATGCCCAGCGCAGTCAGGAAGCGATAGATCGCGAGTTGCCACCAGGAATGCGAGAAGCCGGCCAGAGCGGTGAAGACCGCGTAGATGAGAATCGTAATCACTAGGGTGCGCGCGCGCCCGAGGTAGTCCGCCGCGATGCCAAAGACGATGCCTCCCAGCGCCCAGCCCGCGACGAAGATCGCGAAAATGATGCCCCCGTACCAACCGATGTTCTCGGGAGAACTTCGACTGCCGAGTAGTTCCTTCAGGGCGGGCGTCATGACGAGCGCGTAGATGGTGGCATCCATTGAATCGAAGACCCAGCCTAGCCACGCGACCAACAGGACAAGCCACTGGTAGCCCGAGAGCTGGCGCCAGGCAGACTTTGGGGATGAAGGCGTTCCGACGATGGGGTGTTTCATCCGGATGGGCTCGAGAGTCGAGGTGTGCGCCACAGAGCGTCCAATGCCGGAACACGCGAGGCGACGAAGCGCATTCCGAAACCCTGGAGAAAGACCTGACCGGGCATTCCCGCCACACTCAGAAGGATCAGGAGAAGACCCGTAAGCACCAGGACCGCCAGGGCTGCCAGCACAATGGTGAGCGGAGTCCAAATCCAGGTGACCCCTACCACTTGAAGTGTCAGGAGGACGAGGGCAGCGACTATGATGGCCCCGGAAAAGAGGACCACGAGAGTCGGGAAAAGCACGAACAGCACGGCGGTGCCCACGCCCACCGACACCACGAACCGCAGCACAACATAAAGCGTGAAGGCCCCCGCTTCGGCCCGCATGGTCCTCCACAACCTCCGCCACCCGCCGAGGAGGGAAAGCCGTTCCGCATACATGATAGGGACGGCAAAGTCATCCGTGAGGGTGATGACGAGAGCGAAGGCCAAGCCCACCAGCACTTGCACCGACAGCAGGCCTGCCAGCATCATGGAAAAAGCAATGGAATGGGTTCCAGAGGCGGCCGCCGTGCGCAAGTAAGGGAAAACCACCAGAATTTCAGTTCCCAGCGCCGTGCCGACAAAGACCAGCGCGCCCAAGAGCCAGAAGAAGTAGGAGTGCGCCAGAGAGCGGACCTGTGGCAAGGCGCCCCGGATAAATGCCTCTCCTCGCAGAATGGAATCTACCAGCACAAAGCGGCAGATGGCGCGCAGGTAAACCAGGGCCACGGCCAGGCTGAAGCCGAGCGCCGTGGCGAGCAGGATGAGCCAAGAATGTTGGACGAGGTATTCTCGTAATCGGCCAAGGACTTCTTGAAGGCCGAGGTCGCTGGGGAGTGTGCCCAGGCTCCAGTGGAAGGCCGCCGAAGTCGCCCCGCCCCCCAGGAAAAGACAAACGAGGCTGAGCTTGATCCAGCGTCGCGGGGCGAAAGGGTTGAGTAGCAGCTGGATCGTATCGGAGAAGGCGGAGGTTAGCGCTCCTGGCGGCGAGATGCCAGCGGCCAGAGGCACACTCTTTCGTTCGGGCGGCCCCGCGAGCACACCTGGGGAGGGGTTGCTCAACGGGGCTCCTTCATCGGAAAAAACCTGTGCCCGCAACGCAAGAGGCAGCAGCTGCCACGTGGGCCGGCAACATCCTCCCCGCGGGTCTCATGCGTCAGGCGCGACGGTGAGTTTCGCCCCAACTTGAACATCAGGATTCGCATTTTTCTCCGGTGCGGTGGGGCTGCAACCGTCGGAACCCTCCCACTGGCGCTAGTGCGACGCGCCTGAAGCTCCTGCCGACTTCACATGGTCGTGGTACTGATGTCGCCAGTCTTCTCGCTTGGCCAGCACGAATTTCTTCGCGTCCTCGAAGGACGCGAAAGGTCGCTGGCCCTTGATGAGGTTGCAGGGCTGGCAGGCGGTCACCAGATTGTCCATGCTTCGGCTGCCACCTCGAGCGTGGGGATGAATATGATCCACCGTCAGGATCAACCAATTCTCGAAGTGGCGCAAGCCCTCCAGCCCGCAGTACTGGCACTTGAAATGATCCCTCTTGAAAATCTTTATGGCTTCTTCGCGCGGCAGACGCGGGGCGTCAAACAAGAACCTCTTGATGTGCTTGAGGGCCATGGCTCCTCCTTCAAAGGCTCGGGTGAAACATGGTGCGGTCGCCTCAGCATGCATCGTCGGGGCGACTCCCCGCTCACCTGGCCTGCTGTCTGTAGCGCGGGATTATCTTAACTCCGCCCACAGCATTTTGGTAGCGCCCCGGCGTCGAAGCCGGTGCCCATCGCGTCGTTCAGGCGGGGAAGGTTGCGGGACGTCACCGCGGCAGGGAGATGCGAAAGGTGGTTCCTTGGCTAACCTCGCTCGTGAAATCGATAGACCCGTTGTGCAGTTGAATGATCCGATAGACCATGGCCAGTCCCACGCCGGAGCCGCCCGGTTTGGTGGTGAAATAGAGGGAGAAGATCTTCTCCCGAGCCTCGGGAGGAATGCCTACACCCTGGTCGGCAATCTCCAGTTCTACGCAATGCGGCAACGTGCGCGGCGTGACTCGCAACTCTCCGCCGGCAGGCATGGCCTGGCAGCCGTTCAAGACCAGGTTGAGCAGGGCCTGTTTCATAAGGTCGCGGTCGAGGAGCAGGCGCGGCGTAGCGCCGTCTACCTGGAGCAACAAGCGAACACTGTTCTGTTGCGCGTGCGGCTCCGCCAGCGTGAAGACTTCGCGGAGCAGGCTCTCGATGTCGGTCTCGGTGGGGCGGAGCTCGAGTGGCCGGTTGAAATCGAGGAAGGTTTTCACCACGCGGTCGAGGCGGCGAATTTCCTCACCGAGGATGTCCAACTGCGGCTTGACGTGCTCGCCTTGTTCCTGGAGTTTGGACTTGAGAATTTCCAGTTGCAGCACCATGGCGTTGAGCGGGTTCTTGACCTCGTGCGCGACGCCGGAGGTGAGTCGCCCGAGGGCAGCCAGTTTCACCGTGATGTCGAGCTGATCTTCCAAGCGGGCCCGCGTGCTGGCGTCCCGCAGCGTTACCAGACTGCCCACGCGCTCCTTCTCAGCCTCGACGAACTGGACGCTGACCGCCACCCGGGGAATTTCCGCCTCCTCCGCCAACTCCACCACCTGCCAGGGCAGCGACTGCCGGCTGCGAAAAGCCTCGCGCAGCACCCCGTCAAGCCGATTGTCCGCCGAGAAGATCTCCGCGGCTGACAGGTGGCCGGAGGCGTCGGGCATCCGGCGGAGAAACCGCGCGACCGCGGGCGTGGCCAGAACCAGCCGATCCTGCTTGTCGAACAGCAAAAGCCCGTCCGCGAGATTGGCGAAGAGTTGGTCGAGGTTTTCCTTCAACGCGACGAAGGCCGCCTTCTCGCCGCGCATCTGCTCTCCCAGCAGGTTCAATTTCGACGAGAGAATTCCCCACTCATCGGCCCGCTGGATGGGGAGCGCCTCCCCGTACTCGCCGCGCGCCATGCGGTCGACGCTGCGTGAAATAGTCTCGAGTGGGCGGAGCAAGCGATAAGACAGCAGGCCTGCCGACAGAGTTGCCAGCAAGATGGCCAGAGCCGAAAGCGTCAGGGCTGAGCGCAACTCGGGTGTGATGTGGTTTCGCAGGAACAGCGTGGATACGCCCACCCGCACCTCACCCAGTGGCTTGTCGCCCAGATCCAGCGGAAGCACCAGTTCGTAGCTGCGCGGTGGACCGTAGATGATGCGGAGTTGGTGAAACAGTCGAGCGTGGACTAGGTCGCGGTAGGGCGGGGCAGGCTCGAACCGCTGTCCCATCTCGCCCGGGTTGCTGTGGACCAGAACTTGGCGGTCGGTATCGGTGATGGTGACGTAGTAGATGGTGGGCGAATAGCCCACTGCGGACTCGATGAGCGAGGCTAAGCCGCGGTCGGCGGCGAGCGTGGATTGCACGAAGCGGCGCAGCGCCTGGGGGTCCGTCGGATCCGCACCCGTGGGCATGTGGCTCTGGGCCAGGACACTCCGCGCCTGGTGGTAGATTTCGTTGGCCACATATTGGCCCCGGCTCTCCACTTCCGCCAGGGCTTGGCGCGTGAGACTGGAGAGATAGAGCGTGGACGTGGCCAGCACCACCAGCAGGACCAAGAAA
>Ga0187878_1001468_pt1 | contig 22925 bp, 24 predicted proteins | sample June2016WEW_17_1_FD_132979 | JGI IMG/M metagenome (GOLD analysis project Ga0187878, IMG submission 132979) | Peatland microbial communities from SPRUCE experiment site at the Marcell Experimental Forest, Minnesota, USA - June2016WEW_17_150 | ecosystem: Environmental > Terrestrial > Soil >...
CAGGCAGGAATGACAAGTTGTTATTGACCTTCCTTATTTCCTCATACAATCATTCAAGAAGGTATTGAACGGAACCACTGCCTTAAATACTTTTACAGAATAATCAGCAATAGATTTTGAAAGGACCTGTTCATCCTTCATCGGAGTATACACCGAGTAACTCTTAAACTTGATAAGCTCGATATCCGGATGGTCTTTAGGAAATCCTCTTGGAGCGGAACTCAGTTTCTCATCGGACAGCGTGCGAAAGTATTTTTTGAAATCTTTATCATTAATGATCTTATTAAACTCCTTCAAATTAGCAAATATACCGTTCCTGATCGCCAGCAGATGTTCATTCGACGGCATCCATTTGCCTCCGGCGAGCAGAGAGTTTCCGCCGGGTTCAATATGAAAATAATAAGATGCCAGTTCCGATCTTCTTCCGCCCTCACCCACAACAGCACCGAAATGATATTTATACGGCGTTTTATCTTTTGAGAAACGGACATCTCTGTATATCCTGAACACGCAGTCCTTGATCTGAAGACCTTCGACCGCTCTGTCAAATTCGGAAACTCTGTGTATCAATTCACTTATGAATCCTTCAAAATCTTTTTTCGCATCATCATAAAGTTCTTTGTTTTTATTAAACCACTCGCGGTTGTTGTGACGTTTAAGTCCTTTTAGAAAATCTAATGTTGATCCCTGTATCATTTATTTTTTCTTTTATTTATAAAATTTTCTATGCCCTGTTTAAAATCTTCGGTCATTCTTGTTTCCGCATTAAGCTCACTCGCATATTCAAGTGCATATTCATAATTCACTCCGGATATTTTCCTCAACAATTCTTTAGTTAGCGAGATCGAATACAATGAGTTATTTTTGAAAAGTGTGCAAAACTCGTTCACTTTATCATCAAGAGCATCTTTCGTTGTTATCGCATTTATCATCTCCATTCTTAGAGCCTCATCTGCATTTATTACCCGCGCTGTCAGCATCAGGTCCTTTGCGTGGGTTTCTGATATTCTTTTCAATAAAAAAGGCATAACTATAGCTGGAATAAAACCTATCTTCACCTCAGGATAACCAAACTTCGCCGTCTCATCGGCTATGATCATATCACAGCATGTTGCGATTCCGCAGCCGCCTGCTAATGCATATCCGGAAACCTTAGCAATAACAGGTTTAGAACATCCATATATAGCGAGAAGCATATTCTTAAAATTCTGTGAATCAGCTTTGTTCTGTTCCAGATCATACTTTGATATTTTTTGCAGATAATCCAGATCCATACCCGAACAGAAATTGCTTCCCGCTCCCGATAGGACAACAACTCTCATACTTTTATTAGTGCTTATTTCAGAAAATACTGCGATAATCTCTTTCATCATCACATCATTAAGTGCGTTCCTCTTTTCAGGACGATTCAGAATCACATCTGCGATGCTTCCTGTTTCTTTATATAATATTGTTTGATAAGTCATAAATATTATTGGTTTAATATCAATGCTGCAGCTGGGAGAACTCTTATCCTTATCTTTTTTTATTTTTCCAGAGCTTATTTAATCTCTCTTTGATCTTAGGCTCATTTTCTCCTGGGAAATAATAGATCTTGTCCTTCAATTCATCTGGCAGATATTGCTGTTCTGTAAAATTGCCTTCGTAATCATGGGAGTATTTATACCCTTTATGATAACCCAGCTCTTTCATAAGCTTTGTTGGTGCATTCCTGATATGAAGCGGGACATCGTAGTTCGGCAGGTTTTCAACATCATTGTTTGCCATACCTATTGCAGCAACCGCAGAATTGCTCTTGGGACAGCTTGCAAGATAGGCTGCCGTCTGCGATAATATGATCTGTGATTCCGGCATGCCTATGTATGTAACAGCCGTGAAAGTACTTGTTGCTAAAGTTAAAGCATAAGGATCAGCATTACCTATATCTTCAGCTGCTAGAATGAGCATCCGCCTTGCTATGAACTTCGGGTCTTCACCGCCTTTCAGCATGCGGGCGAGCCAGTATATAGCAGCATCCGGATCGCTGCCCCTCATGCTCTTTATGAATGCCGAGATAATGTTGTAATGTTCTTCCTGGTTCTTATCGTATTTAATATATTTCGCCTGGAAAGCTTCTTTAAAGATATCATTTGTCAGTTTAATAGTTCCATTCTTGCTTTGTTTTGCCAGTTTCACACCAAGTTCAAGCCCGTTCAGTAATCTGCGTGCATCGCCGCTCGATAATTTTATCAAAAAATTTTCATCAACTATTTCTATCTTTTTCTTGCTCAGATAAACATCATTTTTCAGTGTATTCGAGATAATAAATTGAAAATCTTCTTTTGAAAGTTCTTCAAGTATATATGTCCGGCATCTGGAAAGCAGGGGTGATATAACTTCGAATGAAGGATTTTCTGTAGTTGCTCCTATCAGGATCACTATTCCCTTTTCAACACTGTGGAGAAGCGAATCCTGCTGGGCTTTATTAAAGCGGTGTATCTCATCGATAAACAGTATTGTCTTTTTATCGAGGTTTTTCAGGTTAAATTCTGCCCTCATGATGGCATCCCGTACATCCTTTACTCCGGAGGAGACTGCCGAAAGCTGTATAAAATCCGCATTTACAAGGTTTGCGATGATAAGTGCCAGAGTTGTTTTACCCACACCCGGAGGACCCCATAATATCATCGAGACGATATCGTTCTTCTCTATCATGAGCCGGATGGGCTTGCGTTCACCAACGAGGTGTTTTTGACCTACGAAAGCATCAAGCGTTTTTGGACGCATCCGCTCCGCAAGAGGTTGATTTTTATCAAGTTCCTGCCGAACCTTTTTATTACTTCCTTCGAAAAGTTCCAATGCTCTAAATTAATTTGACAATTGTAATTATAATTTCGTGAATAAAAAAGGTAAACTGATGAATGGTCTATTTCTGTGTTAGTAATATTAAAGCAGTCTAAAGAGATAAAACAAGGGGGATTAACTCCCTTGTCCAATTTTTAAAAACTCCCTATATAATTGATCACTTCGATAGTGTATCCGCTGGGTGAATTAATCTTAAGGATATGTTCCAAAGTTTGTACAATTTTATTCATCATGATATATGACACGGTCAGATTTTAATTTTCGAAATTATTTTGAGCTGTCTATCTGAACTTTATAGATCTCTTCTCCATCCTTTACCATACCGTATTTTTCGCGTGCAACTTTATCGATCTTCTTTTCTGAGTTTTTAAGATCTTCGATCTCTTTCTGCAGATATAATGTTTTTTCCTGTTCCTCTTTCAGTTTCTGCTGAAGTTCTTTATTTTCCATCTCAAGTTCTACCCTTTGAAGAATCCCTTTCTTGCCGAAAACAGCATATACCATAATTACAAGTAATATTAGAAGGTATACAAAAAACTTCCTCCGGGAGTAAATATACCGGAAAACATTTTTAAAAAAGCCGTCATCCTTGTAATCTTGTGTCATTATTTGAACTAATGGGTTAAGATGCTCATTTTAAGCTGAGCTCGATTATTTTGTTGAGCAATTCGGGAAAAGAAATGTTAAGGGCTTTAGCTGCTTTGGGGACTAAACTTAATGCAGTCATTCCGGGTAAAGTATTCAGCTCAAGACAGAAAAAATTGTTTGCGGAATCTAATCTGAAATCTACCCTCGAATAAGCTTTACAACAAAGTGCCCTGTGAGCTTCTAAAGATTTCGTCATCAGCTCTATTGAGAGCGGTTCGGGAATCTCAGCCGGGCAGAAATATTCGGTCATTCCCGATGTGTATTTATGCTCATAGTCGTAAAAACCATCCTTTGGTTTTATCTCCACAACGGGGAGTGCCTCATCACCCAGTATGGTAACTGTCAGTTCCCTGCCGGGAATGTATTGTTCCACCATTATCCTATCCGAATATTTGAACGCAAGATCAATGGCATCGCTCAATTGCACGTCTTCAACGTCCGGCTGGACTATCGTAAGCCCTACCGTGCTTCCCTCATCATTTGGTTTAATTACCACCGGGTATTCAAAGTATGCCTTTATCTTCTCATCAACATGATTCAATGAATAGCTTTGCATCTCAACCATGAACCAGTTGGGCGTAGGTATTTCATAATGTGTAAAAATTATCTTCGAAATATCCTTATCCATTGCCATAGCACTTGATGTTACACCTGAACCGGTATATTTAACCCCCCTCATCTCAAGCAACGATTGTATCTTTCCGTCCTCGCCAAACTTGCCGTGTAATCCCAGAAACACAATATCTGTGTCATCAAATAGCTCCGAGTTTATACACTCGATAACTTTTCTGCTGCTGTATGCTTTAAGTTCTTCTGCAGTAGGAAATTCTTTTCCTATCACCGGATGAATATTAAATATATCTGATTCGGGCGGCTGTCCAGTTCCAAATAGGGGGTCAATAACTCTGACATTATGTCCGCCTTCACGCAGCGCCCCGGTAATCGCTTTGCCCGAAGCCAATGAGACATTCCTCTCGGATGATACTCCGCCGGTTAATACAACTACATTCAATGTTTTTTTAACAAATCTAATTTTTTGATCTGTGAACTGGTCAATTCTTTCTCCCCTCCTAGCATTCGTGCATAAAAAGTGATTTCAGCTATGCGCTCGACCTTTTCTGTAAGAAAATAAGCCTCACATAGATCCTTAGCAAAAGTTACCAGACCGTGATTTTCAAGCATGATAACATTAACATCATTCACATATTCTGCAATGGACTGCGGTATCTCGTCTGTCGACGGTGTAGCATACTTTGCCAGTGGGATTTTTCCTATCTTAATATATACTTCCGGAAAAACTATTTTATCCAAGGCTATACCGGCACATGCGAATGCGGTTACAAAAACAGGGTGGGTGTGGATTATTGCATGCACATCAGGTCTCGACCTGTAAATAAATTTGTGCATCTTAAATTCTGTTGATAGCTTACGCTTACCTTCTATCACCGTACCCTGTACATCCACTTTCAGGACATCCGTTATCTTGATGAAGCATTTGCTGAGATTCGAGGGTGTAGTATAGAAAAATTTGTTATCTATTCTGACGCTAAGGTTACCTTCGGTTGTGGAAAGAAATCGATTTTTATAACATAACCTCGCGTAATTGACCAGCTCAGATTTAAGGTTCATATTTGATTACATTTTAAGATACTCGAACATCTTCTTGATGGGTTTTACACTCTGCATTATATAAAAATGAACGGCCGGGATTCCTTTATTGAACAGCTCGGATACCTGCTTTGCCGACCACCGGGCACCAACATCCGTAACGTGCTCAGGCTTTGCTTCGCTTATCTCATTCGCGAGTTCTTCGGGTATCGTGATGTAAAAATTCTTCGGGATATTCGTGAGCTGGCTTTTATTCGTTATGACTTTCAAACCCGGAATGATTGGTACCGTAATACCCGCTTTTCTGCACATGCTTACAAAATTGAAAAAGGACTTGTTATCGTAGAAAAGCTGTGTGACCACGTAATGAGCTCCTTCGTCGACCTTTTGCTTAACCCTGTTTATCTCTGCCGTCATGTTTGGTGATTCGAAGTGCTTTTCAGGATAACCTGCAATACCGATACAGAAATCCGTGCCTGCTGCGTCCAGGAGTCCTTCTTCAAGATATATCCCCTTATTCATATTGTGTACCTGGCGGACCAGCTGATAAGCAAAGAGATTTTCCGTCTTATGATCCGGTATCGGTTTCTTATACCCGAGATCATCACCGCGGATCGCCAGTACATTCTCGATCCCGAGGTAGTTGAGCTCTATCAGGGCATCTTCGGTCTCTTCCCGCGTAAAGCCGTGGCATAGAAGATGGGGGACTGTCTCAATATGAAAATGATTTTTTATGGCAACACTTATGCCTATAGTACCCGGGCGTTTGCGTTTGATTATCTTTTTAATGCCCTCCGGGGTTTCTTTGAATTCGACTTCGGCAGCATGTGAGGTAACATCGATGAAAGGAGGATTATATTTCATGACTTCGCTTACTACATTAAACAGCTGGCTGATATGTCCTCCCCTTTCAGGCGGGATCACTTCATAGCTTATAAGCGGTTCCTTCGCTTTCTCAATATACTCTATTACCTTCATGCACAGGTTTTATTTACTAAATTATTTCTGAAAACAGGGATTTACATTGTTAGCCTTTTCGCCTGTCAGGTTTTCGCTAACACCTGTTTCAACATCGACAATATTTATGCTTGATACAGATTCTTTTATATTTTCATAGACTATTTTTTTCCCGTCTGCCGACCAATCGAACTCTATAGTATTACCTTTTTTATTGGTAAGCTGTTTCATCGCAGTGCCCTCCAGATCACATATGTAAATCTCGTAGTTACCGCTCTTATCAGATATGAAGGCAATTTTTTTTCCATCGGGTGAGAACTTTGGATTATAAGAGCTCCCCATACCTTTTGTAATCGCAATATTAGACTTGCCGTCTGCTTTACAAACATGGACAGTACCTTTATAATATATATCGAATGAAGAATAAGCGATCATTTTAGAATCCGGTGAAAAAATTCCGTATATCTCAGCGTCAGGTGAAGCGGCTATTGTTTTTTGTGCATTATCGGAGGTATCTTCAAGGTCGAGTACAACAAGGTCAAAATTTCCGCTGGCCGATGACGAATAGACAACTTTCTTCCCATCCGGTGAAAATTTCGCGTGTGTGGAAAGACTGCCGTCATTTATGGAAAAAGAACTATCTGTCTGCAGGTCAAGAATGTATATGGCGTTATCATCGTTCTTCTCGGAATGGTAGAGAAGATATTCACCATCCGATGAGAAATGGGGGTCTCCCCCTCCATCAATAAATTTTGGGAATCGGAAAGTGTTTGTGTCCTCGAGGTCTATCATATAAATAAAATCCGATACTATATTAGTAGCTGTAAAAATAATTTTTTCCCCGTCCGGCGAAAATCTGGGACTGAAACAATCAAGCGGTTCGTAACATACCTGCTTAACACCGTTACCATTACTGTCCATTATGAAAATCTGCTGTTTATCATTCTGCGTTGCATCGGAACTGAATGCAATGAGATTAGTTTTGGTAAAAGGTTTGCTCTGGCTGAAAGAAATAGTTTTGCTCATTAAAACGGCAAAAACTAAAACTGATATTAGCACAAGAGTTAATTTGCGATTGAACAATTTTATGTTTGATCTATAGTTTTTAAAATGAATTAATAACAATTTTATTGATAATTTGGTATTATTTCAAGGTAATTAATCAAATCTAATAAAGTAATAGTTTAAGGCTCTTCTATTGCTCATATGGATTTTCAACCTGATAATAATAGAACTTTATCTTTATAATACGATATTAGAAGTTATTTATCGTAAGAAAGTGCTAGAATAGAACAATAATTGGTTTTCATTTGACCAAATATAACGTTTGTCAAACACGACTAAAACAGATTAACCTTGAAATATCCTATTATTTTAATTAGATTAGTAATTACCTAAAAAATCGGAATATCCGTATATTTATTACGAAATTGGTAGTTCATTGCATTATTTAGCAGATTTTTAAAGAATATTTTACGAATTTATTCGTTACGATTTATAAATAATTATCGAACTAAGATGAACGATAAAAATAAAACAAGTCCGGTACACTATGAGGAGCCCGCACCTTATAAGAAGGATGTCGAAAATCCATATGAATCGATGATGGCAAGGTTCGATAAGGCTGCAGAATTATTAAACCTTGAAAAAGGAGTATATGAATATCTGAAAACCCCTTCCAAACAGGTAATCGTTTCAATACCGATACAGATGGATAACGGACTGATCAAGGTCTTTGAAGGATATAGGGTCATACACAATAATATCCTCGGTCCATCAAAAGGAGGCATAAGGTATGCCCCTGATGTTACTTTAGATGAGGTCAAAGCTCTGGCTGCATGGATGACTTGGAAGTGTGCCGTTGCCAATATTCCCTTCGGAGGTGCAAAGGGTGCAATAAAATGTGATCCCGCGAAACTTTCCTGGGTCGAACTTGAGAAGATCACTAGAAGATATACAGCTAATATGCTGAGTGTTTTCGGGCCGGATACTGACATCCCTGCTCCGGATATGAACACAAACGAGCAGATAATGGCATGGATAATGGATACGTACAGCATGCATGCGCAAAAAACCGTAACCGATGTAGTAACCGGAAAACCGCTTATCATAGGCGGGTCTCTGGGACGGTTTGAAGCCACGGGCAGAGGCGTTATGATAACTACTCTCGAAGCGCTCAAAAAGCTAAATATACAACCCAAAGATTCCAGTGTGGCAGTACAGGGTTTCGGTAATGTGGGATCGGTAAGTGCCGAGCTTCTGAAACAGCAGGGGTGCAAAGTAATAGCCATCAGCGATATTACAGGCGGATACTATAACGATAAGGGAATCGATGTAGAGACAGCAATAGATTATGCACGGGAAAACAGAACACTGGAAGGAACCAAGTTCGGAGATAAAATTACTAACGAAGAATTGCTTGAACTGAAATGTGATGTACTGGTACCGGCTGCAAAAGAAGACCAGATAGACAAGAATAATGCCCCTAATATCAAAGCGAAGCTTATTGTGGAAGGAGCAAACGGACCCACATCGGCAGATGCAGACGACATACTTATGGAAAAAGAAATAATGGTGATCCCCGATATCCTTGCGAATGCGGGCGGGGTAACCGTTTCTTATTTCGAATGGGTGCAGAACCGCGAGGGTTATTACTGGGATGTGGATGACGTACACAGGAGGCATGACAGGATGATGCGTGAGGCGTTTGATAATGTCTACCAGACTGCACTGGAATACAAAACAACGCTGCGTTTAGGTGCTTATATATTTGCTATAGATAAAGTCTCCAGGACACTGAAGATTCGCGGAATTTACGGTTAACAGAATTTCTAAATAATAATAGCAGTTTGATACATAAAGAACAAATTATTTTTATTCTGCTGCTATTTTGCTTAACCAGTTTTGCGCAGCCAAAGCAAAAAAGCAATTTAGAAATATTCGAACAGACCATTTCTGCGGAAATTGAAAAATATTTCTATTATCCGGGAATTGACCGCGTGCATCTGTTTATCTTTATTGTAAATACAGGATCACTTGCAGATGAAAAAAAGAACAATGAGAGTATTAAGTTCCTTGTCAACCTGCTGAAAAAGACCTCATCGAACAATAATTTGAAATTCAGTATTGCATATGATTCGGCGGGTGTTAAGGCTGATTCCGGATACTATCTTTTCAGGCTTAAGCCGATTAAACTTGAAACTGCCTATCCAGGGTTCAGGAAGAATAATTTTCTTGGAGAGAAAACACTGAATCGCAGTATAACGGCCCGGATAGATGTCACAGTAAAAGATCCTGATAACAATTTGATCCTTAAAGGTACTATAAATGTGGACCACAACGATGAAATAAATTATGATAATTACGAAAGTCTTGAATCTCCAACGTATGATTTTACACACGGGAGAGCACCGCATGTTAGCTCAATCGAGAGCATTTTTTTTCCATTGCTCCTTATCACTGCTTCTGCTTTCGCAACAATACTATTTTTCACAATCAGAACAAGATAAAAATTGAAAAAATTATTTTATATAAATCTCATGCTGTTTGCTGTATTTTCAGTAATGTACATCGGTTGTTCATCTACCCCCGGTAAAGATATAAATACCGATGATCCCGAACAAGCTTTCAGGATAGCAAAAGCAAAATATGATAATAAAGAATACCTTGATGCCATAGAAGACTTTTCCTTTATAAAAGTAAAATTCCCCGGAACAAACATTTCAGACCGGGTAGAATACTATCTGGGCGACTCGTACTATTACAAGAAAGAGTACATACTTTCCGCTTATGAATTCGAAACCATGCTTAAGAACTATCCTCTCAGCCCGCTCATTTCCGAAGCAAGGTACAAGCTTGGTCTATGCTATTATCAACTTTCTCCCAAATTTCCCCTCGATCAGGATTATACTATGTATGCGATCAGCGAATTACAATCATTTGTAGATGCATACCCCGGCGATAAGAATGTACCTGACGCTGAAAGCAAATTACACGAATTGAGGAACAAGCTTGCTTACAAAGATTACTGGACAGCAGAGCTTTACATGAAAATGGACGATTACAAGTCCGCAGCCATTTATTTTAATAATGTGTGTGAAAACTATATAGAATCCGATTGGGCGGAAGCTGCAATGCTTGGACAGGCTGAAGCATTGATTAACGCAAAAAAATTCAGCGAAGCTGGAATAGTACTTGACAAATTTTATAAACTTTTCCCGAACAGTAAATTGAAATCGTCTGCGGACAAACTTAAACAACTTCTTTCATAAGATTAAAACTCTCATGCCCGAACAGAAATTTGTAAAAGATTCACAGGTTACCATGATAGAACTGGTATTGCCCAATGATACTAACGTGATGAATAACCTGCTGGGGGGACGCCTGATGCACTGGATGGACATCGCAACGGCTATAGCTGCTTCGAAGCACTGCAACCGCATAGCAGTTACCGCAGCTGTCGATAAACTTACTTTCCACACACCGATAAAGCTCGGAGAGATAGTTACGTTGAAAGCGTCAGTAAACAGGACATTTAATACATCTATGGAAGTAGGGGTGCGGGTTGAAACCGAAGATATTGAAACAGGCGAAATTAAACACGCGAACAGTGCTTACTTCACTTTCGTCGGGGTGGATAAAGTTACCGGTAAGAAGACTATGGTTCCTCCTGTTATTCCGGAATCTCCCGAAGAGAAAAAACGCTATAATGAAGCCCTCGAGCGGAGGAATCAACGCCTAGCAATCAATCAGCCCAATAAATCACCAAGATAAAAACGGTTTGCATGGCTGAAACACCAATTAATCCCCTCCCACTGTCACTGGAAATAAACAAGCTTAAAAAAAATTTTGACCGCAGGACTATCTTCAAAGACCTGAATTTTTCGCTATCTAACCGTGATTCGCTTGCTATCACCGGAAGGAACGGATCGGGTAAATCGACGCTTATCAAGATACTGGCGAACGTTCTTGTGCAAACATCGGGCAGCGTGGATTTTAAGATAGACAATAAGCCGATCGAACGGAGCGAGTATTATAAGTACATCGGATTGGTATCGCCCTACCTGAACCTCTACGATGAATTCACGGGATATGAGAATCTCCATTTTGTCAGCCGCGTGAGAGGTATCCCAGCAGAACTCATAAGTAATGAACTGGAAAGAGTGGGTCTGTATGATAGAAGAAATGACCCCGTGAAAATATACTCATCCGGAATGAAACAGAGACTAAAGGTTGCATTTGCCATAATGCATCAACCCCGGATATTGCTCCTCGATGAACCTACCAGTAATCTTGATGCACAAGGGGTAGAAATAATAGACCGGCTTTGTGAAGAATATAAAAATCAAAACATACTAATTATTGCTACAAATGATGAGCATGAGCGTTCTTTATGTGAAAAAGAGATAAACCTTAATCCACCCAACGGGAAGGAGAATCATTAGGTCACTGTGTTAAGACAGGCACTGGCAATATGCATGAAAGATTTCCGTTCCGAGATACGCACAAGGTACTCGATAAACGGTCTTATTATGTTCATCATCGTTACCATTTCTATTATTAAATTCTCTCTTGGTGAGGAGAAGCTTTCGAATGAGCTTCAAGCGGGTCTGCTATGGATAATAATCTTCTTTTCCAACTCAAGCGGACTTTCGCGGGTGTTCGTTGCCGAAGAAGACAGAGGCACATCATTTGTACTTAAGCTTACAGCAAACTCAAGAGCTGTATTGCTGGGAAAACTCATCTTCAACTCAGCACTTTCATTCATAATAAACTTCGTGGTAGTATTTCTTTTTCTTGTAACCATGGATATGACTGTGAACAGCACCGGTTTATTCATAGCAGTTGTTATAATAGGCAATTTCGGTCTAACCGCTGTAATGACCATCATTGCAGCTCTCATCTCCAAATCAAATTCTAAAGGGACTCTCTATCCCGTTCTTTCCTTTCCTCTTCTACTGCCTCTATTACTTACAGTTATCAACGCAACATGGATGTCATTTGAAGGAACCAGTTTCGGGGAGGTTTCCGCAGAATTCCAGATACTCGTCTCATACACGATAGTTGTCCTCACAGCCTCGTTTCTGCTTTTTGACCTGGTCTGGAATGACTAAAGTACATCCTAACCTTGCACTTGTCAATACCAAAAATCGATTTTAGCCTCAAATCTTTATGTAAAAATTTTTACATACTATTCTTCGAAATAGTCTCTTGACATATATACAAAAAAATTTTAGATTAAAGCAAATGGATAAGGAGAATTAATATGGGCTATTTCGACGATATCGACTTTGATGACGATTCGTACGAGAAGAAAGAAGATAAAGAAGAACTGATCAATGCACTGTTAAAGGGTGTGAATACGATACCCGATCTTGATCTTGAAACAATAGACGATGCGATAAATTATCTTCTTGAAAAAAATCAGCAGGAAAAAGCCCTCAACTACATCAATGCATTGCTGGAATTTTTTCCATATTCAAATGAAATATGGCAGAGAAAAGCAATAATTTATGACAACATGGGAGATTATGATAATGCACTCGAATGTTTCGACAAAGCCATTTCACTGAATCCATTCGATGAAGAAGCCCTCGTGAACAAAGGCATCACACTTGATAATTCCGGTAAACATGAAGCCGCACTTGACTGTTTCGAAAAAGTGATCAGCTTTGATGCAAACAATATCGATGCTCTATTCAACAAAGGCCTTATCCTTGAGAAGATGGACGCTTTCGATGAAGCGGCTGTCTATTTCGAAAAGATCATCGAGCTTGATTCTTATCATAAAGACTCGTACTACGAACTCGGCTACTGCTTCGATTTTTTGGACCAGCTCCCCGAAGCCCTAAACGCTTATGATAAACATATAGACCTTGCTCCTCTTAATTACAATGCATGGTATAATAGAGGGGTCGTATTAAGCAGGATGGGAAGATATTACTCGGCTATAGAGAGCTACGAAACGGCTCTTTCAATCAACAGCAAGTTTGCTTCTGCCTGGTATAACAAAGGAAACGCCTATGCAAGCCTGGGTGTCATTACACGGGCTATAGACAGCTATAAACTGGCTGTACATTACAATAAGAGGGATGTATATGCCCTCTACAACCTCGCAAATGCGTACGAGCAGATGGGATATTATAGAGAAGCTATAGATTCCTTCACCGGCGTGATCCAGCTTGACCCCAAACATTATGAATCATATTTCGGCAGGGGAAATTCATTTTATCAGCTCGAAGATTACAGGCAAGCGTTGAAAGATTATAATTATGCCCTTGCACTCCACAGCGATAACCCCGAACTCTGGTATGCTAAAGCCGATGCCGAATATAACCTGGGCAAATTGAGGGAATCTCTTCAGAGCTACAGGCACGTTCTCAAAGCAGACCCTTACAACTATAATGCACAGCTGGATCTCTGCAACACTTTGATCGAAGCTGAAGAATATGCAGCTGCTTCATACGAGATAAACCGGCTGATGAAAAGCAGACCTGACTGGTGTGAACCGTATTACGTAAAAGCTAAATTAGATTTCATCGAAGGACGCATAGAAGAAGGAATGCGGATGATCCGGATCGCATTTGAGGTAAATCCAGCAGACAAATTCGAATTCGACTTTGAGAAGGACTGGCAGAAGATACTTCACTTCCTTATCTCCCGCTGTGGCTAAGAGAGTACCTACGAATAATATACCTTAACTTCATTAATCTTTGATAACCACATCTAAAATTTTCTTGTCTTTTATCTGGAGAAGCCTCTTGCTCCGGAGCTTTTTAACAATTTCGTAGTTATGCGTAGCTATAAGTATGGCAGTCCCTGTGAAGTTGATATTTAGAAGAAGTTTTATGATGTCGAATGAAACAAAAGGGTCAAGATTGCCCGTAGGTTCATCGGCAATCAAAATGAAAGGCTCATTAACAATAGCCCTTGCTATAGCAACCCTTTGCTGTTCTCCTCCTGATAGCTCTTCAGGCATCTTCTTGTAGCAATCAAACACTCCTACTTCATTTAACACGTTGAATACCTTCTTTTTTATCTGTGCAGGTTTTATCCCAGAAAGGTATAGCGGAAGAGCAACGTTATCATATACGTTGCGGTCATCCAGCAGCTTGAAATCCTGAAACACAAAACCTATCTTCCTCCTGAGCAGCGGCACCTCCGGTTTCTTGATGGTCTTGCTGTTGTAATCCGAAACGATCAATTCACCTTCTTCGGGAAACAATTCCATATTTATCATCCTGAGCAGAGTTGTTTTTCCCATCCCGCTTTCCCCTATCAGGAAAACGAATTCACCTTTATCTATCGTAAAGCTGACGTCTTTGTAAATTTCCTTTTTAGGATATGAAAATGAAACGTTCTTAAAAAAAATCAATTCTTTCCGCTCTTAATGTTTTTAACTCTTGTTTTATATAACTTATCGGCTGTTCTGATCGCTTCTATCATTCCGGATTCGTCCGCAATATTCTTTCCAGCAATATCAAATGCCGTACCGTGGTCCGGTGATGTTCTTATAAAGCTCAAACCCGACGTGTAATTTACTCCGTGAAAACCTGCTACCATCTTGAATGGTATAAAACCCTGATCGTGGTACATGGCAAACGTCATGTCGAAATCCTTATACTTCCCAACGGCAAAGTATGAATCGGAAGGATATGGTCCGCTCAATTGGGCACCATTGGATTCTTTATTTAATTCATCGATCACAGGTATAATGGTTTTTATTTCTTCATCTCCTATCTGTCCGTTCTCACCTGCATGCGGATTTAAGGATAGCACTCCGATACGGGGTTTTTTGATGCCCAGGTCATTTTTAGCTGCATTTATGCATACCTTTATCTTATTTTTCAGCAAATTCTTTGTAAGTATCTTCGGAACATTCTTCAGCGGTGGGTGAGTAGAAGCAAAACCAATGTTCATTTTTTTATGCAGCATTATCATCGCCGTATGTTTCGAACCGCTGAGATCCGAAAGCATTTCAGTGTGTCCTTCATACAGGAAACCGCCCAGGTGAAGGGCTTTTTTAGAAATGGGGGCTGTGACAATTGCATCATACCTATTTTTTAAGCACAGTTCTACAGCGGTTTTAACGGCAAAGCCCGAAATGTATCCCGATTCTTCGGTTATTTCACCCAAATTTACGTTAGCTTTACCCTCGCATATCGAGATGATCTTATAATTCTCCATGCCGCCCTTAAGATGAAGTTTCCTGTAGTAATACTCCTGCACACGCAGCGGGGTGATCACAGTGATGTCATATTTGCCCGAAATAACGGGGTTCCGCAATGCTTTTAAAATTATCTCAGGACCTATCCCGTTAATATCCCCGACTGTAATAAGTATCCTCGTTCTCATTTGTGTAATATACTTTTTATAGAAGGGATATTCAATGAAATGAGATTCTAGTATTTGATGTGATGATATATAACAATTCTAATTAACTAAACAGATATTTCCTTATAATATTTCTCTGCCGCAGCTATCCTTCTTTTTACAGAAGGGTGCGAGTATGACCAGAACTCGACCAGTTTGTTCGGTTCTTCATCGGAGAGATTCTGAAATGCGAGTTTTTCCATCACAGACCTAAAAACGGGTAGGTTTTGGGTTGTGTCAAGAGCGAACCTGTCCGCTTCATATTCGAATTTCCTGGATATATATGCACCTGCAGGCTTCATAATAAACCCGAACACCGAAGCTATCAATACAAGAACCGGCAATGCCCCTATGTCCCAAACCTCTGTAAAACCGAACTTTGGAAGGAGTAGAGAATATACTTTTGATAATATGAACAACCCTGCGAATGTGGAAAAGAAAGAAATAAAAATATTTTTCTTTATGTGTCCCTTCTTATAGTGTCCGACCTCATGTGCAAAAACAGTTTCAATTTCATCTTCCGAAAAACCCGAAACTAATGTATCACCGAGAATTATCCTCTTCGTCCTCCCGAGTCCCGTAAATGCCGCATTTGCTTTTTTAGTTGTTTTGCTCATATCAAACGTGAACACACCCTTCACCTTGAAACCGATCCTGTCACAGAGATCGAGTATCCTTCGCTTCAGGGATTCATTTTCTATCGGTTTGAACTTATAAAAAAGCGGGAAGATAAGGACCGGAGCAAGCTGAACAAGAAGTATAGTGTAAACTACTATCACACATCCAAACCAAAGCCACCACAGGTAATAATTCATGATCATGTAAAAGAAAAGCATTAATATCGGAACACCCAGAACAATACCAACTCCGGCTGATTTTAATCCTTCAGTTATCCACTTGAAGAAAGTCAGGTTCGATAGACCGAATTTATGTTCAAGACGGTAACCGAAAAAATAATCCACCGGAAAAGAAAGTACAGCAGACAATACTCCCAGTATGAAGATGTATATCAAAAGAGCAAAATATGGATTTGAAGAATACGAATAAGCATATAGTTCAAGTTTCCTGCTGTAACCGAGAGCAACGAATAGTAATAATAGAACAAACGAAACGATGCTCTCGGTTATTCCTGTGATCAGCTTTATTTTCTCGTATTTCTTTGCAAGTACCTTTCTTTCTTCATCCATAACGTGCCCTGTCAACTATTGACCGAATTTCCTGTTAGATATAGCAAGTCTTTGCATGTTAGTATTGCCCGGTGTTGATACGTGGTTATTCGGATCGAATTTTTTCGGGTTATTATTTTTCGTCCCATCACCTCCTGCCAGCGCGTCACTTGACTGGTTCCACCAGTCTTTCACTTTCTGAAGATTTTTCTCTATCCAGTTCATCTGTCCCTTTTTGTTGAGCGGATTTGTAGCAACTTTCAATCCCTCCATAGTATTATAGTCAGCCCAGTATTCATCCTGTTTGTCTTTTAGCTGCTGCATATCTCTGTCTTTTTGGTACTGGTTAAAATCCTTTATCGCCTGCTTCCCTGAATTCACCCGCCCCTGGTATTCGCCGTAACCCGGGTCGCCATCATAATAAACGGTGGAATAGCTTTCCGAACCTCCCTGTTTCAAAGGCTGACCTTTATCTTTGACCATCCAGCCGGGATAATTATCTAGTGTCATTTCCTGTCCCGCTTCAGGTCCTTTCAATTTAATAGATTTGATCCTCCATATCGGAACATCGGGATTGCCCGGTGTAGAGAGTACATTTCTACCCGGGTCATCATCATAAACAATTTCTATTCTGTATCCTTCGTCTTCGAGAGCTGTCACACGTTTTAGGTTATCCCGCTCGGTATTCACATGCCGCGGTCTATAAATTTCTATCATCGTATGCGGGTATGAATAGGGATAAGTTCTGACATAAAACCCGTCTTTCATGTAGCTCCAGTTGCCGGGGTTCACCACTTTGCTTCCAGGTCCGAGTCCCGGAGGAACACCGTTCTTTACTGCTATCTGCTCTATATCCTGATAATTTGATGCAGGGTCTACCAACCTTTTACGCATATCGCTATACATATTAGCAACGTCTTTCATCTCTGATGGAACAAGGTTAAAAGCAGGTGTAAGGTCAACGCTCATTTTTGTTATCTCATCCGCAGTAAGAAGCGGCTTGACCCTTACCTGGAAATCAGCGGGATAATCCGTGAACTTTGTTCCAGCTTCTATTCCCCAGAGCAATAGCTGTATATCATGCTGTGCGATCTCAGGATGCATTTCTGACCGCTTTAGAATAGAGCTTATCTGGTTTGCCTGAGTCCCTAAAAGCGGAGCGAGCAGATAGCCATCACCCTGCGTGGGTCCGTAAGTGCCCGCATGCAGGCAGTAGGTCTGTATCTCAGCCCTGTAGTAGCCCGGTCCCAGGTTGAAATCCGTGATACTGTCTGGTTCCCATTCATCAAAATTATCAAGCCAGGGTACCACGGGATACGCATCCTTGATACTGGTTGTAACAGATCCTTCCGGTGACCAGTCAGGAACACCGGGCAGTTTTTTCTTGAAAATGTTATCTATCTGGGAATACGATATACCCGATAGAATAAAGAGAGATAGAACGAGGAAAAGCATTTTTTTCATTTTTATCTCCTGCTAATTATATATGATTTAAAATTAATTCTTTATAGAATTACATGGCTTACAAATATAATGTTTTAAAGCTAAAAATGTATGATGAATAAAAGTAGATATTTTAACAAAATATCACTCCCATAAACACAGTAATGACAAATCCAAATTATAAACCTCTTCTGTTCTAAATTGAAACTCCCTGTTTAATTCAATATATTTGATAAAATTAAACCAAAAAATCACACGATGAAAAAATTAAAATTCTTAGCTCTATTATTGTTACCTCTGTTATTTGTTTCATGCAGCAAAAAGCCCGATGTAATTTATACCAACGGAAAAATCTACACACTCGATAAAAACAACACGATCGCCGAAGCTGTTGCCGTAAGTGAAGGGAAAATACTGGCCTTGGGAAAAACCAAAGAACTGACCGATAAATATCCCTCCAGTAAGACTATAGACCTTAAAGGAAAGACCGTAGTCCCTGGCTTCATCGATGCAGAGGGAAACCTTATGGAGTTCTCAAGGAACCTCAGCTTCATCGACCTGCGCGGAGCGAAAACAGTAGACGAGATAGTTAAACTGGTGACAGACCGCGTAAAGACCGCCAAGGACGGTGATTGGATAGGCGGTTTCGGATGGGATAACGAAGCTCTCCCACAGGAACAATACGAAAATATCGATCACACCATACTGGATAAGATTTCAACAAAATGTTTTATCTACCTTATAAATTACCGTGCAGATATGGTATGGGTGAATCAAAAAGTTCTTGACGAAGCTAAAATAACGAAGGATACCCCTGATCCGCCCAACGGCGAAATCGAAAAAGATGAAAAGAACGTACCTACGGGGATCCTGTACGATGATGCACAGGAACTGGTCATGAAAATATTGCCCCAGCCCTCGGAAACCCAGGTGATGAATGATGTACAGAAGGGTATTACCGAGCTTTTCAAGTACGGGATCACCGAAGTGAACGACGCGAACATCTCCGAAGAAGTGCTGAATGTCTACAAAAAAATGGTAGACGATAACAGGTTCCCTATTATGCTGTACGCAATGATAAACGGTAAAAGTCCATTGTTCGAAAAATATATTTCCAGCGGACCGGAGATATACAAAGACCATATCAATATCAAATGCATGAGCCTGGAATACGACGGGTACTTCGAAACGCAGGACGCCGCTATGGAAAACGATTACCTGCAGAACCCGAAAAGAAAAACACCCTACAATGATGAATACGACATCAAAGAGATGTGCAAGAAAGCATTCGATAAGAACTTCCAGGTCTCTGTAAAAGCGATCGGTGACAGAGCTGTGAACGCAACACTTAATGCAATTGAAGCTGTTTCGAAAGATACAAAATCCAGAGCGGGACGCACCAGAATAGAATACCTTGAATTTGTTCAGCCGAATGATCTCCAGCGTATCAAACAGCTTGATATCATTCCATCAATAAGACCTGAGGTCACACTTGAAGATAAAGAAGCTCTGAACGAGCTTATCAATCCCGAGAACGGCAATAACCTCGGACTCTGGGGTACGCTCCTGAAGCAGAACGGAATGGTTATTTCAGGAACTGATTTTCCTTATCACATTATCAACCCGCTGATACAGATGTATTTTCTAACATCAGGATTACCGTTCGATACCTCTAACGGAAAAGGAATAAATAACTCAGCCCAAAAATTCACGATCCAGGATGCATTAAGATCTTTTACCGCATGGCCGGCTTATGCATGCTTCGAAGAAAATCTGAAAGGTACGATTGAACCCGGCAAGATCGCCGATATGGTTGTCCTTTCCGAAGATATCGTGCAACCGGATCCTAAAGTTCTTTTAAATACAAAAATCCTTATGACCATACTGCACGGTGAGATTGTTTACGAAAACAAGACGCCTGCAGCTTTCTTATACCCTTAATGTCTGATAAAAAAAACTGGAACATCCTGGAACTCCTAAAAGTTACCGAAAATCTATTCAAGGAAAAAAATATCGATAATGCAAGATTAAATGCTGAAATGATGCTTGCCGATACACTCAATATGAAAAGAATAGATCTTTACCTGGATTTCGAAAAACCGCTGGACGAACATGAACTCACCCAATTCAGAGATAAGGTCAGAAGAAGACTTAACCGCGAACCGCTCCAGTACATTCTGGGTTACAGTGAATTCTATGGACTGAAGTTTAAAGTGAATCAAACCGTCCTTATACCGAGACCGGAAACTGAGCTAATCGTTGAAAAATGCATAGAATTAATAGGCTCTTCAGAATTACCGGATGTTCGTATAATGGAAATAGGAACAGGTTCGGGATGCATTTCCATCTCCATAGCAAAAAATTCAGATTGCAAAATCAATGCTATCGATATTGATGAAGAAACTTTATCGGCAGGAAAAGAAAATTCAGCAGTGCATGGGACAGAGGATAAAATTAATTTCATGAAAATGAATTTTATTGCCGATCTAAAAGATTTTAAGGGATATAACATAGTTATCAGCAATCCCCCTTACATCCCGATAGATGAATACAATTCACTGCCTGAAGAGATTAGAAATTTCGAACCCGGGCAGGCATTGACAGACGGGAAAGATGGTCTTGTCTTTTACAGGAAAATGATAGACCTGCTGAAAAATACGAAGAACCCGGTGAAAATTCTCCTCGAGATCGGTGACGGAAAAAAACAAATTGTCAAAGAACTGCTGGATGAAAACGGGATAAAACAATATACTTTTTACAAAGATCTCCTGAACATCGACAGGGTACTTTATGTAGACTATACGCCAACAGCATGATAGCATTAATCCAAAGAGTCCTTGAAGCATCGGTCACTGTAGATTCCCAATTTATCAATTCCATCGGTGAAGGTCTCCTTGTCCTGTTAAGTATCCGCAACGATGACACTGAACAGGAAGCGGAATACCTTGCAGCGAAGACGGTGAACCTGCGTATATTCAACGATGAGAACGCAAAGATGAACCGTTCACTGATCGATACCGGAACCGAAATGCTGGTCATATCACAATTTACCCTGCATGCCGATACACGCCACGGCAACAGGCCCAGCTTTACCGATGCCGGGGAACCCACCCGTGCGGAAGAGCTTTACAAATATTATATTCAGTTGTGCAAAAAATATTTACCTCCCGGCAAAGTGAAAGACGGTATCTTCGCTGCTATGATGAAAATAAAGCTTGTCAACGACGGGCCGGTCACAATCATTTTAAAAAGTAAGAACGAATACAGCAAATGATACAGATCGCTATCATCGGTTTTGGAAAATTAGGTTCGCATCTGTACCATTCATTAATAAGAACGCGAAAGTTCGAGGTCAGACCCGTTATCAGGCATTCATCTACGAAGATGGATGCAAAAGATTTTAAAAAATGCAGAACGATTTTCATCTGCACCGAAGACTCGGCTATCACTTCAGCGGCTGACTCTTTGCTTGAGAAAAAGATCGATCTCAAGGACAAATACATATTTCATACATCCGGTGCACACAGCTCTGATCTTCTTCTGCCTTTAAAAAAAGCCAGTGCATTCATCGGGTCATTTCATCCTGTACAAACTTTCGACTCAATCGCTTCCCGTTTCAGCGGGAGATTCAAAAACATATATATCGTTTTAGAAGGCAGCCCGGGATGCATTCATGAGGGCAGAAGTATAGCAAAAGCCCTCGGGTCCAGAGTGCTGGAATTATCCAGAGAGAACAAAGTTTTGCACCACATCTGCTGTGTTTTCGCATCCAATTATCTTGCATCACATTTTTCACAGGTTGAAAAAATAACACAACTCATCCGGAAAATTGGGCAATCAAAAAAGAGATTGAAAAATGGATTTAATAATCTTAATTTTTTCGACATATATAAGCCATTAACGGAACAAACCCTGAACAATATCAGGGAAAAGGGTATTATCAATTCACTAACGGGTCCTATAGAAAGAAACGATACTGTAACAGTTCAGCTTCATCTTGAAACGCTCGCAAAAGATCTCCGCGAAGTGCTCCCATTTTATGTATTGATGGGAATTGAAGCCATAGAACTGGCTGTAAGAAAAAAAAGCCTGAACCAGTTTGAAGCCAACAAATTAATGGAATTAATGAACCGCTACATGTAATATGAAACAGGTATCTAAGCATATATTAATAGCAATTTTTTCCCTTTTCTTCCTGCAAAATATTTATTCACAGGATCTAATTAATCATTCCGGAAATAAAAATTTTCGGAAGAATTCAATACATTCCCTGTACAACACTATTTCTCCCGAAGACACGGTAAAAAATCCAAAAAAGTCTTCAAATATTAAGCTCAGCGGTATCTTCCTGAACTTAGGGTTCGGGCTCGATGTACCGCTCAGGGACTTGAGCACCAGTTCGAATCCTACTTTCGGCATTCTCGGGAGGATCGAGTATGGTTCTACCATAATCTTTCCTTTTGTACCGGGAATAGAAATCGATTATTTCAGCTATGCGGGTTCGGATAATTTTATCACTCCTCTTCTGCTTAACAGCTTCAGAACAAAGATATTGTCCTTCGGATTATCCATTGAATACACTCTGGCAAAACTATTAAACTCATCATATACAATACCTTTTATTGCTTTCGATATTAAAACAAATAAGATAACCAGAGTGATTGATCCTCCGACCGTTAATACCGGCTTCCCGGTTAATGACTCAAAGATAAGCGCAGGACTGGGTTTCGGGTTCACGTTGTTTATTTTCGATTTCTATACAAAGTATAATTTTATGAAAGAGCTTTCGAACCTGGGATTTTATGTCAAAATAAAATTTCCTGTTGCACAATTTTAGGACACCGTCGTGGATCTAAGATCATATCTCGAAAATATTTATATTGTCCC
>Ga0187878_1001478_pt1 | contig 22847 bp, 13 predicted proteins | sample June2016WEW_17_1_FD_132979 | JGI IMG/M metagenome (GOLD analysis project Ga0187878, IMG submission 132979) | Peatland microbial communities from SPRUCE experiment site at the Marcell Experimental Forest, Minnesota, USA - June2016WEW_17_150 | ecosystem: Environmental > Terrestrial > Soil >...
CTCTCAAAATCGAACGTCTCAAACTCGTTAATTCCCTTCCGACAGATAAACCTCGTCCACGCGTAAAACTGTGTATTCAGAAGCGCCGGACCCCCGATTTCGTGGGACTCCTGAACCATCAATTCCACGATCGTCCCTTCAGGAGCCTCGATGATGAAGCAGGGCCAGCCAACGATCTGCTCTTCGAACTCAAAAGTGAGAGCAGCCGAACGATTTCCGTCGAGCGACACACTCCAGGACCCAGGTGTGGCCTGGGTGGCGCTGACTGCACGGATTGCCTCGAAACAATCGGGAGGCATGGTTTCAAAGTACTCCTCCGGCGTTCGTTTCCACCGGATCCAGAGCGATTCGCTCAATTGCTTTACCGGGACGAATTGTTCCGTCATCATCGGAATGCTTCGACGCCTCAGCTCCGAGACTTCTTTGGAGCCGCGGATCTCCATTGCATACTCAGGATAAGAGGCGCATCCGCTCGGTTTGTCAGGCGGACATCCCAGGTTCATGGGCGGCAACCAATCCGAATTCGGCTTGAAGTCGGACTGCAGCCAATTGTACGGATAAAGACGAGCGTCGAATTCCTCCTGCAACGCGCGAAGGTACCATCGCTTGTACTGCCCCGGTTTCCAGCTCCGGGCCAGATGTGTGAGCCAGGAAGGATCGGACACAATCTTCGTACTACTTCCGTCCGACAGTTCGATATCGAGATTGAACATGAATCCTGGTTTGCCGATAGGCCACGTGCCATCACCAAGGCCATAGTACAGGACCTCCACCCCGATTACGTTTTCTCCTTCTTTGAGATGTGAGGCCAAATCGAGCGGATCAGCTTCAACCCACCGGGGATCACAGGGTGCGGGCCCCCACTGAACCCGTTTTCCGTTCACGAAAAGCCGATAGCGACTGTCCGCAACGATCCAGCCCGTCGCCTTCTTGACAGACGTGGTGAGCTTGAACCCGCGACGAAACAGAATCACAGTATTGCACAGGGTCCTTCCGGACGGATACCAGATCCACTCGGCCGGACTAAGATTCAATGCCCGTGCTGATGGGAGGGAATCTTGCGGAATCGGAAGGGACTTTGATGCAATCGGCACGGCCTTCTCTTTCTTGCTTTGAGGAGTGAAGGAAAGGAAGGAAAGTCCCACGCCTCCAAGCGCTGTCTTGCGGAAGAAATCACGCCGATTGATTTTTTGCGGTTTGCGTTTTCGAGATTTCATGCGATCCTCTTTCGGTTGCTTGGTGGGTAGGGACGCTTCGTCTGATGGAAATGATTGTCACCAGGCGCTTGTTACACATACGTTCCAGCATTGAAATCTCTTAGTGCACTGAAGAAAGCATCGATGTTTTCCAGCGGAACATGCGGCGGGACATCGCATCCCGATGAGAGGACGAAATTGGGAAAGTTCTTCGTGGCCTGCAACAAACGCAGAGCCTCCGATCGGACGGAGGCAGGTGATCCCGATTTGAATACACCAACGGGGTCGATATTGCCAAATACGAGTGTGTCGCCGGGAATCTGTCCGAGCGCCTTGACGATGTCACAACGATTGCCGAAATGCAGTCCTCCTGCACCCGTGTCATGCATCGATTGAACAAGCGTGTCCGTATCGCCGCAATTGTGGAGGATGACAAGGAAATCTTTATCCTGTGCCGCATCCACGATTCTCTTCACGAAAGTTGATGAGAATTGTGTGCAAAGGTCGGCTGAAAGGACACCTGCGACCGGCTCTGCAATCACTATTCCATTGGCTCCGACAGACTTAAATGCCTTCACGTACGAGATCAGGAACTGCGTGCACTTCTCGAGAAGTGCGAGAATACTGTCGGGTTCGATCAGTATCGCCGTCAACACTTCTGTAACATCGTAAAGCCGGGCCGCAAGCGAGAAGGGGCCGATGCAGCCGGCGAAAACAGGTCTGTCCGAGATGGCTGCCGACGCTAGCCTCGATGCCTCGATCCATTGGCCAATCCTTGCTTGCGTCAGCGTGGGAATTGCCAACTGCTCAATCGATTCGGCGTCGTGAACGCAACGCCCCGTAACGGAAGGAACTTCGTCCTCGGCAAACCGGATACTAGCACCGAATGCCTCGGCTTCGACGGAGAGGTCCATAATCATCGTCGAAGCGCCGGTCGGATATTGTTGGGCAACAGCTTGCACAGCTTCAAAATGAAATCTGGGATTTGTTACTGTTGCCAGAACGGTATTGCCCCGCAACGCTATACCCGGATGCGTCATGACCGGGACAGCATATCGTTTTATCGATTCAAGAATTGATTGTTTCCACTTCAGCATGTCTCGGCGCATTTCTACTCCACCTTTTGCGTTGCCTTCCATTCTTGCCCCACGCCCAACTTCACCTCCTGCTATTTCACTACTTCAATCACAGATCTCTCACGAATGTCATCAGAAGAGCTTCCAATCATCACTTCAATCGTCCCAGGCTCGACGACGAACTTCATCGCACGATCCAGAAAACCCATTTCTTCTTTGTAGAGAGGAAACGAAACGGTCCGCTTTTCTCCGGGATAAACCGAGATCCTCCTGAAACCCTTAAGCTCCTTCACCGGACGGGAGACGCTCGCAACCGGATCGTGCAGGTAGAGTTGGACAACTTCTTCTCCTTGGCGTGTTCCGACGTTCTGAACGTCGACTGAGACCTCGACCTGGCCGTCTGGACTGATCCTACTCTGCGAAACCCGGATATTCGAATACTTGAACTCCGTATAACTCAGCCCGAAACCAAACGGAAATTGCGGCTTGCCGCTGAGGTCTGTGTAGTCATCTCCCCGACCGGAAGGCTTGTGATTGTAGTACAGCGGCACCTGACCGACAGCCTGGGGAAATGTAATTGGCAGCTTCCCGCCTGGATTGAAGTCACCAAACAAAACATCTGCCACTGCGTTACCCCCTTCTTCTCCTGGATACCATGCTTCAACGATGGCTGCGACCTTGTTGACCCAGTTCTTCATTGTCACCGCACTGCCGTTGGACAGAACGACAATCGTCGGCGTCTTCGTATCGGCCACAGCCTGAATGAGCTGCTCCTGCTCTCCCGGAAGATCAAGGTTCGATCTGTCGTACCCTTCCCCTTCAATGATTCCGACGGCGACGATGGCCACATCCGATTTCTTCGCTGCATCTGCCGCCGCCTGAATCCGCGGATCAACGGGACGCTTCACATCCCACACAAAACTGGCGTACGCCCAGCCTTCGTTTTCGTAGTATTCAATCCTGACATCGTACGCCCGGCCAGCTTCGAGCTTCATCGTGACGACGTCGAGCGTGGCACCACGGTCGAACCAGCTGTCGATAAGAAGCTTCCCATCGATGTATAGTCGGGCTCCGTCATCTGAGCTAAAGCCGACATTGTACGTTCCCGATTCTTTCGGGACAAGCTTGCCCGTCCAACGCGCAGAGAAATGGTCGGGAGGGATACCTGGATCGGGAGATCCCATCGCCCATTCAAAATTGATGACCTTATCAATCCGCACAAGATCGGGTTTGCCCTGCAGGTCTTTGTTCTTGAAGTACTCGCCGAGCAGTCCATGTTCGCCAGGTTTTGCATTTGGCGGAACGAGGAATTCGCTTGGAATCGGCGGAAGGGCCGAGAACCCTACATCGCAACCTTTCTCGTAGACAACCTTCGTTGTCGGGACCTTGTTCTTTATCCCTTCGATCAACGACACGACTTTCGTACCGAAGCCGCTATATCCGCCGAGCCGCCCCGCTTCCACTTCGGGACCAATCAGAGCAATGGATTTGATCTCCTTGCTCAGCGGGAGCGTTTTACTTTCGTTTCTCAGCAACACGATTGCTCTGTGGGCAGCGTCTCGCGCCAGATAGCGATGATCGGGTGAATCATTCGCCGCGGCCGCGACCAGGGGATCAACATATGGATTTTCGAATAAGCCGAGTCGGAATTTTGCGCGCAGCACGTTCCGGACTGCATCGTCGACAGCATTCATCGAAACCGAGCCGTCCTTCGCTGCAAGTAGAAGAGGTTCGCCATAGAAGTAGATATCGGGGAGTTCCATGTCGAGTCCCGCCTCGACTGCCTTCACCGCTCCTTCCTTCGGTGTCACCGCGACGTGGTGTTTATCCACGATCCCCGAGACGGAGCCGTAGTCCGACACAACAAAGCCTTTGAATCCCCACTCTTTTCTCAGGATGTCCGTCAAGAGCCATTTGCTGGCTGAACACGGGGTGCCATCGATCGAATTGTATGAAGCCATCACAGACCATGCATTCGCCTGCTGAAAGGCAGCTTTGAACGGTGGGAAATATACTTCTCTCAACTCCCGCTCCGAGAAGTGAATGGGATAGCTGTCCCTTCCACCGTCTCCAACATTTGCCACAAAGTGCTTCGGCGTCGTAATGACACCATCCTCCTCAATGCTCTTGCAGAAAGCAACAGCAAGCCGCGATTGCAGGTAAGGATCTTCACCATACGTTTCTTCAACCCTTCCCCACCGCGCATCCCGCGCAATGTTGATGACCGGAGAAAGCACCTGCCTAATTCCCCGGCTTCGTGTCTCTTTTGCTATGACGTCGGCTACGTTTGCCATCAGGTCCATGTCCCAACTCGCTGCCAAGCCAATCGCCTGCGGGAAACTCGTCGCACCATTTCCAATCAGGCCGTGCAGAGCTTCATCGTGAATGATGACCGGAATTCCCAATCTTGTTTTTTCCACCGCCATTTTCTGGTACTCATTCGCATTCTCAGCAGCCTCCTTCGGAGTGAAGGAGCGGAGGAGCGGACCGATTCCGCCGAGACCGTTGACCGTCAGGTTCTTGCCCCACTCAATCTTCCGAAGCGTGCACTGAAGTTGTGCAACCTTTTCTTCGACTGTCATCCTGGCCAAAAGATCCGTAACGCGATCTTCGATCGCTACCTTCGGGTCGAGGTACTTCGCCCTTGTCTGCTGCTGCGCCTGAACCACGAATGCCAGCACGAATGGGAGAGCAAGGATCAACAGGTACTGCATTCTTCTTGTGAGTTTCATGTTTCCAATCCTCCGACATTGGATGAAAGAACTCGAACCAGACTCGCTGCTCTCGGCCGGAGATCGCCTGCAATCAGGAACCTCCGCCGCCAAATTCACAAGAGGCCTCGAGCAAGGCCATGTAATTCTCGTACAAGACATACTCCGGGATGCTGTTGCCGGAACCAACACAATAGCCGCCGTTGTAACCTGCTTTCTCGACGTTTTCCTTTACAATCCGTCTGATTTCATCCCGCGACCCCCTGGCAAGAATATCAACATCAACATTTCCGAGCAGACACAGCCTGTCACCATAGCGGCGTTTCACTTCTCCGATGTCCATCGCTTTCGGTTCGATAGGGTGAATTGCATCGACTCCACACGCGACAATATCATCGAAGACATCCCAGAGCAAGCCGTCGGTGTGATAGAGAAGTGGCTTGTTCGCCTTCCGGGCGAGGTCCCCGATTTTCTTCAACCACGGGAAGAAATAGGTGTGGAGCGTGTCCGGAGAGACGAGGAGCCCCTGGGTAAAAGCGATATCATCGCTGTACCAGATCGCATCGACCGCATCCGATTGGGCGAAGTACTCGAACATGCTGAGCACAAGCTCGCCGATCCTCTCGTTCAATGCCTTGACGAGGTCCGGGTTCTCGTAGATCGCCAGCGAGAACGTCTCGAACCCCATCATCTCCCACGTCATTGTGAAAATATCACCGTACTGGCCGATCACGCCCATGCCTTCGGGCAACAGGGACCGTACCTGTTCAAACTTCCCATAGTCAAAGTCGGTTTTCATGGGCCACTTGTATGTCTCGAAGTCCCGAAAATCCGAGATGACCCCCTTGTTCTCTGAAGCCCATTTCCGAAATAGCGTCCCGTCCTCATTGTACGTGAGGTGTTCTTCAAGACCAATCTTCGCCGGATTGAAATCGGCTGCGGGCTGGATCTTCACATAGTCGTAGCCAGCCTTTCGCCAGAAGTCGATGTCATCCTGCAGTGTGATCACTTCCCTTCCCAGGAATCGCTCCTTGATCTTCGGATGGACTCCCAGCTCGATCATTGGCACGTGCATCCCTTTCTCTCTCCGCAACGTTTTGATCAACTGCGTGATGTCTGGTCTCATGTACTTCCTATTGTTCCCTGATCAACCCAACTTCCCGGCACTTCCCGGATTTCTCAAGTCGAATCGTTTTGATTTCGAATGGCTTGAATGAAAGAGATAGATTTGCCTTCTCTTTTTCCAGCGAGAGCCGGGCTTTCGACGCCGTTCCAACCACCTCCTGTAAACGGAGGATCAACGCCTTTCCATCCTCTGATTGCTTTGTGGCAAGCAGTCGGATATTCCGGGGCTCGAGTCGAAGGAACTCGTCCGACAGACTCATCTTCGCACCGATCGGAAGGTGGGAATAAACGACCGGCGGAGCGCTCAGCCAATCAGCGAGCCCGGTGAGCGATTTGAGGACGTCATCCGCATCTCCCGCCGTAACGAGCAAACGGACCTCGTGGATTCCCTGATCCATGTATTTCCGCGCAACAGGTCCGTTGATCTTGAAGCCCTGATCGTGACAGTATGCAGCGCTGCGCAAGATGGAAAGCCGGATCTCGCCATCCCTGAAGTCGAATCCGTGCTGGCCGCTATTGACAATCGCAAAACCGGTGTTTCGTCCATTCAGACTCCCTTCAAGCATGCACCACCGGCCATGCACGTGTTCCTCACCGTCGGCCGGACGGAAGAGCGCCCCTCCCGGCACCTCGCAATAGATGCTTTCATTTCTAAACCGTGTCGGGATCGAGAGCTTCAGCCGCTTCGCCGACTCCGCCCAGTTGATCCTGAGTTGAAATTCTAAAACCGGCCATGATGGGTACGAAATCGTCCGCATCTCGATCGAGCTTCGAGCGTAATGAAAAACCGATTGCACGATGGTTCGAATCGGCCCACTCTCAAGGACCACATGCCTGTCCGGATTTGGCTGGAACACACCTGTGACGTCCCGATACCGCCATCGCCCGGCTCCCCATGAGTCTGCGTCGTCCCCCACCACGACCGGCTGGAACATCGGTCCGGATAAACACTCTCTTCCTTCACCAGCATCGAGACTCGTTATCAATCCTTTCCTCGGATCCGACACGTGCTTCAAGAACGCCGGGGCGTGCTTCCCTTCTTTCTCTCCTTTCCTACCTTTATGGATTCTCAATTCATATCTCGAAACCCCGACTTGCGGCAGATTCGCCATGAATGATATTCTCTTCCGCCAGGTGAACGGTAGAAGCGACTCAGGTTGTTCTTCCTGGCAAGTGATTTCATGCCCGTCCAGCGAATAAAGACGAAGATGCCAATCCCCTGTCCACGCAGGACGGAGACCGATCATACATTCAAGCTCAACGGGGACTGAAGCAGAGGAAGGGTTCGTATTCCAGACCGAAACCGGGATGTAGAGCTTTCGCTGTTTGCCGGAATTGAAAAAGCTGACCGCACCGAGCCGCACGCGGCGCAAAGACTCGGAGACTTTGCCGTAAAGATCCAACGCGTCGAGCTCAGCTGGCTCGACACTCGAGCCGGGCAGAATATCGTGAAAGTCGTTGAACAGATGGTCCCGCCACGCCTCATCCAGTTCAACACCCGGATAGCGAACGCCCTTCAACCTCCAGGCCCATGCATTCAGCGCTTCCGCCTGGACAAGTTCTGCAAGGCTCCGTTGTGCCCGCCTCTTCACACGGGAGAAGGACGTATAACAGCCCGTAAAAACGCGCTGGAGGTCGCCCTGAACCACGGGGGCTGATGAAGCGTGCTTCTTCAGCGCTGCGTAAACGCCTTCGGTTGAACTGTGAATGATTCTGACTCTACGTTCCTTCTTTATGAACGCATCGATCGATTCAAGCGCTTCGCGATTGGCACCTCCACCATGGTTGCCGATACCCCAGAACACGGGGACATCGCGATTCAATCTCAGGGACGCTTCAATACCTTCGCGAAGCTTGTCCTCGATGTTGTCGTACTCCGAGTGGTAAAACCCAACCGAAATCCGATGGACGAGAATCTCCGAACCATCGACACCTCGCCAGCGATAGAGATCCGAGGGGAGTTTCAAATCTGGATCCTGCGGTCGCATGTGAATATACATCTTATAGCCTGCCTGCCGGAGAATCTGCGGGAGTCCGCCGGTATGGCCGAACGAATCAAAATTGTATGCCACGATCGGCTCGGCGCCGAAGTGCTTCCGGAAAAACTTCCTGCCGACCAGAATCTGCCTGATCAACGATTCCGTGCCCGGGATGTTGACGTCCGGCTGCAGGTACCACCCACCACTGATACACCACCGCCCTGCCTTCACAAGTTTTTGAATTTGCCTGAAGAGCGCAGGATCGTATTGCTGTACCCATTGATAGAGAACGGCCTCGTTGTGGTTGAAAACGAGGTCCTTATGTTCCTCCAGCAACTGCACAGTATTGCCGAATGTGGCCATTGCCTCGGCACACCCCTCTTCCCACCTCCACTGCCACACTGGATCCAAATGTGCATTACAGATTAGATGAACGGTAGGTTTGCTCATTCGGGATTCCCGGGTTTACTCTACGAAAAACGACTCTCCATCCCATTGGTTTTCGCTACTTGCGGCCGAACACAGTCGTGAGCTCGCGAATGAAATCAGGACTTGTGCCGCAGCATCCACCGATGAAATCGGCCCCTGCTAATCGCACATTCAACGCATGCGCCGCAAACTGAGCAGCAGTGATATTGTAAACGACCTTCCCATTCGCCACTTCTGGCAAACCCGCGTTCGGTTTGATCCAAATTGGAAGATCTGTCGCCGCCCGCAGGCGTTTCGTGACTGTCAAAATGAATTCGATTCCCATCCCGCAATTTGCGCCGATGACATCCGCCCCTTCGTTCTTCAGGTTATTTGCCGCTTCCTCGGGAGTCGTTCCCATCATCGTTCGATCGAATTCCTGTCCCGAATCGTAGACCATTGACACGACAACCGGCAATCCGGTTTTTCGAGCCGCCCTCAGCGCGATCTTCGCCTCATCCAGCTCACTGATCGTTTCGATGACGATGCCGTGCACGCCTCCTTCGGCAAGCCCCATCGCCTGCTCTTCGAACGCATCGCTCAGCTCTTCCTCGCTGACCTCGCCTGTAAAGAAGAGTTTCCCACTTGGTCCGATCGAGCCAAAGACGAGTGCTTTGTCTGAGGCCGCCTTGCGCGATATCTCAGCTCCGGCCCGATTAATCGCTGCCGCCTTCTCCGAGAGGCCGTGACGTTCAAGCATGAGCTTGCTCGCACCAAATGTGTTCGTCAGAATGATCCGACTCCCCGCGTCGACATACGATGCAGCCACCTTCTCGATGGCAGCCGGGTTCTCGAGGTTCCAGGCATCGGGACAAGCACCAGCCTCTAAGCCAAGATTCTGGATCTGCGTGCCCCAGGCACCATCGGTGATGACGGGTTTCTCGCGAAGCAATTGTTCGAGCAATGGTTTCATCAGTTCTTCCCTAAGCTGAATTTGAGAGTTTTGATTTCGGTCGGCTTCAATGCAAGGTCCAGGATGTTGGCGTTGGAATTTCCTGGCACCATCGGCCGAGGATTCCACTCCATGAGGTCAGTCTCCTTCACGTCGGTTACGGAGCGCCACAGATTGATTTTCGTTTGAGATATCCGGCCAGCGGCTTCGTAGAGACGAAGGACGAGATCATCGTCATCTTCTGCTTTCTTGAGCGTTGAGATGACGACATCCGAGTTGTCAGTCTTGATAAAAGAGAATGCTGGCGGAAGATTCCCAGGGTGCTGGTCAGTGAGGATACTTATGAGAGGCGTATTGAACTCAAACCCTCTCCGCACTGTCCCGCCGTCCTGCGGACTCCCGGCATGAGCGTACAACGCGTACCGGAACTCATGAAAACCTTCGTCAGCTTTCGGATCGGGGTCCGTCGGTGAGCGAAGAACGGTCATGCGAATGACATTCTCTTTCACATCGAATCCGTATTTCGATTCATTTAAGAGCGTGACGCCGAAATTCTGTTCCGACAGATCGACCCATTTCTGAGCAACGACTTCACGACCATCCGCTGCCCGTTCAATGGTACCAAAGGGAATGTCAAAAGTGGCTTTCGGCTTCTCGAGGGCTAGCGGAAATGCTATCTTCAGCGCCCGTTTCCTGTGCTTCCAGTCTGCTGTGAACCGGAATTCGATACAAGGTCTGTTTTCGTAAAGAATAACCTCCTGGGCGAACGTCGACATTTCGTAAGAGTATTCCGAACGAATAATTTTCCGGACTTTCCCCGACTCGACTACCTTCACACTTGAAGCGTCGCGGATAGAGCGCGGTTCACCTTTCAACCCTATGACCCATGCGGACATGGGAGCATCGTCCTCCTGGATCTGCATCTCGTTCACCAGCAGCCCCTGTGGCACGAGTTCACGGGAACGCACTTTGTCATAGATTTCCGAGACGCAACCGGATACGGGATCAACCTGCACGCTGAAAAACTTGTTCTCAAGCGTCAAATCCCGGGACAATTTCTGCACGCCAGACTTGCGGCTGGTGATCCAGTGCGTCGCATAACCTATGGATGGCACGTTTTTCGGTGCAAAGACAATCTTTACTGAATCCTTCGTTCGTGCGATAACTTGGGACGGAACTTCTTTTCCCTTCGCATCAAGCACCCGCGGTTGTTCACCTGCTTTCATCCTGAGGGTGAGTTCGATTGGTTCAGATCTGGTCCAATTCAAGGGATTGAATGTCAGCACCGGGATTCCGCTCTTCGCAATCCCCTTTGTATTCACCTGTTTCCCAATAACCTCGAGCGCACCATTAAGGATTTTGTTCGTCTTGTCGAATGCCTCTGCATAGAATTGTCCTGCGTCCAGAGCCACGTCGTGGATACCCGATCCACACATGACATCGTGAAATTGATTGAAGAGAATTTTGTGCCACGCATCTTCGAACTCCCCGGATGGATACGTGTACCCATACTGCATGGCAATCGAAGAGAACATCTCCGCCGTCGGCAGCAGCGCTTCTGCCTTCCGGTTGTTCTGCTTGATCATCGCCTGGCTTGTGTAACAACCCTCGAAAACGAAATTCTGCTCTCCGCGTTGAACTGGTACGGTGCTGATCTGAGGAAGGAGGTTGTCGTACAGCGATCCAAAGGATGACATTTCTGTTTTCGGATAGAGCTGTACCTTGCTCAGCTGTTTGATCCGCTCAATCTGTCGACGCGTTGGTCCACCACCGTGATCTCCCACGCCGAAGAACTGGACAACATCATGCACAGCGAACTTCTGACTCGAAGCTTTTGCTGAGGCCCAAACGGTATCCGGTATTCCCGACCAGGTTCCGTACCAGTTCGACGGGTGATGCGCAAGAACCCTGCTTCCGTCAGGAGTTTCCCACCAGAAAATGCGTTCATCCTCCCCCGGCCTGAAAAAGGTATATGTCTCGATCCCACTCTTGCTCAGGATCTGAGGAAGCGTTGCAGCGTGTCCAAATGTGTCCGGATAGTACCCATGCTTTACTTCGACACCGAAGCGACTCTTGAAATAGTGCTTGCCATAAAGGTATTGCCGGACAAACGACTCTCCCGAAGGCATGTTCCCATCCGATTCCACCCACGTTCCGCCAATGATCTCCCACCGACCTTCCTTCACATACTTCTGAATCTCGCGGAACATTTCAGGATATTTCTGCTCAATCCAGTAGTAGCTTTGTGCCTGTCCGTGGGAGAATCTGAAATCGGGGTAACGGTTCAGATTGTCGAGCGCGGATTGGAACGTCGCACGAGTCACTTCAATCGTTTCGGGATACCGCCACAGCCATGCCATGTCGATGTGGGCATTCCCGATCATGTGCAACGACAATTGTTTTGCCTCGGCGACATAAGAAGCGATGCGAGTCTGAAACGGCTCGAGTATCTTGTCGAGCTCCTCGTAGCTTAGAGTGCGGAGAAGCGTCAGGATTTGTGAGCTGGTCGCTGACTGGTCGGGGCCGTCGATCCCGTAGATCGCTTTGGCAAACCGGGCATCCAGGAGGTATCGTTCGATGCGATCGTGACGGGGATGGAAAGTCGATGAAACGAGAGCTTTCAGTCCCACTGGCTTCTCCGTTTTTACGCTCAACTCAATCTCGAACTTCTCACCCGCTCGGGCCTGTGATGTAAGTTCAAGTTCTCCTGAATCGCCGCTGAAGCGCGGGAGCTTTGGCACGCCATTCACAGTGACCGATCCCCAATAATCTCCGATATCGACTGCGAACTGAAGGATCAACCCCCGGAGATCCTCGGGTACAACAATTGTGCGACTGTAGGATTCTGTTTTCTCGTCGACCTGACGCACCATCCATCCCTCGAGTGGCCACGGCTCGAAGAACTTGTTCAAGAGCTGATCACAGAAAGCGAATGAGAGTGTCGTGTCATGCCCCTCATACTTCAATCGCACGGAGAGCGGAGCCCCCGATTCTGCCTGAAGCATCGTCTGCGCGAATGGTACACTTGACACAATGCTCTTCAATTCGCCACCTGCTAAAGAAGGCACGGGAAAGGAGGCGAGTGTCTTTCCCGCCGAAGAGAACTGCAGCGTCACGGCACGCGGAGATAAACTCCCGGCATTGAAGAGGGGTAACTCCATCGAACTGGCGACGGAGGGTTGATCTGTAAGGTGATAGCGGAATGATAGTGCGCCGGGTTTGCTGACAAGGTTTGCCGGGGTCAACGCCTGCTGCGCTGGGAAGGGGTTTTGTGCGCTCAGAATCAGGTCCTTCCCATCGGCAAACCGCGCTGAAGCGCCGAATCCGCCTTCGGTGTTTGCCACCTTCAGCACAACTGTGTTCCAACCGGCCAGGAGCTCGAGTGAAACGGTGTCATTGTCGACGACGAGTCCGCGAACGACGTCGGCGAAGTGACTCCTTTTGCCATTGCACCAGATCGCGATCCCATCGTTGCTGCCAACCAATAATCGAACTGTCTGCTGTGAAGGAGACTGCACAAAGAACGCGGCATAGACAACGCAGCGTTCACGCACACCGAACTCGAGATCGCTCCAGAGGAAATCGACAAAGTCCTGAGGCGAGTGATAGAGCACCCACTGACGACCTTCAACAACTTCGCCGCCGCGGGGAGAGACAGACCCTTCGCCATCAATGTAGTCTTTCGCAAGACGCGTGTTCACCGCGGAGTCCGGAAACGTTCCAAGAATGAGCCAGTCCTTCACATAACCGGTCTGAGAAACTGCCGGAACCACAGCAATCATCAACAAGAACACAATTCTGGCCATTGTTCAGTCCTTTAAGATGAACTTCCCGTGAGCGCGACATTCCGTGTAGTTGAAGAGGACGACAACTCTTTGTCGACTGGGACACGCACCGGCTCCTCAGCGACACATCCACACGATTCGCGAATTACCTCTTCAGCCCTCACGACAATATCCTCGATATGCCTTGACCCAGCTTCAATATCTGCGATGAGTTTTGCGGCAACGTCTTTTGCCGTCACCCGTCCAATTGACTGGCTACCCGATTTCCCGGTCTCTCGCTTCGACTTGCTCATTTTCCGAACATGGTGTTCTTCATTCGACAGCGTTGCTGCCACTACTTTCTCTTCAGCGGATCAAACAGAAGAGTCTCGTCATCAACTCGTACGCGGGCGAAGAATCCAAACCCGCCATAGTTGTTCTCGATTTTCATCACCAATTTATTCCAACCCTGGGAGAGGTGGAGGACGACCGTGTCCTGATCTGCTCCTGCTCCGCGGATCACGAGCTTACGAAATACCTCTTTGTCGTTGAGCAACACCTTTCCCCCATCATCCGTCCCGATGAAGAGTAACACAGTTTGTTCTTTCGGGGAATAGATGTGTGTCATCGCATAGGCGACTACGAGTTCATTCGGCTCGAATCGGGTCAGGTCAATGTTCCCGTGCGGCGGCGTTTTCACGAGCACCCAACCGACGGGCTTCTGTCCGGCACCCTGGTATGTTTTGGCAATGTCTGCATCTGTCTCGGGCGGATAAGGCGTATCGAGGCCAAGCCTGTTTTTCTTGGCGTCAAGCGGATTCGGGAACGGCCCGATAACATACCACTCGGGGATGTATGTCCGGCGCGGCTCAAGCACAAACGCATCGAGTCCAACTTCATACCCAGTCGACTTCTGGTCCTTTCCACTGACGACAAACTTCAGGGAAACTGACTTGTTCTGGAGTTTCACGTTCTGCACGAGAAGTTTTCCACCGGGCTCGGTAACAGCACTGTATCCATTCAATTCCCCAACCTTCTCTGTCCCGTCGTACATGGTGACATTACCATAGGTTGGTCCCTTCGTGAAATAGACGGAGACGTCATACCGGGGCTCCGCGCCGGGAAGGTCAAACGAAAATGATTCCCCCTCCTTCCAGGTCGCAACCCTTCGCTGCTTGCCATTGCTCCAGTCCGCACCGAACGACGTCATTTCCTCAACAGCAGATGGGATATCGGCTTCAATCGGCTTCAGCGACTCTGCTTCGATTGCCCCGTTCGGAACTGCGACCCTCAACGGGATGCGCATTCCGGCTGGAAGCGGAGGGTCGAATTTCTTGTGCGGCTCCTTTTGATACCAGTAGGCCGTGCTGCAGCAATCCGCCGCCTCAGTATTGGCGTGGCCATGCTCAATTGTGAAGCGTATGGATTTCTTGAACGGGACGGCATCATTGATCTGGAAACGGTATGCTGCAATCCGTCCGAGTGAGTCGTCCTTCAGAATGAGGCCGTGATAGGGGGCCGCGAATTCTCCGCGGTTGAAATACCATCCGCTGGTGAAATAGTCTTCTGTTCCGGTTCCGTACATCGACGGTTGTGTTTCTCCGTCGACATAGACCATCTCATCCCCCTCGAGATATCCCAAGCCCCCGTCGTAGCTCTGCATCGACATGTTGAGACCGACGAAGTGCCCTTCCCCCTGCGCATCCAGAACAACGTAATTCGATTTGTCCTTCGTCCTGACATCGCGGTGCCACTGCGAATGGAAATATGCCACGTCGTCCTCAAGCGGTCGGTCGAGCTTCTGGTAGTCAATATGGTAGTAGAACGAGTTGACCTCGGCCCCCGTCTGGTTCACGACTTCAATCCGTGCAGATTTCTGAAATGGCATCGGGAAGTACGAGTAGTACCCCCCACTCGACATACCTATGTATGGTGTGACGTAATGTTTGTACTGAAATCCGGTTCCGAAGAAATCGCCGATCGGAACTTCGACCGACGGGTTTTCTTCTCCGTCCCAGTACATCCTCAGGAGAATCCGGCGCAGGAAATATTTGTCCTCCGCTCCGATCGTCACCCAGAATTGGACAACGACGCCGGGCCCCTGAATGTCTGCCAGAACGGCAGTGCCACCCACTGGTATCGGCACGAAATCTGCATTGCCACCGGTCCGATCATAGCTCGAAATCTGGACGAGGTGGCTGTTCTTCAGATAAGGGAGCCGCGAAGGAGAAAGAATGTTGTCAAGCGACTGAGCGAATCCTTTGCTGGCCACGAAGCATAGGAGAAGGAACCCCAAAGTTCGGATTCTAAAGAGACGAGTCCGCATAACGACACCTCCATAGTGAGTGCTCAAGGCGTTTCGGTCGCATCTTTAACACACCGGAAACCAACAGTAGCATTGCGGTCCAGTGCAGGCGAGACCATCAGAAGGATTTGAGGATTGTCCGCCGGCTGAGGTCCTCCTTTCACATACCAGACGCTCGAACCCGGATTGTAGTAGGAACCGCCGCGGACGATGCCGAAATAGTTACTCCCGTTGTCATACACATCGTTCGTCAACTGCCAGACATTTCCGATGAGATCTTCCACACCAAACGGACTCTTCCCTGACGGGAACATGTCAACGGGGGTTGTTTTCCCTAGGCCATTGTTGCAGCGCGTGGAATCGTATTCATTCCCCCACGGGTATTTTCGGCCATCAGTTCCCTGCGTAGCGTATTGCCATTCGATTTCTGTTGGGAGCCGCTTGTTGCTCCAGCGAGCGTACGCCCGGGCGTCCTCGAGACTCACGTATACGACAGGGTGATTCTCCAGTCCCATGGGGGGGCTGCCGGCAACCCAGTGCCTGAGGAAATTCGTCGTGTCTTTCGGCCTGTAGTGGCTCGCTTTCAGGAATATCTTGAACTGAGCATTGGTGACCGGAAACTGATCCATAAAGAACTGCTTCACGCTGACGACACGACCATCGGCATAGTCAGGATAAGGAATGGCCTCATTAGGACTGAGGAAACTCCTTGCCGTCTTGTATTTGAAAGTCCCTGATGGAATCTCAACCATTCCAGCCGGCGTGTTCAACACCGGCGCGGTTCGCTCCACCCGGGACACCAATCTCGGAGTCGCCAGCGGGACATTGACCACGCGTTCGTCGGAGAGCTCATTCTCATTGAAAAGCTGGACAACGAATTTCTCTTCGTGTCTCCCAAGTTGCTCACGCAAAGAAATTGTACGTGAGCCTATTGGAAATTCAACCGATCGGCAACTGTACGATGGCAAACCAGCCCATACGATGACCCTCGTCCCTTGTGTCGCCTCGAAATGGAGTGAGTCCTGATCGATCTTCACTTTGAGGAGATTCGGAAAGAGTGCTATGCAATCGATATTTCCCTCTCTTCGTGTATCAAGCCACGACCGGCTGAAACCTTCGACCGTTGCCGGGACGAAAGATTTGTCCTTGGTCGTGACGAGGTTGAGTTCCTCGTGATTCCAGAGGCTGACATAGTGCGAGTCTTTCGGTGCGCTTACCTCGAACAGCGGCCCGGTAAAACCTTCCGGACGAAGGCTATATATTGTGAAAAGCGTTTTCGATGGCGTCGGCCACTTATTGACCCAGATGCTGTCTCCTGTCGTTTGCAGCAAAGGGGTCCAGGACCGACTGAGGAATGCCGAGGAATTCTCGCGCAGTATCTTCGTCGTTCTTCCGAGGTAAGCGAATTCTTCGTCGATCCAGTCGGGCCGACCCGGCCTCATGATGTTCAGCTCGACACCATATCCGTTGAAAAACGAAACGGCAGTTTCCCGATGGATCCTCCCTTCCGCCAACTGAATCACGCGGAAGATCGCCATGTCCGGTTTGATGAGCTTGTTGAGATTCAGCGGAGGAGGGAGGTAAATGGCGTCGTGGACACGGCCTGCGACGATGCCGGGCATATCTTTCGGCACAGCCATCCCCTCGCTATAGAGGATGATCCCGGGTTTCACACGATCAGCTGCTGCCTGAAACTCCTTGCTTGATTCTCCCCAAGTGTCGAGCACCACGCCATCGGCATCGATCTCCTTCAAGAGCTTTTCCATTCCCTTGATGTGGTCTTCATGACGGGTGCTTTCATCCCACGGGTTGTAGGAGATGAAGTATTTCTCGCCGCGTTTGTGCATCAGCCCGGATTGACGGCGCAGTTCCTTCAGCCCTCCGGGCAAATCCCGGTACATGTCCCATTGATTGCGTTGATCAAGGCCGAGACGTGGCCACGTCGGCCAGATCATAAATGCTTCGTAGCCACCGAGCACCCTATCCTGCTCGGCGATGAAATGATCGAACACATACGCCCCCTTCACCGCGTCGTAGTACTTCTGGTCCCAGGCAAATTGGAGGAGGAGAAGATAGCTGTGGCGAATCCAGCTGAGATCTTCACGCTCGAACAGCGTGTTGTCAAACTTGTCGAGGTCATACAGCCACCGTTCCTGAAACGTCATCCTCAATCCGTCACGCCAATCTCCCCGATGTTCGTCCGCATACAGTTCGTATTGAACAGATCCGCCTGGTTCCAAGATTGTCCGAAAGCGGCGCACATCCGCTTTACCCGATTCCGTACGGCGTGCAATTGCTGTGAGTGAGTGCGAGTCGGCGACAGGAGCATCACAGAATCCGAGCTCCCACGCATTGTCCGGGAGAACTACTCCGATGGGACCAACACCAGGCCTGTACAGCTGCGAACGACTGAGCCGGTGGGCGTAGTCAGAAGGACCGGCTGAGATGATGTAGACATGATCCGGGGTAACTCCGAGGGGAACGACATTCGAGATTTGCTGCTTCGTTGTGGACGCATTTCGAAACGTGAGGAGCGCTTTCCACCCACGATCGAAGTGTTCCTGGATTTTTATCGATCCTCCGATTCCCGAAGCATGCGTCCATCGGATGCTGTCCTTTTCGCGCACAGCCGAGAACCGGAAGGAACTCACCAGTGTATCATTGAGCTCGAACGTGAAAAGTGGAAGCGTGTCTTTGCAGCTAATCCGGGCATCAGTTCCGGAACTGAATCCTGTCACTGCAAGCCCCCGGGACACGCTGATGTCGAGGATTGTGAGCGATTGAGACTGCAGCAGCGAAACGGAAAAAAGAAAAGCGAGGATGGTCCTGAGTGTTCTCTTCATATCGATCCCAGTTCGAGCGTTCTTCCCGAATGGCGTGTGATGTATGAGATGAGGGATAAGGAAGATGAGAGCTTGAGGAAGTCCTGACGGATCCTCTCGGCAACAACACAGAGCATCGGGGAAGTACTCCCCGACGCCGCATATTCAGTAGCTCAGTCCCGGACCGCCGAGACCAGACCTGTTCCCGACTCAATCCGGGTCACGTACACATTGTTCGCTTTGCCCGACCGTTGACGGTACCGATCCTGCACCTTTTCCACGAAATCCTGAACCCGGGCTTGCTCAACAAGATTGATTGTGCAGCCTCCAAATCCTGCTCCCATCATCCGGGCACCCAGAACTCCGCTGATCGATGACGCGACGCCCACAAGAAAATCGAGATCAGGGCTGCTGACCTGATATCCACTGCTCAGGCCGTGGTGCGACTGATACATCTTTTCGCCGAAGGTCTGGAAGTCGTTTCTTTGAAGGGCTTCGCAAGCCTCAAGAACTCTTGTGTTCTCTTGCACGACATACTCACATCTCTGGTAAATGACCGGTTCCATCTCGGCCCGATGTTCCGCCAGGAAACCCGGGGTCACATCTCGCAGGCTCGCGATCTCTGTGTTGTGACGCTGAAGGATTTTGACGCCAGCCTCACACTGCTGCCGACGGATGTTGTATTCCGACGATGCAAGAGATCGTTTCGATTCCGTCTCGCACAGAACGATGTTCAGATCCGGGCGCTCAAAGGGGAAATACTCGAAGTCGAGCGTGCGACAATCGATCTTCAGGACCTTCCGATCCTTTCCGAAGATGTTGACAAACTGGTCCATGATGCCGCATTGAACGCCGACGAAATTGTTCTCCGCCTTCTGGCCAAGTTTCACAAGATCAAGCTTGCCGAGGCCAAGTTCATAAAGCTCATTCAGGGCGAAGGCCAACCCGCACTCGGCAGCAGCTGACGACGACATGCCGGCGCCAATCGGGATGTCGGCCCCAAAGACCACGTCGCAACCTGAGAGCCGTTTCCCGGACTTTGTCAGTTCGTCGATGACGCCCAGAAGATAATTCGGCCAGTTCTTCGCGGACTGCTGAATCGCCCCGACACTTCCTGCGAACTCATCGTTCAGATCCGCAGCATAGAAATGAAGTTGATCGTCTTTGCGCGGTGCAACGACGAAGATCATCTCTTTGTCCACCGACGCAGGGAGAACAAACCCCTGATTGTAGTCCGTGTGTTCGCCGATCAGGTTGACCCTCCCGGGCGATCGCACGATGATCCGGTCCTCCCTCAATCCGAAGTTCTTCCGAAAGAGGGCATCCAACTTATTTACCAGCTGCTTCAATGTCAGCGTTCCCGGTTATTCGATCTTTGGTTTTCGGTTTGCGAGGAATAGGATGATTCCAGCGACTATCATGATCGCACCCCACCAGAGCGCGGGATGGAGTTCGGACAACACTGTTTTGGCTGTCCTCTCACCCGAGTAATAGATCAGACCGGACACGAGAACAACGGCGCCCATCGCGGCCAACATCAGACCGACGAAGTACCAGATCGGCTTCATTTGCTTGGTTTCCTGTTCCATTGTACGCTCCAGTTTACCAGAAGTAAATGTTCAAGGCGACCAACACAAGGACCGAGATGATCGCGTACGGTTCGGGCTTTCGGTACCAGGGAATTCCCTCGGAGGTTACCTCGGGGGTGAGGCCCTTGACGAGGCCCACCAGCTCACTTTCGGGTTTCCGTTCGGTGAAAAGGCTGATCACGATAGTGACAAAGAAGCAGATGAGCCAGGCCCACCACGCTCGCCAGAAATTCGCTGCCATGTCGCTGGCCACACTGGAAAGTGTCAGGTACTTCACTTCAAACCAGTTGAACTTCACAGCAAGGAAGAGCGTGAAGGATGAACTCATGCCGGCAAGTAATCCCCAGAAAGCGCCGTTCGGAGTAATCCATCGAACGAACATGCCGAGGAGCATCGTCGCGAACAACGGAGCATTCACCCATGAAAAGATTGCCTGCATATAGTCCATAATGCTTGGAAAGCTCTTCGCCCAGTACGCCGTTCCCAAGCTGATGAGGATTCCGACAATCGTTGCGACTCGCCCCATCCAGAGCAGATGTGCATCAGATGCCTTCTTGTTGAGCACCGAGTGGTAAATGTCATACGTCCAGACCGTATTGAACGCACTGATGTTTCCTGCCTGACCGGCCATGAATCCGGCAAGAAGGGCCGTTACCCCGAGGCCCACGAGCCCGGGTGGATAGTATCTTGCAATGAGAAGTGGCAGAGCGGAATCATAGTTGACCTGCCCTCCATCCTGTATCAGATGGAACCCGCTCTTGGCATCGTTGGCGAGCACGATTGCGATGAGGCCGGTCAGGATGACGATGAACGGGACTGCCATCTTGAAGAATGATGCCAGAATCGGCGTCATGCGTGCAGTGCGAAGGTCCTTAGCGGAGAAGGCGCGCTGAACGACAAGGAAGTCGGTAGTCCAATATCCGAACGAGAGCACGAATCCGAGTCCAAGTATGATTCCGCCCCAGGTAATGACCATCCCATTGAGCGAAGGATCAGCGCTTGTCGACCAGAGAGTGGTGTAGGAGACGGTCTTATACAGTTCATCGACACGGTGGAAGATATCATTCACGCTGCCGATTTCGACGATGCCGAGGATCGAGACAAGAAACAGCCCAAACCAAATCAGAAAGAACTGCATGATCTCGGTGAAGATCGCGGACAAGAGGCCGCTGAGCGTTACATAGGCTGCAACAGTCGCCGCCGAGATCCACATGCTGACGTTCCAATCCCATCCGAGAAAGGTGTGAAGCACGAGCGCCATTGCATAAAGGTTAATACCAGAGACCAACAGCGTCATGACAGCGAAGGCAATGCCGTTCAGGACCCGGGTTTTTTCATCAAACCTGAGCTTGAGATATCCTGGGACGGACTTGATGCGAGCACTGTAATAGAACGGCATCATATAGAGTCCGAGGAAGAGCATTGCCGGTATGGCGCCGATCCAGTAGAAATGGGCAACGTACATGCCGTACTTGAATGTATTGCCCGTCATGCCCAGCAGCTCAAGTGCACCGAGGTTCGCCGACAAGAAGGCAAGCCCCGCCACCCAGGCGCTGTTCTTACGACCTGCGAGGAAGAAATCGTTTTCGTTCTTCGTGTATCGTTTGAGATAGAATCCTATCCCCAGCACAAAACCAAAGTAGATGGCGATAATCAGCCAGTCGGAGAATGCAAGTTGGATGGATTGCATCGGAGACAGTCCTTGCGAGTGGAAGAGCAGTGAATTATGGGGATTCAAACTCTGCCGGGGCCCGAGTGCCCGGTGGAGGGGCTACAATATCGAGGCCGGGGTGAATCAGCGGCGCGCGAGGGGAACGCCAAGGTTGTTGATTTGAGAAAAGACTGACGGCGGGATTGGACTCGTCGCGCTGATGTTATCGCTAACATTCACTGGTAAGCTTACAATTTCTGCATCGAAAAGTCAAGGAATGCACGGGGTTTGCATGTGGATTCGCGTCTTGGAAAAATCCCAATCGGCAAGATAATCACCTTTGAGAATGCGACGAGAGATCGCCAAGAAGGCGAACCATCTTTCTCACCTTCTGGGGATCTACGACCTTGCCTGAAGACTTAGACAGTTGAGATGATTGGGGAATGAGAAGATCATCTTTCAACACAGCAGACAGCGTATGCACTTCCTTCACGTTCGACCTATTCACAATCTCAGCCACGTTCTCGAAATTCACTCCGCCCCCAACCACGATCGCCGGCCTCCCATCCGACTTGCGGACCAAGTCGCCCAGCAAATCAACATTCCCTAGTATGCTTCCCTTGCCGCCCGATGTCAGCACCCGATCAACCCCTATGTCCTTCAAGTCATCGAGTGCCTGGCGCAAGTCTGCGGATTCATCGAATGCACGATGAAAGGTCACTGAGAGAGGTCGAGCCAACTCGAGGAGTCTCCTCATCCTCCGATCATCGACTTCTCCCCGTTCAGTGAGAACCCCGAAGACGACTCCATCGACTCTCAGTGTCTTGGCAAGCTCAATTTCCCGCTCCATCACATCAATCTCCAGGCCGGAATAGCAGAAATCACCCGGTCTCGGTCTGATCATCACATGCATAGCAATCGATATGCGTTCACGAACAGAACGGATCACGCTGGCATCCGGCGTCGTGCCACCATGTTCCAGGTCAGCACACAGCTCAACTCTCGCCGCCCCTCCCTCCTGGGCAGCGAGTGCAGATTCGACCGAGTCGATGCAGACTTCGAGGATCACGTTTACAGCTCCTCTGTGTTACCCAACTTGGAGAGATGGGCTGCGCCTAATAGTCAATTGTGAACGATCAATTGTCAATTCACGAGTTCAACAATGAAGTGCAACACCTGAGAAAATAAATCATGAGAATGCGTATCCTCGGTGTATGGCACCTACAACATATACTCACCTTTCCCTTGCGGAAAGAGATCGTTTGACAG
>Ga0187878_1001484_pt1 | contig 22825 bp, 19 predicted proteins | sample June2016WEW_17_1_FD_132979 | JGI IMG/M metagenome (GOLD analysis project Ga0187878, IMG submission 132979) | Peatland microbial communities from SPRUCE experiment site at the Marcell Experimental Forest, Minnesota, USA - June2016WEW_17_150 | ecosystem: Environmental > Terrestrial > Soil >...
ATAACCCCAGCGTCCTGAAGGGCGTTGATCAAGGACTGGTACTGCTGGATTTGGGCCTTCGCCTGGTTCAGCTGCTGTGCCGCCTGATCGAGCTCACCCTGATACTGTTGCTCGCGGGCTTGGTACTGCGAAATCTGGTTCTGCATCTGCTGGATTGTTGCCTGGTCCCCGCTCCCGCCTGGATTGGGGTTGGACGCAGACTTCAGAGGCACGGAGTTTGAGTTGGCCAGGGCGTTGACCCCCAGGGCAACCATGACCAGCCCGACGGCCAAGGACATGACCATGGCGGCAGCAAGGGCTGGGAACTGCTTCCTGGTGCGGTTGGTCCCGACGTTTAGTGCCATAATCCTTCTCCAAGACCTCCGAAAAGCCTTCGCTGAATATAGGACAGGAAGATGACAAGCGGATGAATCCCAGCTCGGTGCCCTGGCCCATTCTGTTTTGTCATTTTCCTTTAATCTAAATCGTCTAATAATAGGTGCAGGAGCAGGCTGATGCGCATCCTTCTGGTTGAGGACAACCACCGCCTCCATCATTCCCTCCGCTCCAGCCTGGAGGAAGACGGCTACGCGGTTGACTCCACCTATGATGGTGAAGAAGGGGAGAACTACGCCCTGTCCACCTCCTATGACCTGATCATTCTGGATGTCATGCTCCCCAAGAAGGATGGGTTCCAGGTATGCCGCGACCTGCGCCGTCAAGGGGTGCGGGCACTTATCCTCATGCTGACCGCTCGAGATGCGGTGGAAGATCGGGTGCAAGGACTGGACAGCGGGGCGGATGACTACCTGGTTAAGCCCTTCTCCATGAAGGAGCTGCGGGCCCGCCTGCGCGCCCTCCTGCGCCGCAATCAGGTGGAGAAGAGCAGTCGTCTGGAGATCGGTGACCTGAGCCTCGACCCTGCGACGCACCAGGTGCAGCGAAGCGGGGTCCGGGTTGAATTGACGACCCGGGAATATGCGATGCTGGAGTACTTGATGCGGAATCCCAACCGGCTGGTGACCCGCGAGATGATTGAGGCCCACCTGTGGAACTACGATTTCGTCCCCACCAGCAATGTGATTGATGTCTATGTCCGCCGCCTGCGCCGCAAGATCGACGACCCCTTCCCCCGAAAGCTCCTCACGACGGTGCGAGGAGCCGGTTACCGCATCGACGAGCCGGACGGGAGGGTGCGCGGATGACTGACGACTTGCAACCCATTCGCGCTGCCTCCTCCGCGGGCCTGTGGAGATTCGTGCGGAGTTTTCGTTTTCGGTTGACGCTCTGGTTCGTGGCCGTGCTGGGCGTAATCCTGGCCGGATTCAGCCTGTTCATCTACTTCCGCCAGGTCGAGGTCCAGCGCTCCGAGGCCGAGAACCGCCTCATGACCATGTCGACCCAGCTGCAGGCCTACTATCGTGACCTCTTGCGCCGCACCATCGAGCAGGGACTGGGAGTGCCCGGATCGTTTGGTCCCCCGGACAGCGCCTTGCCCCTGTTGGGCAATCAGGACGTCTTTGGCCTGGTGGGGCCCCATGGGGCTCTCTTGCAGAAAATTGGAACCTATCAAGTCGCCGATCTCACCCGAGTGCTGCAGGACTGGGAGATCGCTTCCGAGTCCTCCTCCCCGATTCCCTACACTCTCTCGAACGGAAACGGGAAGACGGCAGGCCCGGGTCATGAGTACCTGTTTGTGGTGGCCCCTCTCACTATCGAGGGTCAGTGGACGGGGGTCCTGATCTTGGGGAGCCCGGTAGACCCCTCCGGGCAGCTCGGGCGTTTCGCGCTCGTTCTATCTCTTATTTTCGTCGGGATTCTGGTGGTGGCCTTTGGAGGAGGATTCTGGCTTGCAGATCGAGCCATGCGCCCTGTTCAGCAGATCACTCGAACTGCGCAGGAGATCGGGGAGAGCGATCTGGGCCGCCGATTGCGGCTGGGACGCGACGACGAACTGGGGGAACTCTCTGACACCTTTGATCATATGTTGGATCGACTTCAGTCCGCCTTTGAGCGTCAGCGACAGTTCGCGGCGGATGCAAGCCATGAACTGAGGACCCCGCTCTCGATCATCGAGCTCGAATGCAACCGGGCGCTGGACCGGCCGCGCGCCGCGGGCGACCTGCAGAAGTCGTTGAAGGTCATTCAAGGAGAAAACGAAGGAATGACCCGCTTGGTGGGTCAACTGCTCACCCTGGCGCGAATGGACTCCCCACAACCCGTCCTGCGCAACGAGGACCTCGACCTGGCAGAGCTGGCGGCCGATGTGACTGACCGGCTGACCGCCTTGGCCAGGGAAAATGGGGTGACCCTGGTGGCTGGGAACCTCGGGGAGGCGCAGGTTCGGGGCGACAGCGGATATCTTTCCCAGATGCTGACGAATCTTGTGGAGAATGCGATCAAGTACAGGGGCGGCGATCAGGCCCGCGTCGAAGTGGAGACGGGCAGGGTCCAACGCGAGGGCCGTGGCTTCGGGTGGGTGAGGGTCTCAGACAACGGGCCGGGAATCCCTCCGGAGCACATTCCGCATCTCTTCGATCGCTTCTATCGAATCGACAAGGCCCGCGCGCGGTCGTATGACGAAACGGCATTCAATAGTTCGGGTGCCGGTTTGGGATTGGCCATTGTCCAATCCATTGTCCAGGCCTATGACGGGTCCATTGAAGTCAATAGCGTGGAAGGCCAGGGGACCACTTTCCAGGTCTTTCTGCCCGCCTTGGCAAACGCCGGCGGTAACTGACCGGCCGTCTCGGCCGAGCCTCCCCCTCCTACTCTTTTCTCTTCTGCCCTCCCCGGTCCTCCCCTCCCTGGGCCGGCTCAGGCCAATAGCGGGCGGCCATGCTGCCCGGTCCATTCCCATCTCCTCAGCGACAGTCAACCCAAGACCTAGGACAATCTCATGGAACCTGCGACCAGGCCGCCCTCAGGGGATTATTCCGATCCTAGGTGGCACGGCTGGCGAGCTGCGTAGCACCGAGGAAAATGTCCATCCAGCCCGCGGCTAGGAGGATGAGGTTCAACGCAAGCCAGACCAGCAAAGACGATCTGGAAGGGAAATGGGGCGCGGCTTGCCGGGCGAAGAGAACCAGGTCGAGGAGGTTGGCAGCCGGGTGAGAACAGATATACAGGCCGAGCACGACTCCGAGCAGACCGTCGAGGCGCAGGTTGCCCGTCAGACTCGGCAGGAAGTGGAGCAGCCAGGCATAGGTAACAGCCACGAGGGTCAAGCCCAGGATCAGAGTGCTGCTGTGTCGACGTCGTTCGCGGGGCATTCCCCTATTCCCTCTTGCCCGGTGTCGATCCATTATCCATAGCCACCCGGGTTGGACTGGTCAAGACGCCGTCGGATTGGAGCCGGAGGTCAGCCCCGCACGCGGGCGAAGGCCGCCGGTTTTCCCTTTCCTGCCTCCTGCTCTCAGGGATCGGAGGGCGTCCGGCGCTGTGGCCGAAATACGCGCGGCTCGAGCCCGGCAGGCACCCTGATTCCCCGGAGGGCGGTCGGATTCCAATCCTTTGGGAGCCAGGGGATCGCGGTCCTGGGGGCAGGCGCTGCATCCCGGGGTGCTCGCCTCAGGCCCCGTAATGGTCTTCTTCGGCCCTAGGCCGCAACGTGAGTCTCGATCAACTCGACCTCGGATCGAGGCGCCAGAACGCTCACGTTCTCCTGCAGGTCATCCAGATGGCGACGCAGATCCTGGATCTCGACCCCGGGCGGAGCATACGCGGTGAACAGGACCCGCGTCGTTCCGGAAGTAAGGCGTGTGCGCTGATCCGGGCCGTACAGGATGCTGGACAGGACGCCCTTCCCATCGTGGATGAACATGTCACCCGGCTTCAAGATCCGCTTCTCGCCCCCCAAGGTGACATAGGACTCCCGGCCCGTGGCGAGCTCGACTCCCGTCTTTCCCTCCACGCGATCCAAGTCATGTCCGGCCGTGAGGAGCAGGTTCTTCAGCTCGGCCATGAACATCGCCTCGACCAAGGCCGCGACTCGAGGCAGGGATTTGTCCTTGTACACGATCGATTCGAGCTGCAATTGAACATGATACGTCTTCTGGAACCGCCTGTAGTAAGCGATGTAGGGTTGCATCCTGGGGAGGGTCTTGAGGGACTCGCGGTCCCAGGAGGCATACTGCGATCGGAGGAAGTTTTCCAGTTCCCTTTTGCGGAGTTCAAGCTGCGCATGGCGTTCCGGGTTCACAACCCCTCGCATCGCGAGGACTCCGATAGCAGCACCAGGGTACGCCTGGGCCCAGCGATCCGATACGGTGAACACCGCTGTTTCTCCTCGGAACCGGTCGACCGGTAGGGTCTCTCACAGACTCGTCCTGTCGGGTCTGAGGCTTGAAGTCCACGTGGCTCAGGGGAGGAACCCCGCGGCCGGCAGGTCAGGTGCGGTCTGCCCGGCTCGGAGGGGAATCCGGGACCCAGAGACAGACTTCGACCACGGGCCGAATGTCGCGAGGGCGCCCCAACCTGACCCTCCTGTTTGACGGGCGCGCCTCGTGAGGGCCGCCCGCGAGGGACCTGTAAGTTCCCCTAGAAGACGAAAGGCAAGAGGGATTATGTGCGGGCCACATAGGACCGCCACTCTTCTCCGAAACGAGCGGCCAGAGTCTTTTCCTCCAGGCGCGCCCTGCGAGCAAACACGAGAATCGACAGAATCAGGAGAGCAGCGAGAATCCAGGTTCGGTATATGAGAAGGAGTCCAAGCGCAGCGATCCACCAGCCCAGGTACATGGGATGGCGAACGACCGAATAGGGGCCGGTCATCATGAGCCGATGATCCGGAAGCAGCTTCACTTCCCGGCTGGTGCTGATCCCCCATATCCGGCCCAGCACTCGCTGGGCCCAGAGCACAAGCAGGGCACCCCCCACGAACAGGACCAGACCCGTGGTCACGAAGACCCGACCCGTCCGGTCTGACAAATGAATCGCAATTGGGATCCACAGGAGGTAGATCACGCCAGCACAGAAGGCCAGGGATATCCCCACGAGGGCCAAGTTCAGCCAGAGACTCCTGGAAAGCGTGCCCTGCCAAGGAACCAGGGTGACAGCTTCTCCCTTCCGCAGGCTACCAAACCATCCTGCCAGCGCCATGGCAAAGGTGAGATAGGCCGTTCCAGCAATCACGATCGCGTTGATCACCCATCCGGGATTGCCCATCGAACCAACCTCGATCTAAATCCATGGGGATCCACGAGCAGGTCCTCTGGACACGGATCGCCTTTGGCCTGGCGGTCTGAATCATTCCGGGGTCCCGGGTCGGCTTGCGCCGCTCTGGCTGGCCCTGGATGACGGTGTTCCGACTCGATCAGGCTAGAAGCCGCGGATGGCAGCTGGCCGGATCTCGATCGGAACGCCGTAGTCCTTCCTGAAGGATTCGGGGGTCATCCCGAGGTTCCTCAATCCTCTGCGGTACTTCTTCAAATACTCAGCGATCCTCGTCCCGGCCGGCCATCTCTTGAGTACCCGGGCTTGGCCGAGGATGACCGTTACCTCGTCGCCCAGTGGGTCTGAGTTCAGGTTGAGGGCGACACAAGGATTCCGGCGGATGTGGCCAACCTTGGCTCCTTGCCGCTGGCTGAAGATCAGGATCGTCGAGCCATTCCATTGAAACCATACCGGCCTGGGCTGGGGGGAGCGGCGACGGTCTACAGTCGTCAGCCAGATGATCTGTTCCCGACGCAATCTGGCACTGACATGCCTTCCAAACCCTGTGGAGAAATCTACCATAGCCATCCATCCTTCGCTTTGGGAGTGCGCGATCTCCATCCAGAGGGGGAGATCGCGAGCGCGTTGGTCTGCTGGAGGCCGGGCTCCAGCGAGTGCATCGAGCCGGCCCAGTGTACACCAAGCCTTTTTCGGCCAGGGACGAGCCGGGCGAGGTTGAAGCGGGGCGATCTGCCCGGAGGGTATTCCACTCGGCTCCCCATCCCCGGGCTGCAGCAGAGGCAGGACCCTGGGACGCGCCGCTCCTTTCGAGCATCGCTTGACCACCTTCGAATCCTTCTCGAGCAAGGGTGGGCGGGGCAACAGCCCCCCAAGGTGCCTAGCCTTCGCGGGTCTCACCCTTGACCCGGCCCCCAGCATGGGTTCCAACGGTCATGGGAGGGCCCGGGTTTCGGGCCCGGAGGCTGTCCTCGATCATGCGGTAACGATGCTCCAGAATGGGGTGCGGCCGAAGAGGAGAATATCCGCCCAGCGCGGGGTGAGAGTCGACAGTCCCTCTGCACGGCAATATAGACAACGCCGAAGCTCGATCGGCCTTTCCTCGAAGACCATGGTTCTCACTTTCGCAGGGATCTGCCTTGCGAGCGGGTCAGCGCGTAAGCAGGTAGATCGACACGGGGGGACAAAGTAATTCCAAGGAGCTTCCCGGGATCCTTGCTTTCACGAAGAAAGAGGATGGCCAGCACAGAAGTGAGGGCCGGGTAGAGGGCGATCAAGGGAATGATCCGGGTGGCCTCGGTTCGGGTCAGAAGAACGTAAGTTCCGACGATCCCAAAGGAGCTAAGGGCCCCTCCCAGGAGTGCCAGACTGGCGCCTGGGGCGGTCGAGCGCCTCAAGTTCCCGAACTTGACTACGACCAGGCTGTAGACGATAACCCCCGTTGCATAGGCCAGCGCGTGCCAGAATACGCTCTGCGCTCCCAGTCGGTCTGCGGCCAGCTTCTCCACAAAGCTGCCGATCCCCCCAGGCCAAAAACGTGCCCGCCAGGATCCCCAGGGAAGTGCGATCCATTCTGAAGCCTCCCCAGCGATGTGCCAACCAGTGTCAGCCTCTGCCGCGGAAGGACATGCCTGCTTCTCCAAGGAATTCGTTTCCTGCGGGAGACAAATCCAGAGCCCCCCGAGGGCTTTTCCGCCCGAAACCCACGCCGGGGTAAGGGGCCGAGGCTCCCGCGGCGGCGCCCACAGGGATTCTAGATCAAGGCCCCCCCCGGCGCTCATGGAAATGGAGAGTGAGGGTGATCGCGGAACGCTCGGCGTAGGGAAGGAGGTCGCCCAGCGCGCCTTGTTTCCATCGTGGAGCATGGGGGGAAGAGAGTCGCCGACCCTTTGGACGAGGGTGGCCCGAGCGAGCCGGTCGGGTTTTCTTGGTTCCCCGCAAACAGCCGACGAAGGCCTGCGAGGCTCCGCCGGGAAGATGCTGTCGATCTCCGAGCGACTGCCGCGGGTCATTTCGCTGGAGGTCGCTGGCGGCACGAATTCATCCGCGGTTTCGAGTACGGAAGAGGAAGGAGAGAGATCTCGGCCGGAACGATTTCCCCTCAGCCGAGAGCCTGGGCGGAGTGGAAGCAGGCTGCGATTGTCAGGTTTTGCCTGAGAGGCGCCGGGGACTGGGACGATCCACCCTTCGCGGGTTCATTCTTCCTCCATCAGCACACCCTCGGCGCGGACTTCGACCTTGCGATACACCTCCTGCGGTTGGCGAGGAACGCCGTCCACAATAAGCAAGTCATTCCGCGCGATGCCGAAATGAGCCTCGTTCTCCCTGAGATAGGGCTCGATCAGTTCCCAATCGGCCTCGCTCAACGGGACGAAGGCCCCGCCGTTGAGCTGATCATCCTCCACCTTGTGATGAGGGTCGCGCAAGTAAATCGCCCCGCCGGAAGCCAGCGAGAACAAGTTTCCTCCGGGATACGGGCTTTCCAGCTCTCGCAGGTGACCGTGATCGTCGAGATTCACCCCGTTGAGGATCACAAACCCTCCACCTTGCAATGGGTTGCCAGCCATGAAGGACTCGGCCAAGTAGTCCAGGCAGGTGCCGTTGATGACTGCCCGGGGCCGGCCCGTGGCATTAATCAGAGGTCTTCCGGCGGCAGAGCCGCGGACGAAGATCGTGCCCCCTTTCGCGCCATACAGAAAGGTCTGGCCCGTATCCCCATGGATGACCAGGGTGCCCGATTTGACGATCTGGCCCACCTGGTCCTGTCCATCCCCATGCAGGTGCACCTCCGCTCCGTCCAGCCCCGATCCCGCGTAGTCGCCGACATCTCCGTAGAGATCGACCCGTACGCCTGTGGACCGCGGGCCCAGGCCGCAGGCAGCGAAGCGGCCGCCGCGCCAGTTGTAGGCGATCAGGTGTCGCCAGCCGGCCTGACGGGCGAGCACCAGCCAGCGCGCTGCGCTCTCCACCCCCTGGGCCGCAAACCCCAGGGTGTCGATCACCAGAAAGGTCTCCGCTCCTTCCGGCGGACGCAGGGAGTGGCGGGCCTCCCAGGTGAGCCGCACCCCGCGCTGCAGCTTCTGGTGTTGCTCTTGAGGGAGAGGGAGCAGATCGAAGATGCCCCGGATCCGTCCGTCGGCCTCTCCGAGCAACGAGCTCCGTCTCTTGCTGCCCAGGTCCAGCGGGCGGTCGCGCAGGAAGGTGAGCACTGCGTGGGCCCGCCACCACTCGTCGTCGCCGTCCCCGGCAAAGCATTCCAGGCGCCTGAGTCCCCAGCTCACGTCATCCCAACTGGCGGAGGGCAAAACCGCGGCCAGCCAGGATCCAAGGCGGTCAGCCCCCCCGTTGCCGCAGACCTGCATCGCCTCGCGCGCCCAATCCTTGCGAAAACTGTCGGAGGCCCGATCGGGATCGAGGGTTCGACGGTCGATGTGCAGGATCCCCTCGGCTGAAGGGACCTCGCGTCCGAACTTGTCCGTGCAAGTGAGGGTGCCGTCGTCTGTGACCGAGAGGCGGAAGGCGCCTCCGTCGGTGTAAGAGCCTCCTCGAGCCACCCAGTAGCGGTCGGCGATCGGCTGAAAGCGTGGATCGTTGGCGGCCAGCGAGCGCAAACAGGCATTGATCGCTTGCCGCTCCGAGGCAATCAGCCCGATGCGGACGGCGCCCCCCTGGGCCAGATCGTTTTCATAGAGGGCGAACACTTGCGGGCGAAGCATGCTGGTGTCCGTGATGCCGATGAGTTCGCAGCGGCCTTCATCCACCAGGGAGCGGGCCAGGATGAAGAACCATGGCCCGTCGGGCGAACCGTGGATATGGGCAGCTTGGACGGCACGGTAGAGTTCTTGCTTTTCGGGTGGAAGGACCTGGAAGTCGTGCTCGGTGGTCGGGGCCATGGCTTCCAGCGTGACCTCCAGGGGGTATCCGCGGACCCGGTCCCAGAGGTCGAAGAGCTGGACGCCCACCTCGGTGTCGGTGAGAAAGAGCTGGGCAATGTTGTGCTGGCGCAGGTACTCGCACACGCTGTGATAGTTCGCGAAATCACCGTTGTGGACCAGGGCTTCGTTGAGACCGACAAAGGGATGGGCGCCGCCCGGATGCCAGACTCGCCCCTTCGTGGGATAGCGCTGGTGAGAGATCCACACGCGGGCCGTCTGGTCGTGCAGGTCGTAGTAGTCCAGAACCTGCTCGGCATAACCGACGATCTTCAAGACGACCAGGTTGCGGCCGTGGCAGAGCACAAAGGCGCGTTTCTCGCCTAGGCTGGCATAGAACTGAACGTTGAGACGGAAGGAGTTCTGGTAGACAAACTCGTCTTCGACGCTGCGCGGGCGCAGGGCGGTCAAGCCCTTCTGTTCGGCGAACCGCGCGAGAGACTCGGGCTTTGGGCGTGCGAAGTACCGCCAGACATCGGGCGGCCGGACTTCGAGGCCGGGGAGGGATCGATAGTCTTGGAGGCGCTGGATCTCATACGCCTGGGCGACCTCGAAGTCGGGCTCGATGAAATTCCGCTCAATCTCGCCCCGCGCCCCAGGGTCGAGCAGGGCGATCTGGATCAGGTAGTGGGTGCGAAGGGTCTCCGCGCTGACCCGCAGCTGTGCGGGATCCAGGCCGGCCATGGCAATCCCTCCCCCCTTGCCGTTACCGCGATTGTGCATTTGCTGGGAGGCAGCCAGGACATGCCGCCCGGGGATGGGTACGTTGACCGCTAGCCCCAGAACCCCGCAGCCTCCCTCCGCCGCCTCAGGAGAACGCGGGAAGGGCGGGAGGCCGGCCACCAGATCCTTTCGGGCATTCAGAATCTGCGATGCCGCCAGAACACCCATCGTCACTACTCCAGGTAGACCAGGAGATCACTGCGGCCGCGCAGTTCTCGGATGGAATGCATTCCCAGTCTGCGCAGAATCCCCGCCAACTGCCAGGACCAGGAAATGTACAGGTTGACAATTCGCGGCCAGGCCTCATCGAAAACGACCTTGAGGGCGAGTTGAGGGTCCGTGGTCGTGATCCCGAATGGGCATCCGAGCCCTTTTTCGCACTGCGCGATACGGGTGCAGCCAAGGGCCACCAGTTCCGCGGTGCCCAGGATAGCCCCATCCGCCCCGAGAGCGATCGCCTTGGCCACATCCCAAGCGGTCCGCAATCCCCCCGAGGCCATCACGGTGATCTCATCGCGAATGCCTTCCTGCGCCAGGAAGTGGTGCACCTTGGGGATCGCATACTCAATCGGCATCGCAATGTTCTTCTTGGCGATCTCCGGCGCGGCGCCGGTTCCGCCGTAGGCCCCGTCCATCTGCAGGATATGCGCCCCGGCGTAGTAAGAGCCCACCGCGACCATGTCGATGTCGGTCGGGGTGGAGACCTTAACGCTGATCAAGGCCCGCGGGTTGACCTCCTTGAGCCAGTCGATGTGCTTACGGTGGTCCTCGACCGAATACACACTGTGAAATGGAAAGGGCGAGAAAAGCGAGGTGCCTTGCACCGCCTCGCGCAGGGCAGCCACGGTGTCCGTGTTCTTGTTCCCGAGCAGGTGACCTCCCAGGCCGGGCTTGGCCCCCTGGGCATACTTGATTTCGATCAGACGGGCCATCTGCAGCGTTTCCTCGCGGACACCGAACAGGCCTGTGGCGACCTGAGTGATGACGTGGTCAGCGTACCGGGCGAGATCTTCCGGGTAGCCTCCCTCCCCGGTCGAGGTGAAGATACCGAGACGCTCGGCCGCCCGGGCCCGAGCCAGCATGACCGGCAGGCTCACACTCCCGTACGACATTCCGGAACCGTACCATGGCAGAGGAAGGCAAAGTCGAGGGCGTTCGTCGCCTCGGCGGTTGAGCGGCAGACTCAAGTCGCACCCTGCCGGATCGACCGCGGGCACCTCCTGCGGATCGGAATCGAGTTCGAAGGAAAAGGCCAGGCGATCAAAACCTCCCTCCGACTGTCCGACCCGGTACTCCAGGTCTCCTTTCGGCAACTCGCCCGTGCGCGCCTGGGCTTGGGTAGCTTGCAGCAGTGACACCGACCAGCGCAAGTCACCCTCCGCACCCTGCGGCTCAGGAAGGCGCCGATAGCGGCCCTTGGAGGTTTTCCCCCCCAGCCGCTCGAGAAAAGCCTTCTCCTCAACACGGTTCCAGATCGTGCGGCCGATGTCGCCCCGCAGGCGGCGGACCTCGCGCATCCCCATCGCTCCCAGGGCCTCCAGAAGCTGGTCCCGCCATGCGCTCATTAGGTTCACAACGCGCTGGGCCCCCCAATTCGGGTCGAGGTCATGTTCCTCCACAGGACATTCCCCCCGGTCGGCCCATAGAGCGCATCCCCAGGCCACTTGCAGGATGAAGTCCACGGCGACCAGGTCGGCCCCGCAAGCGATCGCTTTGGCGACATGCTCGGCGGCCGCGATTCCACCGCTGAGGATCAGGGTGACCTGGTCGCGCATGGCCGCCTCAACCAGCTGGGTGTGAATCGAGCGGACCGCCTGGGCCAGAGGCTGCCCATCCGTCGCTCTTGCCAGCTCGTCGGCAACCAGGTGGACGACCCCAAAGCCTGCCTGTACCCATTCGGGGAGCTGCTGCGCGGCCCCGGGGCCTAGAGGCAGGCGAAGGGCGATTACCGCGTCCGGCCAGCGCTGGCGAACCTTCTGGGCCAGGGGCAAGAGGAGATCGGACTCTGCCTCGATCTCGACCATTCTCGGTTCCCAACCCCCGGGCGTGATATCGAAGCTAGTCGGGGAAAGATGCGGGACGAGGGCGTGCCCAAACGTGGCCAGCTCCGGGGTGTACATGGCCGGATCCAGGATCGCCAGGATGCCCAGTTGCTCCGCCGCGAGCGCAATGGCGCGAACCGCACCGGGGCCGAGCAGAGAGAGCTCGATGGCGTCAAAAAGGATGGGGATGGGGAGACTGAGCCACTTGGGCAGGCGGCCCTGAAGGTTTCCGCGCTGGTCGAAGTCGAGGGCAGCCATTCCCGCCCCCAGGTCCACTTGGGTGGATATGTACTCCCTGCCGTGAATACCGTCTCGGGTGGGTCTCACGATCTCGCTCATGTCTAGCCAGATGCCCTCGAAGCCATCGCCGGCAAAGGGGCCACCATATCCTCCGCCCGAGATGGGGATGCGGCCCGTCTCGGCTTGATACCAGGTCTGGGTGATCACCTCGGCGGTCCAGTGCGGGTCCCCGCGCTGACTTGAATTCGCAAATACCGGGTGGCCGTATTTGACATAGGAATCGCCCTCGGGCAGGACAAAGGGGGTGGGCGGAGAACCCGGCGGGAGTGGCGCACGACGCGTGAGGATGCGGTAACGGCTGCTCGATTTCATGGGTGCCTCAAGGGGTCCGGATCAGAGCGGGATCCAAGGCGGAAGGCGTCTGCCACAGAAGCGAGGGGCGGTTCGTTCGCCGCCGAGCAGGTGGACATGTTGTGGCAAGAGGGGACCAGGGAATTGATCTTTCGAGGAGAGGAGACCCTGAAGTCCCAAAACAAAATGGCACGCCGGGCGTGCCTATCCTGCGGTGGCATAGTCGCCCTTCCGGGTAGCTGGCCCTCGACGCGCGGCGTCGCTGGCCTGGCCACTGTTTGAGTTTTTGTCCCATCCGTTTCCGGATGGTCTTGTACTCAAACTCGCTCGGAAGGGGGAAGGGAGCCTGTGGTGGGCCCCGGAGGCATCCGCTGATGGATCGATTTTCCCCCGGCTCGATCCTCCGGGGTTAGCCTCGCCGCCAGGCGAGGAACCTCCACCTCGTTGCCTCAGCCTATTGGCTGAGGCCCATACGCTGTTCTCCCGCCATATTCGGTTGAGGGCCCTCATCGGGCCCGGGGGTATTCTAGCAACGGCGCGACCCTGGAGTCAAGCGGTTAAGTAGGTTCGGCTCGAACCGCACCTCCTTCAAGGTCGGCGGCCAAGAGGCCCGACGGAGCTCGGGCTCTTGGGTCCCAGGAACTGCGGAGAGCATGTCGGCTGCCACCCTCCTGGCCGAGGGGTGAAGTCTGATTCGATCAGATCGCGCGCGCGGGGGCGGACCCCGGTCTTGGCTTTCGGGACGAGGGCCGGTTCCCGCGGAAGGGGCGCAGGCTCGAGCGAGGCCCCACTCGAAGTCTGCGTCTCTGGGAGAATCTGCCGACGGAACGGGCCGCCTCTGCTTCCGGTCCAAAAGCCCCTATCCTCGAGGGCATCGCAACCGCGAGGTCAACTCTTCTCTTGCTCCTCTGAAGATCCTGAGGCGCGCCCCTTTTCTTGCGCGAGGATGGCCCGCTTGCGGTGCGTCCCCCAGCGGTAGCCCCCCAAACCTCCGTTGCTCTGGGTCGCACGGTGGCATGGGACGAGAAGGGCGGTTGGATTGGTAGCGCAGGCTCTGCCCACCGCCCTCACGGCCCTTGGCTGGCCAATCGCGTTGGCAATCTGAGCATAGCTGCGTGTGCTTCCGTAGGGGATCTCCTGCAAGGCTTGCCAGACGCGCCGCTGAAACGCTGTGGCTCGAATGTCCACGTCCAGAGGCAGGTCAAGGTGCGGTTCTTGCCCTTCCAAATGATGGAGGATACGCTCCACCCAGCCCAATAACGCGGCATCATCCCGCTCGATTTTCGCGCCCGCGAAATCCATCCGAAGGCCTTCCTCGAGCTGCGCTTCGCTGTCGCCCAATTGGACGGCACAGATGCCCCGCTCGGTTGCCGCGACCAACACGTACCCCAGCCGACAACGGCTCGTCGCATAGGCAATGTGTATTCCGCGTCCGCCCTTCTTGTATGTACTCGGAGTCATTCCCAGTTGCGCGGGAGCCTTGCCGTACAGTTGACTGCTGGAGGCATAGCCGGCATCGTACAGGCTGGCTGCAATACTGGCTCCTTTTCTCAGGCCATCCTTGATCCGATTCATTCGGCAGTTCTCGGCGTACTCTCGGGGGGATAGGCCCACCGTGCTCGTGAAGGAGCGCTGAAGGTGAGCCGGGCTTACGGCAAAGTGCCGGCTGAGGACTTCCAGGGACACCCGATCTTCCAAGTGAGCTTCGATGTACCGGCACACCCTTCGTGCCAGTTCGACCTTGGGATTCCCAACGATATTTCGGTCGGGCTGGCAGCGCCGGCAGGGCCGAAAGCCGGCCTGCTCAGCCAGTTCCGGCCGGGCGAAAAGGACCACATTCTCGTAGTTGGGTTTCTTGGAGGGGCAGGAAGGGCGGCAGTAGATCCCGGTGGAACGAACACCATAGACGACCTTGCCATCGAAGGCGCGGTTGCGTTCCAAGATCGCTTGCCAGTAGTCTCTGTTCTGCATACGTCCTCTACGGGTTCTTGAGGTGACAGCCCATACAAGTTAGCTCGTGCCCGGCTGATTATCTATCGAGATCTTGCACTCGAATTCCAACCCTTTCAGGGCGGAAAAACCAGGCAGAGAATGCAACGCGGGGAGGGCGGTTGCTTCTCCAGCAGAACCGGGCATGGCCGCCTTTTCGATCGGCGCCGATCCCAGTGCCGGACTTAGGCCGGTGGCGTCAAAGTTCCGGGCGCAGGGGAGGGGAAGGGACTCGAATTGGTCAATGGGGAGCTGTCCACCGCGACCAGAGCGGGCCCTGCCCTCCCGCCGAGCTGGGAGGCTGCCTCCAAGCCATACGGTTCCGCATGGAGGCAGCGAGATCAGGCCCAGGTTCCGAACCGCCTTACTCCAGGGCGCGGGTTGTTGCGGGGCAGGTCGCGATGCGGATGCAACGGAACGGTTGACCGGGCAACTCTTTGGGGCGGCGAGCTGCCGAGAGGCCCCTCCATGCCCTGGGCCTCAACGCCTCCAAGGCGACACTATCCGTTCTGACGGGAGAGCCAGCCATCGGCACAGCGGCTGCCCATCGATTCGGCATGCGACCTTTCCAGATCAGGATGCCTACCAAAAGCGAGCCGGTGGCACGAGCGATTGCCGGACTGGGGCTGCGCTGGACAACCCCGGCCTGACAAGAAAGCTTTTCCTCTGGGGAGGCAGGCTTGATCCCAGTGGTTCGGAGAATATGTGCGCGGTCACGACACCGCACAGCATGCCGGCCAGGGAGCCTACTCGAATCCCTTTGCGCTGCCTGAGGACGCCGGCAGGGGGGATAGGCAGCTCTGTCTACTAAGGCCGGATGCTCAATGACCGAGCGGAACCGTCCGATTGCGTCGGCTTCCTCCGCCTACCACGATCGGCGGTTGCCACCTCGGTGCGAGGGACCGGTGCGCCGCCGGTCATCCCCTCGTCCCCGTTCCTCGCGTGGGCGCGCCAGGTTCACGGTCAAGGGACGGTCGTGCAATTGAGAGCCATTGAACAGGCCAATCGCCTTCTGCGCTTCAGCCTGGGTCTCCATCTCGACAAAGGCGAATCCCTTAGACCGCCCTGTGTCTCGGTCGGTAATCAAGGTCACCGACTTGACCGAGCCGGCTTGGGCAAACAGCCCACGCAGGTCGTCCTCCGAGGTGGAATACGAAAGGTTGCCGACGTAGAGCTTCGTTTCCATTTTGTCTCCAATCCGAGTAAGCAGAGCGGTGAGGGGCCCAGTTCGTGCGCAAGGGGCAAGTGTAACACACCGCCGGACGAATCCCCCCGCCGGTTGCGGCTGGGCGGGGCGCGCCCGAATCTTCCGCGACCTGCCTGGACCGCACCGGTCCAGCCAGCACTAATTCTATATCAGCCCTCTCTTTGATGCACAGGATTTCAAAAGTGGGGCCCAGCTCGGAACCCGACTCGGTCCCAGGCCGATCCGCGAGGAGCTTTGGCCTGGGCTCTGGCGTGGATAGCGAAAGGACAAAGGTGCGGGTGGGCCGGAGGGTTCGTCCGGCCTGAATGCAGACGGAAGGAGGAGCGGAAAGGATTTCCAGGCCTCGAACAGGCGGTGGCAGGGTTCCGGCTCATCCCAAGCCATCCTGCCCCCGAGGCCGTCCGCCTCAAGGGCGACCGGCCCGGCGAGGCTTGCCCGAGGATAAACGCGGAACGAAGAAGGGCACCTTGCGGCAAGCTTCCGCCCATTTCCGGGTCCGGCGCCTCCTCGATCCGCGGCCGAAGTGGCTCTGCCCTGGCGCCCCACGTGATCCCCCTCTTCCTGCGCGCTTGCTTTTCGGCGCGGATCTGGGTGAGCTTCTCGCAGACCTGAAACAACCTGAAAAACCCATCGTAGTCTGCGGGCGAGATGGTGCAGCCGTATCGTGGGAGAGCCCCTTCCATGATCTGGATGTCCGCGCTCAGAAGTTGATAGAAGAGCCTCGCGCAGTCGGCGCAAGAGAACAGGTCCCCGCGGCCCGCGCATCTCCTGATCGGGCAGCCCTTTCGGGCAATGGATCCTCCGCTCAGGCACTCATCACACCCTCGCCGACAGTCCGGGCGCGCTCCCATCCTGTCGTGGTGGTACCTTAACAAACCGAGATGGATCTGATCGTGCTTGCTGGCTTTGAAGTTACGGATGAAGAGAGGACAGAGATCGCAGCGGTTCCCGCACCCGGCGATGATTTCCGGCGGGATCATATCCCCTCCTCCAAGAGAAGCCTACCGCCATATGCCCTTGGTCTCCCCGCCGCGCCGGGTAGTCAACCCCGTGAGCCTCCGTTGGGCTTCGGGGGTAGACCCTGGGCAGAGGCCGGGGCGATACGGACTGGGTCGGGTTGCTGAACCAAACATCCTCCCGAGCCTACCAGGGCTGCTCGCCACGACCCAGGGGCAGGGCGCAGAGTCCCGCGCGAGGCCCGAGCTGCGCGATCAGGATCCTCTCTCGCGGAATCCTGCGATGCGACGGCCTGGTTTCCCCTGGCGGTCAAAAAGAATGCGAAAGCAGCCACGGATTACGCAAGCATCCCCCTCATCCTCCGGATCAGATCCCCAATCCGCAGGCGCCAGCCCATATTCGACTTCCCGCCCGTCGTCATACCATGCCTGAATTGAGATGACTTTCCCCCACGGCTCCAGCTCCACGCGCGTTGGCTGCCCAAAGGCCCTCAACCAGCGCCTATCCCCCACATACGACTGAGGGGATCCGACCAGCAGGAGCAGATCAATGTCGGAGTCCGGGCGGGCTGTCCCTCGCGCGTGGGATCCGACCAGAGCCACAGCGACCACGTCGGGACGATCTCGCGCCCAGTCAGCGGCCTTCCTTAGGAAGGGGGCGATATCACCAGGTCCGGACATGAGGCAAGAAGAGCCGTCGCATCCCGTTTGAACTGCAGGCCCAAGGCTTGGTCCCTGCTGAGGGTCGAACGGACCAAAGCGGACGGATTATCAGCCGCCTTTCCCATGTCCTCGGCGGATATCTCGCGCAACACGGACCGAGGTTCGGAGAAGGCCGAACCGGGATTCCGATCCCCCTCGGCGGAAACTCCCCCTGCGGACCTTTCTCGGCCCACCTCGCCATGGGTCGCGGGTATCCAAAGCGATCAGGCCCTTGGCGTGGGTCAGAGGACGGCGAGCAACGGGGCGACCACATGGAGAATGAGGTCGGCTGAGAAGTGGGCCAGCATCGCGCTTTCCAGCCCGTAAGTGAAGTAGAGCCATCCGAATCCGATTCCCAGGAGCCCGTTGAGCACAACCGCGCGGGTGACGACCAAAGCGTCGATCGGCAGGCCGGCCGCGGCCGTGGCGGGAAGATGCCCCAGGCCAAAGAGAATCGCCGCCAGGATATTCGCAATCCAGAGCACGAAGGTCTGGGGCCTACCCGAGGGTTGTCTCCCCATTCGGGCCCCGAGCCAGGCGAGGAGGGAGAGTGCGAACAGCCTCAGCAGGATCTCCTCGTCGAAACCTCCGTAGAAGGCGGCCAGGAGGCCCTGCCAGGCGGGTGGGGTCAGATTGGCGGGCAAGGGAATGACAATGCGCTTGAGGTCCGCGCCGAGCAGAGGCGAGAAAATGGTGATCTCGATGACCAGGATCAGAAGGCTGCCGAGCACGCCCAGGACAATCGAGGGAAGGAGAATCCGCCTGGCTGCTTTCTTGACGTTCTTGGCCCGCAGCCATCCGTCTAGGATGGGGGCTCCCAGCCCTATTCTCCCGGCCAGAAAGAGTCCCACCCCAGCCAGAAGCGCGTAAAGGACGCCGCCCTCCAGAACCTGGATCGGGATGAGGATCCAGAGGGGCAGGGGCAAACGGGTGGTCTTCAGCGCTTGCGATTGAAGGGTCAGCGAATAGGGGATGATGGCTACATACCCCACAAATATCATTGCGACCAGGACTCCCAGCAGCCGCCAATTGAAGCCCTTCCGCGGCAGTCTGCTCTCCGCAGTCTGGATCTCTGACATCTTCCATCCTCTCTTCGCCTGGGACGAGGTCTTTCCTGTGGATCGGCGCCAATCGGTCAGGACTACGGCATGGTCCCCGATCTCCAGCCCCATTCACGATCCCAGGAATCCCAGCAAGATTCGATTGAACTCCTCGGCATGGTCCACATTCACGGCGTGGCCGGCACCGCGGACGATCAGCTGTTGAGCCCCTCGAATTCCGAGCAGCAGTTCGCGCTGGGCCGAGGGTGGAACGGTCGAATCACGATCTCCGCTCACCACCAGGGTTGGGTTGCGGATTTCGCCCAGCCGCCCGCGCACGTCAAAGGTGGCCAATGCTCGCATCGCCCCGCGGTAGGACCGCACGTCGGCCAACGCGACCTGCTCTATGAAAGCTTGGCGCATACGTTCCTGGTCGTCGTCGGGGAACACTCGCCGAGCAACGCCCGTAGCTTGGGCGCGCGGGCCGAAGAGCAGAACGAGAAGAATCCGCACCGCGTAGTAGGGGAGCAGGACCGGCTCCCCTATTCGCAGGTGGGCAAAGGTGCTCACTAGGACTAAGTGCTTCACCCGCTCCGGGTGGTCCAGTGCCAGCTGGAGAGCCAGTGTCCCACCCATCGAGAGGCCGACAACGTCGGCGGCACCGATCCCGAGCGAGCACAGGAGCGAGGCCATGGGGGACGCCATCTGAGCGATAGTCGTCCTCCCCATCAGGCGAGTGGATCCCCCAAAGCCAGGCGCATCCGGTGCGACAGCCCGATAACCGGCCTGGATGAGGGCGGGAATCTGTAGCAGCCAAGACTCGGCGGTGGCCCCGAGCCCGTGGAGCAGAAGCACCACTTCCCCGGCGGACGGGTTGACGTCGAAGTAATGGATGCTTTCCCCACTGGGAAGGAGGATCTCAGGCATGCGTGACGGGTGGGCCTATCGAATGAGCCGGGTGGCGAGTTTCCCCTCGCCCGGCGACCCGGATTATCCCCCGATCTGGGACATCCAACGGGATCCGGGTTGACGTCCGGCGGCCAGGTCATGGACCTGGGGTTTGAGGTTCGCGGCGAGTTGAAGATAGGGTCCGAGGGCCTCGCCTCGACGAATCGGCTCTCGCACGTCCACCTCCCGTTCTGCGAGCAGGCAGGGCCGCAGGCGTCCATCGCAGGTCAGGCGGAGGCGATTGCAGGCCGAGCAGAAGTTTTCGCTAATCGGTGAAATGAGCCCGATCGTCCCCAGGGCCCCTGCCACACGGTAAACACGAGCAGGCCCCAGGCCGCTTTTCTCGTTCGTCGGTTCCAAGCGCAGGTCGCTCAGCCTTTCAAGCATGGCTTCGACTGGGAGGTACCCCTGCCCCCGATCTGGGAGCTCCGGATCCCACCCACCCAGGTCTCCGACGGGCATCCGCTCGATAAAGCGGACGTGCCACGGTCGCTCGAGACTGAGCCGCGCCAAATCTAGCAGTTCATCATCATTGAGCCCCTTCACCACGACGGCATTCAGCTTGATCGGGAGGAGCGCGGCGCGCTCCGCAGCCGCGATGCCCCGCCAGACGGGCTCGATAGCCCCTCCGCGCGTAAAGCGAGCGTAGCGGTCGGGTTGGAGTGTATCCAGGCTGATGTTCACGCGGCTGAGGCCGGACCGGGCAAGCGGCTCAGCCAGGTCCTCGAGCCGTGTCGCGTTCGTCGTCAGAGAGACTTCTTCAATCCCTGGAATGGTGGCGATCTCACGGACCAGCTCCGGAAGGTCGCGGCGCAGCAGCGGTTCTCCCCCCGTCAGCCGGATTCGGCGGACTCCCAGTTGCGCCGCGGCCTCGACCACGCTGGCGATCTCCTCGAAGCTGAGAATCTCGTCGTAATGCCTCCAGACCACCTTCTCGGGCGGCACGCAATAGAGGCAGCGGAGATTGCAGCGGTCCGTCACCGAAATCCGCAGGTATTCCACCCGGCGGCCAAAACGGTCGACGAGGAGGGTCATGGCGATCGCCCGGGCGAGGAGCTTGGGATCACTGCCTCCTGAGTCCCCCTGGCAGGGTGTCTTGCATGGGCCAACATGGATCTAATTCTAAGTCTCCTCAGCAGGAAGTCGCATCGGCGGGTTCCCCCGAATCACCCTGCCCGTCACCGACCATCCGACACGACCGGCTGGACGGGAAAACCCAGTCGCACCAAGGGACGCGTTTCCCGATCAAACGGCCGCGCCAGGGGCCATCGGGGTTCCGACTCCTCGCCGAAGCGGGCCGTATTTGGGCCGCTTTCTGCCAGACCGTCGAAGTCTTTCCCTGCCATTCAATATTATAAGGAGGGAGCGCCGCCCGGGACCCTGCAAGATTCCATTCTCCCCGGCATGACAGCCGCACCGTTCTGAGGCCGGTTTCCAGGCGTTCGGCAGCCCAGCTGGGCTGCCGATAGTGGATCGGACTCCGCCCCTTTTCGTGGCCCAACGGGCAGGAACCATCTCCATCCTTGATCAGCCGCTGGACGGAGAGCCTTCGCCAGCTCAGAGGGCTCGCCGCCCTGCACTAGGGGCGGGGGCAAGCAGGGCTGGATCCGGCCGAGGCCTTCCTGAGCCAATCTGTCCTGCATTCCTCACGGTGCGCCGTTGGGGAGCCCGGATTGGTTTTCCGCGATGCTCGGCCTTGAATGGGCGCCAGGGGAAAAGGGAATGCGGCGGATCCAGGTCTCAAGTCTCGCGTGCCGTGGCGAGGCGGCAAATAAAGGGCCAGGACTTCACCCGGGTGTTCCCCCTCTGGTTTGAGGTCCCCCAGCCCAGAAGAGTTTCACACTTCAGGGGATTGCATCGGTAACTCGAAGTGCGCTCGTCGGGGATTGGGCAGTCTCGAGGCGACCAGACCTCCCAGTGCGATCGAGCCCGCGGAAATCGCGAAGACGGTTGGGTAACCCGAGTGGGCCGCTATCCAACCTCCGGCCAGCGGATAAAAAATGAGTACTCCCGCCAGGGTATTGGCCAACCCAATGTAAGCCGATCGCTCGCTGGCGGGCGCGATCTCCAGAACAAAGTTCGCAATCCCCAGCATCAGCGAGCCATCCGCCATTCCCTGCAGAAGGAACACCAGGGTGAATAGGACAAGCAGGAAGACCTCAGAGAACGGGATCAGGGCACTGCCAATGGCCAAGAGCGGAACAAGCACCTGGAGGCCGGCCATCACCTGGACGACTCGGTGCGACCCGAAGCGGTCAGCCACAGGGCCGAGGGCCAGGCCCGCCACGGCCCCACCGACCGTGGCGGCGGTCGTGAAAGCGCCAATGGCTGCGTCGGGAAGGCCTCTGCGTTGCGTCGCGTAAACGACATAAAAGGGGGTGGACATCGCCGAAACGCCGATGAGAAGGCGTGCCAGGTTCACCTGAAGGAAGGGCCGGTCTCTCTCTAGGAAACGAGCGATCTTGGGCAGGAACTCCGAAAGGGCCGCGCGCTCCTCAGTCACGGCTTCAATCGGCTCGTGGATGAAGTAGTAGGTTCCCAGGGACAGCAAGAAGGCGATCGTGGCCAGAAGAACGACCACGGCGTAGTTGACCGGGAAAGGAGGCCCCCCAGGCCCAAGCAGAAAGGCGACCGCCAACCCTGCCCCGACGGAAAGAACCCCCGAGCCCACCTGTCCCCAGCCTATCAGTCGGCCTCGGGATCGAGCCGGGATGGCTTTGGCCAGCACATCAAACCAGGCCACGGTCACGATCGCATCGGTGACGGCGAAGATCAGGATGGAGAGAAATACCAAGCCGAGGGTGAGACCTGCCTGGTGCGCACCGGTCAGGACTAGGAATCCGGCCAGCAGGAGGAACACCGGTCGGCCCGCCCAAGAGCCCCAGCGGGCCACACGCATCTTGTGCTTCACAGTGGAAAGGTAGTGCGCGGCCAGGATCTGGGGTAGAAGCCAACCCCCGCTCCAGAGGGCTCCCACCATGCCAATGAGAACAGGGTCGCCGGTAAGCTTAGCCACGAAAGCCGGCAAGGTGGTGCTGGGACCCACAAACGCCAAGCCGACCCCGAAGAATACGTAGTCAAGGAAGAAGGCAGTGCGGTTTCGTCGCAGCGTCGAGTTGGCGGGCATCTGGAGATTCACTTGCTGGGTCGGGGTGGAGGCGCGATTATATCAGCGGAGCCTGCATCAGGCGTATAATCGGCGGGCGCTGGCGATTGAAAAACTCTCGCAGGCCGCCGCCGTCAAGTTGGTGCGGCCTCTGCCTCCCACTCGAATGCAACTTTCCCGCTACCTCGTGCTTTCCGTCTTCACCGCAGGAATGACCACTCTCGCCGTTGAGCTTTCTGCCTCCCGGCTACTCGGCAACGTTTTTGGCACGAGCAACCTGGTTTGGGCCAACATCATTGGCCTGATCCTCGTGTATCTGACGGCCGGCTATTTCGTGGGAGGGCGCTGGGCCGACCGCTCGCCGGACCCTTTGGTCTTCTACCGTATCCTGGCCTGGGCCGCGCTGGCCGCTGGGACGGTTCCGGTGATCAGCCGGCC
>Ga0187878_1001489_pt1 | contig 22772 bp, 53 predicted proteins | sample June2016WEW_17_1_FD_132979 | JGI IMG/M metagenome (GOLD analysis project Ga0187878, IMG submission 132979) | Peatland microbial communities from SPRUCE experiment site at the Marcell Experimental Forest, Minnesota, USA - June2016WEW_17_150 | ecosystem: Environmental > Terrestrial > Soil >...
ACTTTTATTTCTGGAGATTTCTCAGGAATCTTCTCTACAAGTTTCTCTTCACCATGTTCTTCTTTTTTCTCAACTTTTATTTCTGGAGATTTCTCAGGAATCTTCTCTACAAGTTTCTCTTCATTATGTTCTTCTTTTTCATTAAAAAGTATGTCAAGCTCTTTTCTTAATTCTCCAACAGAATGTGGAAATAGTTTTTGATACATAAGGTCAACTTTTTCCTTAATTTCCTTAATTTCCTGTTGGAAAGCTATGCCTGTTCCTTTCATGAACCATAATAGCAATTGTCTGTCATCATTATCTTTTATAAAAGATCTGTAATATGTGTGGTAATCTATACTGTCATCGGTACCGTGCCCACACGATCTGCAGAATTTATCTAAATCGTCTACAGCCATCTTACATTTATTACAAAATCTTACCATAAATATTCGCCTTTATATCTTAATATCTAATCTCCAGAAGCCTTCAGATTATAAACAGGTTTAGCTACTTGTTCAACATCTACAGTATCACTCAAATATGCCAAAATACTCTCCCAGGGCTTATAGGCAAACGGAGACTCATCAAACGTGGACCTATTAACGGAGGTGGTAAAAATTCCCTTCATACTATTTTCAAAAGCTTCCATAGAATAAAAGTTACCAGAATCTAATCTTCTTAGCATATCTTTTCTACCATATAATCTCCCCGCCCCATGTGGAGCTGACCAATTATAGTCCTTATTTCCCTTTCCCTTTCCAAGGACTATTCCCGCTCCCATATTCAAAGGAATGGTCACCTTTTCATCTTTATGTGCAGATATCGCACCTTTTCTTATAATACCATCTCTTGCTGAGATATAGTTGTGAACACTTTCAATTGTTCTATCTTCTTCCCATTCTTCATCTCTATATTCTCCAAGAAATCTCAGAATAGTATGCATCATCGCCATTCTATTGTAACGAGCATAATCTTGTGCTAATTTCGCCATCGAAAGATAACTATACCCACCATAAGATAGAGGTAAATACTCAAGATCTCTTGGCACATTAATATTCATCTCTTCTACAATCTTCTTAGCCATACTCTGGTAAAAGTTAGCCACCTTCAATCCAAAGTTTCTACTTCCCGAATGGATAGTAAGATAGAGTTCATCATCACTTCCTTTTTCAACTTCTATGAAGTGATTTCCTCCTCCTAATGTGCCAATCTGTTGTAATGGAAGAGCATTACTTTTGATAGCATTGCTCTTTAAGAATGCGTCTGCCCTCGATGATACATCATATATCTGCCACCTTAATTTCATAGGCAACTTGTCAAAAAATCCCTGTGTATCGACCCAGTCCAAACTTCTGGAACTGAATCCTGTAGGAATATTTTTCCTGATATAATCATCAAGTTTGGCAAAATCTATTTCTTTGCAATTCAGTTTTCGTGTCAATACACCGCACCCAATATCCACCCCAACGATATTTGGTATTACCGCGTTTTTAAACTGACCAGTAAAACCAATTACACATCCTGCACCAGCATGAACGTCAGGCATGATCGCAACAAGACCTCTTATAGCAGGATGAGAAACAATCAAATCAATCTGTTTTTTTGCCTCATCTTCAACTACACCTGCGTATATTTTCACGCCTGTTCCGTTATTTTTTATTTCATATTCGCTCATATCAATAATATCTTAAGGTTTTTCAAAAATCACTGCATCTTCATATTCTATCCTTACAATTCTATGATAAGGAATATATTTATCATACGGATCTCCCTCTAATATTAGAAATCCTTTATCAATTTCAATAATTTCTTTACCTTCAACAACTGCCGTATCATCTGGAGATCCCCTATTAATATAATAAATGGTACATTTGGAAAGGTCATAACCTCCTTTCCATTTTACCTCATTAAGAATTTCCCGAGGAAATTTAGATTTAAAATTTATATCAGTATTCATATTTTATTTCCCAAAAGCTTGACACAATTCAGCTTCGCACAACCTTCCATATCTTTCCGACTCAATTTTATCATTTATTATAAAATCTAACTCTTCAAGACTAAATGTCGCTAATACTGCCGGACACCCACATTTACAATGCATATCCAGGAATTTTGTCTGTTCAGTATCTATTTTACTCTTTGGAATATATCCACAGTTGATACAGATAAAGAAATCTTTTCCCTGTTCATCATCAGTTCTATCATAGAACTCAGGATTATTTACTATGTCGCAAAAATTTACCTTATTTTTCTTATTGTCTACACTATCCATATACATCATCTCATACCTTTTCTATGCAGGATAAACTATGAAATCCATTTTTCCTAAATTATCCCATTGAAGCTCAACTTTAGTTGCTCGGAATACATCTTGAAGTTTTGGGAATCCTTTTTCGTCCGTTCTAACAGCAGGTCCATGATAGAAGTATCTGCCATGATATTCTCCATCATATTCTATATTAGCCTTTTCCATATCTTCTATAAATTGTTCATATTTGTCTTTATCATTTTCATTTTCAGTCGGAAATGCAACTTCTTCTGCTGGAACGAGGAGTAATCCTTCAAATATCTCCCTTGAGCTATCTATACCAAGTCCCAATCCTTCCCCATTTTCAATATGTTTTTGGATTCTATATTGTAGAAATAGAAGCAGGTCTTTGAAATAAGCTCTATCAATAGTCATTTTAACTGCATATTCTAATATCTGTTTAGGGTCATTATAACACCCAGAGCTGATAAGTCGTTTCATTCCATCTAAATCTTCATATCCTTTCCATCTAGGAAACTCTGCTTCTTTAACCATTATAATCACCTATTTTTAAAGTTTTATACCACTGCTAGAGATTTACAACCTATTATATAGCCATTACCGTCCCTAACAGCTTCTCCTATTGCCAATACATCCCTTCTAACTGCTTGTTGTGCCACAGGAAATGAAACTACATATACCACATTTGGTTCTGGTTCTGGTAATCCAATAATACCGCCAGTCAATTTTCTCATTATTGGTACATATGCCACAGAAATCAGGTCATCTTTCTGTACTTCAATTGTATCTATCAATTCAAGTTTCTCTTCCAGTCTTGCTATTTTTCCGCTCGGTTTGATTTCTCCTAATCCAACGATATTTATAGGGTGTGGAGTTAAATTTATTATTTTTGTTTTCATATTTATACGCCTGTTTTGAAACATTTTGCTCTTGAGTCTACCAATTCTTCTATCATTGACAATTTTTCAATTTCTTCTCGAATGAAACTTATCATGTGTGCTGCCATTAGCTTAATTGTCTTTTCATCATTCTCCTGAATCTCTTTATAACCTATATTATCACACTCAGCTACTACTTTCCACATATTTGTCTCATTTTTTGTGCCTGTACCGATTATTAAAGAACCTTTTGTAACTATTACAGAGCCCATTATCTCATTCTCATTATCTCTACGGACAAGCTTCCATTCTGTTTTATTCTCAGTTATTTGTCTTGTCCATCTAAATTTTATCGGTTCTTTTTTTGGGAAATCTTTGATTTTGAGCTTCCACATCATTCTTTTTAATTTTTCTCCTTCTCTATAAAAGACCATTGGTTCGCATTTTGCTACAATTCCCTCTGATCTGACGCTTATGGAACCGCCCTCTTCTGTCGCCACAAGATTCTGCTTATTTCTTTCTAATAAATATTCTATCTCTTGAACATTTGTTGGTAAGAAATCTATAACGCCTAATAATGGAACACATTTGATCCCTAATTTTCTCGCCACATCTTCGAGATTACCTCTCTCAAGCCAATATATATCTATCAAACAGTCAAATAACCTGAAAGATATGTCTTTACGGTATAATCCACTACCGTGCACCATACCTGTACCTGTACCATAAGCCTCCCCATAAATTGTGGCTATCTTTGGAAGAGGTTTATTAGGAAGCCATAATGCACTCTTCATCTTTTCAATAGGGAATGTCTTTCTCAAATATTCTATAAGATCTGGCGGCATATCCGCCTCATCTGTTTTTCCTCCATAATCTATAACACCATCAATACCATTGTTTATCAGTGATATCCTTGTATTTCTTCCATGAAGTTTCTCAGTGATAGACCATCTTTTAATGTTTCCAAATTCTGGTCTTCTCAACTTTCCAGCTATCACGAGATGTCTTTCATCACGATCATATAAAGTATCAATTTTTGGATATTCTGTTCCAGCCATAATTTTCTCCATATTTTTTTTCGTTATTTCACTGTTTCTTCTTCAATTTTTTTTATTGACATGAAATTTATTTCAGGATTGTTCCCATAACTTTCTATTACTTTAATCTTTGCATCTTCTTCGCCCTTTGCCAATATTTTCTTTGTTCTCTTTATTGTATATTCAACAACATAATTCTGCTTATTTCTTTTCTCATTAGTATTGATTTTATGAATGGCATACAGAATCATTCCGCTCACGATTAGTAATATGATACTTACTATACCATCAGATATATTAAATATCCTGCCAATTCTATCTAATAGAATCGCTATACCGAACCATACCAAGAATAATGTGTTTGATGTAATTTTTATCATTTCTATCATCCCTTAAATCCAAACCTTCACTCCTTCATTATTTCATCATCGGTATGGGTCTTGCCCATTATTTCTTAATGTATCTATCAATTGTTTCTCGCTTCCCCATGTCGCAAGTTTTAAGTGCCCTGTATCCAGAGCCTCTGCCCTAAGCTTTATCAGCTCTATAGATTTGTTATTAAATTGAGACATTTTTATCAACATTAATCTTCATCAAGAAGTTCCTGTTTATATCCCATACCTTTTGCTAACTTTATAATACAATTTTTGATGTGATGGTCGAGCGTAATATCTCCTGTAAGTATTGATGAAATTATGTCTTTAAATATGTCAGGGTGTTTATCCATTAATTTTCCGAGCGCTCTTCTATGTTCATATATTGCTAAGCTCAATGCTCTTCCTATTAAAAGAGCCTTCTCATCTTTTGTATATTCCATTTTTGCATCCCTTTCTTATACCATTCTTATTCCATTCTTTCATAAGAACTTTCTGATATCTCAACATCTTCGATATTCACCCCAGACTCTAAATAGTTTTCTAGCTGTTTTTAAGCATAGCAACTATCCTTTCAGGCGTTGTATCTGGCGCAATCGGTTCTTCAAAAACTAATCTAGCAAATTTTTCCATATTTAACATCTCCTTATTATATCTTTTTTATATATCTATCTCCAATCTTTTTGCAAGTATTTCAGGAATGCCTATACCTTTTGACCGCAGAAATAGGCATGCATCTCTATATTTTTTCTGTTGTCTCTCAGGATTTTTATTATTAGTGTTGTCTATCATGTCTTGCCATTTTATGACCATAGCTTCTTCAGGCGAAGTCTCTGCGATCTTATATATATAATCGTTATATGGAGTCTTTTTTGGAACATGCGATAACAATAGGACCAGGCCATAAACCTTAAATCCAAAAACATTATCTATGATACTGAACATATATCCAAGAAATGGGAAATCTTCCGTATCGTGCAAAAACGATGCGCACACCATGTCTTCACCATATCCAAGCTCTTTTATAGCATATGCAACACGTTTTGGATGGTTTACAAAATCTTCTCCATTTCTTCTTTTTTGTCCCCAATGGATAAACTCTGCCAGTTTTTCTGCTTGTTGCTCTTTCAATGTCATTTTACTATTTTCTTTCTGTCCTTCTTTGTGTTGTTCTTCCATATACATCACCCTTAGAATTTTAAATTATATTGTCATACCCTAGTAGCCATTCCACTATCAGGATCTATAAGCCATAGATCAAATCCATCCCTGAATTTTGTTGTAGCAATTCTGACCGGTATATTGTTACCGTTCTTGAACTCTATCATAGTACAATCTTCATGGGCATAATCAAATTGAACAATATTTTTATCTATAATTTTTATCTCTGGATTTTTCAATATATCATCAAGAAGTCTTATTCCTCCCTTTTCATCACGATATAGGTCCTGTCTTCCTGCACAATTCAGTCCAATAGTTATCGCATCATGTTTCGAATCAAATTTAGATGTCATAAGTCTATACCTCCTTTTTCTCCTTTTCTTCAATCTTTTCTTCAATATCTTTTAAAAAATTCAATACTAACAAGCCGTCACCTAAATACATTCTATCTATATCTGGTTTCCATCCAAGATATGTCAATAATTTTTCATAAGATTTAAGTAGGCTGTATGGATAATCGCTAGACCCAATGTTGATGCACCAATTATAATAAAATAATAACCATAACGATTACCAGATAGTGCACCAAATAGGACCAATTCCTGCAAAATAACATATACACAAAAGTATTATCTCTAACCTTGTCATTTTATCTGTCATCTTTATTCTCCATTTTTAATTCATCTTTTTTCCTTACAATCCTAATTTTCTTTTGAAAAGGTCCAATTTCTCGTATTTCTGGAACATATCTATTATCGTATCTTTTGGTACACCATGATTATTTCTTTTTACCAATTCTTCTACATCGAATGCCCAAAGAGTATCAGGTTCTATAATCACAATTTCATAACCGTACATTTTTCCTTGCTCAACATAATTTATGCAAGAAGACGCCGTTATATTTGTATTGTCTATAATAATAGGAGATATACCGTGTTTCATCGATTTGATACTATTTATCAGATTATAATTATGGTATTTAGCTATTTTTTGACTGTCAAACTCATATACACCATTCTTAATCATAAAATTATCGGTTGAGTGGATAACACCATTTTCAACTAACTTTTTCGCAATATCAGACTTGCCACTACCAGGCAACCCTCTTATTATGATAAGTTTCTTATTTGTCATAAGTATTACAAAACCTTTTCTTTTCTCTCATAGTACCATCTGCCCCAACCTGTGTAGCACGTCCTAATTTATAAGGTCATTGGTCCACCACAATAACTAGCTCACCGAGCACTTCATGCAGACTACCGCACAGGCTGTTTAGGCTGGTTATCATTCTTATCATCTTTATTATTATCAGGACATTTAATTTTTCCTTCTCTCTTCATTTCATCAAATAATTTCCGTATAGCATCTAGTCTTAGTCTTGTTAGATGTTTGTCTCCCTTCATAGGAGAATCTTTAAATAACCTGATATATCTCTCTATAGATTCACACACACATTTATCAAAAGGTTCATTCTTTTTACCCTTGCAGAATTTCATGCGTTCATCTATGGTCATCTGGGCAAATCTTTTAAGCTCTCCAATCGAATATTCTGGGCGAATTTCTCCTTGCCTTGTCTTTATACCTGCTTCCCTCCTACTTTTCATGACCTCTGCGCCCAGTAACTTTACGTCACCGCCATTATATTCAGTCAAAAATGTATCTTTTGTTTTACCCATACTTTCTCAAACTCCATCCAACTCAATTAAAGCTAAAGTATATAAACTTTTGTTATCCTACATACTCCGATTAACTTCTATAACCGCGTAAATTATATATGTTTGTAAATAAAACTACCTAACCGATGTACGCCGATACACTTAGACAACACACATATACTCGCGATTACAGATAAAGACAAGGTTATGAATTATGTGAAAGGCATGACCTTACCACGTTTATGGTATATGTCTCCCTTTCCCCTCACTCGGCTGTCAGCCCCTTGTATCACTATATTATTACCATATCACCATAATGATACAACCTGACAGCCGTAGCGATAAACTCGCATATAAAACAGCTAAATACTATGACTACATTAAAACGTATATAACTTTGCCCTTCAGATACTTGCGATTTAAGGTGACATACGCCGATACAGCTTATGATTAGACAAAGCTCACATCACGCACATTTATCCTTTCAGTCAATGACACCCAATTTTAGTTATCAACAGTTCAATGTTTAAACACTTGGTTTCTTCCGCCATGTACACAACCCTCTTAATGAAATTTTCGAAACGAACTCTGTACATGGCATTGTCACTTTCGTATAGTTGTATGCTATACTCCATAGGATTGGTACGTAGTCTGATAATGTTTGTCGAATCTCCGATAATATTTAATATCTTACGGTGTTCTTCAAAAACTTTAGACATAAACTCATTAAACTTATTGTCTATTATTGGTATCCTATCAACAGGATACTGTATGCGATATTCTTCTACGATTTCTTCTATTTGCCTCGGTATCATAATTTTCCTCTTATTTAATTTTGATTTTCCACTCTACAATAACTCATTATCTCATCTTTTTAATCTTTTTATCCTACCTAAACTGAGATGTTTCTCGGCCATTGTCTCTTTTATATCTCCAACCATCTCATCAAGAATATTAAGAAATTCTTCAAATTCTGGACATTCCCCTTCATATATAAATAATGGTATTAGATCTTCTCTATGTGTCAATAGACACACTTCAAACCCATCTTGAGACATAGCATGTCCACAATCATTTATCATTTTCATTACCATATCTTCTTTGATAGGAAGACGTGCATAATAATCTTGAGATTCTTTTTTGTGTAATTTTGTTATCGTCTTTAACGATTCCACAATTACATATTTTGCTGTGTCTTTACTGGAATACATTAGGTCCCTTAATAATATCCAATTTTTTAATCTGTATACCATACTATCGTCTCATATGTGTCATTTTTGCGGTTTTCATATGTCTTTCCATACATTCCTCTTATTGTACCTATTTCTGGATAAAAACCCTGTGCATAATCTCTTCCAATTCAGGATTATTATAAGTTACAAATGTTATCGTCTGAATTCCTGGAACCTGCTTCTTTATTACTCTTTTTCTACCTACATATCTCATTATTCCCTTCATATATTCATTCACAACTTGCTCGAGAGATTTTTCAACTGCTTCCAACATTACACCTGTTCTTATCGCAGGAATAGTGACCTTTTTGAACCCTGCATTATCTGCCTCTTCGATGCCTCTTGCTATTACACCACGAAGTTCAGACCTGAGATCATCCACAACAAAAACCACATTATCAAATTTTCCTTTGTGATTATTATGATCTCCCCTGGCAACGATAACCTTCAAATCAATTAATTTCTTTTCCATGGCCTGTGAGTGGTACATATTGCCTGCCACTCTTCGGATAGCTCCATCGATACCTCCAAACCATAATCCTCCAGAGTTGATGGCTGTAATGATAGCATCAGAATCTATCATGGTAATATCTCCAGAAATTCTTGCTATTCTTATGCCAATATTTCCTATATTGCCTTCATTCTGTCCATTCATGTCATCTGTTTGGTCAATATCCATATTTATCAACTTACCTTATTTTCCTCAGGAAACACTGCCTGAAACACTATATCCGGCAATGTATTTTTAAGCTCATCCTTATTCAAAATTCTTTGGCATTCACACGTCAATATTGCGAATGAATATTTTTTACCAATAGCATGGTCTGTCACTTCTACATATTCTACAAGACCATAACTTTCTCCGCACTCAGAGCATGGAGTTTCCATTCCACCATGTGCTCCATGTACAGGTTTTATTGATATTCTATTTGTTTTCTTGTTCGAAAGTATCATTGCCGACATATTTCACCTTGTGTGTCAACACTTTATTAGCAATTTCTTCTATAAACTCTCCGTTACATTGTGCCAATACGTCGGCAACTTCTTGAATTACTTTATCTACAGTCTTTTCCATTTCATTCACATCTCCTTTTCATATTATATTATATTAACATATCAATATCTCAGCAATTTTTTGATCTTCTTTCTTTTTTTATTGTCTATAGCCATTTTTCTACTCGCCAATTTTTTTAATGCTATAAGTTCGTTCTCTGTCATATGATCAATTTGATCATCTGTATAAGAATGATAAGAACATAATTCATCTTTTAGTTCCTCTCTCAACTTTGCCCTCATAAGAAGCACGTTTGTATCAGAAATCTCTCTCCTATGTGTATCTGTACCTTTCCAAATTCTCGGCATATTATACGTTTCAGAAAGACTCGATCTCTTTCCATCCAAAACTGAAAATTCGCCTTTATTAAATGCACAAATAGTAGTATGATTTTCCAATTGTCTCTTCAACGTATAAAATTCATTTGTACCTATATTTACGAATATAAATTTATCATTTGAACCCATTTTGTCATCTTTTTCAACGAATATACAACCCGGAGGAACTATATTTCCTTGAATACCTGCATTGTAGTACAACGCCTTCAACAGATCTTCAAGACTCCTGTCAACTGCAAACGCATCTTTTTGTTCAACCTTTCCATTTTCCATAAATGGAATCTTTATTCTACTATAATATTTGATCCTTAGAACTCTGATAGGTTTCTCTGGCTTCTTTTTATAAGAAGCAACTCTTCTACTTTCCCCTGTTTCTTTTCCTATATCTTTGCCGATACTTTTATTTATATCTTTGTCTATATCTTTTTTTCTAGAAGAAACCATATCATCTTCACTAACGATGGATAGACCTGGCATATATCCCCTATAGACAAATATCTTCTTTACCAAGAGCCTTTCTGATTCTTTTCAGCTCATACTTGATATCCTTTTTCCCCTGTTCGCCTTTCTCCACTTTCAAAGCCTTCGATAACGCTATCTCTAGCACCACCAAACTTTCCCTTTCTACACCTTCATAACCTATCATCATAGCATCCCCTTGTCAATTTATCAATTTAAGTTCTTTTGATTACTTGTATGGGGTTTTTTTCTATCCTTTCTAATCTCTCCCCAATTTTATCACTTTGCTTACTAAGATTTCTGAGTTCATTATATAGTCTCCATTGTACCCTTATATGATACCAAGGAGTCTCTCTGATTCTTTTCTTAACATCATCTACCTTATTGCTTAATATCGATATATCGAAAATTATTTTATCATATGTATCGTCACAACAGCATTCTTCCATATACAACACTCCTTTCTTCTATTTCTTTAATATATTAGATATCAATATCTCTAATTCTTCTCTTACGTCATCATCCATATCATGAGTATTTATAAATTTATCTAGTTCATTTATAGGAACAGTCTCCCTTATTCCTCCTGCAGTCGCCACAGTTACTTTACCATCTTCTTCCTGTTCTATATATGCTAGATTCCCCTCTATTATATATGTTCCCATTATAGTCCTGGTACCGATTTTCTCGAGTTCCATATGTAAATCCCCTTTTCCTACTCTTTTTTATTGTCAGTGAATTGCAGTTCTGCTTCCTTCTCTTCGGCAAGAATCTTCATATGATTCTTCTCTGAGTTGCCTTCCTCTTCCTCTATAATGCTCTCCAGTATGTCTTGTATTGCAATAGAATACATCCCATTTGGCGTCTCGACAATTAATGCCGAGCTATTAGGTAATATACTGATAACGTACTGTTCATCACCTTTCGTCGCAGACGCCAGTTGCTCACGCAGTATTAACTGGTGATGCGGGATTAGCTTTACAGGAATTGAGATAACTATTGTATCATCTATCATATTATCTCCTACCTAAAAAATTACTTATTTAAATATTTATTCGTCATTCCAACATTGACATGAAGAATGACTATCACGACACGAGCCACAAGTTCCAATTACCAAACTACACATTTTGACTATATCAGAAATATGCAGATTAGGAAATGTAATCTTAGCTGTCTCCAATAAGTTTGGATAATTCTCTTCTAATTCTTTTAAATTTATTATCTCAAACCTATACATATTTTTTATTTCCCACCAAAATTATCAACCAAAACTAGACCTTTCCAGGGCATATCTCCTTTTTTATGGTTATATCTAATATACCCTTGGCGCTTTCGATAAATATGTCAATAGTTGCACCATTTCCAAGACAATCATCCATATAATCTCTCCAGGCATGATATAATCTACACAGAATTTTTTCCATCTCATTTTCGTCTTCATACATTCCTGGCTTGGCTATAATACTAAATCCTTTTTCTAATCTCCCTTTAATTGCCTGGAAGAATGCATCTCTCTTATTCTCTTCTGTACAGACTCCGCAAGAACAAGATCTCCATCTCTCATAAAGATCTACTAATTGTTCTGTAAGCTGTTCTTCTGTTTCATGATCAATATCCCCTCTGACCATTATGTTTCACTCCTTTTATATCTTTCCTCTTTGTTCTGTAAAATATGTTGATTCTACTCTTCCTTCATCAGGGCACGCTTTTGCTTGCTCAACTGTAAGAGAGAATAATCTTATCTGCAACCAGTTACCAAGCGCATATGATGCATAGAAGTCGTCATACTCTCGCTTATTAGTAACGTCTGCAGCAACTTTCCACAGACCATTATCCAGTACCATTATCAACATGTTACCAAAGGTCATTGGCTGATCCTTCGTTGGTATTACAGGCGTTCCTATCTTCTCTACAGCATTTACTCCTAAATATGTCCCCATAGTTATTATTCCTCCTTTACCGATTCAAGATACTTTTCAAGAATCTTGTGTTCACATGCATTACAATTTACTATTCTCATTGCTCTTAGATTTTTCACATGTTATCTCCTTGATTATTATGCATCATGTATCTCCAAAATATCTTCGTTTTCAATTAGATAATGTGAAAATCGTGTTGTCCTGATTGTTGCTATCCCATCCAATCGCTGTCTCCTTGCCTTGCGGTTTGTATCCTCAAATGGGAATATTAGTTGAAGCATTGTAAAACACATTCCCCATCCAAATAAGAAAGTACCAACGGTATTGTAAAAGGCGGATTTTGGCAATTTCATAGCCATAAGAAATATAAAAGACAATATTTCAGATACCAGAAGCGCATTTGCGGTGTTCCATTGCAGTTTCATTTTCATTCTATTCTCCTCAGTATATATGACTTGTCATATGTTATCTCCTCGACCATTATACATCTTCTTCATTCCTTTTCAAATTCATCGAAAACGTATTACTCTCCTAAATTTAATTTATCAAGAATATCTGTGATCTCAAATTTTTTAAATTCAGATAAATGATTTTTACCTATCTTAATATTAACTCTTCTCCAGAATCGTATGTTTCTTATTATATCGTTTTTGTGTACGAATAATATATGTTGAGGAGTATTACCAATTGTTCCAAGTCCAATCAGTAAAAAATAATCTGCTATATTATTATAATCTATACGATATTTCCAATATTCATCTAAAAAATGTGCAGTCTTTACATCTATCTTATATCCTTTACTTCTATCTAATTTAAATTGTGGAAATCTATCCAAAAACTCTTGTATAGGATTTTGGCAAATGAATTCAAATCCGGGATTGTTAAACTTCTTTTTATCAACTTCTTCGAATATTATATGTAGAACAGGTCTTGCTATTTTATCTTCTCCAATACATATACCGGTATGGGACTCACATTCATCGTATAACTCCATTGGGATACGTCTTCCAGTTTCATGTCTCCATTCCCTTTTACTGTCCCTATATCTCTCTGCATTATCTTTAAATCCTGCATCCCTTGCACATTTATCATCATATTCTTTCCGAGTTTTGCATCCGGCATTTAACCATGCATCTGGTACTTTGTCCCTATTTTGTATTGCCCAATCTACAAATTCTTTTCCATATCTTTCTTCTAGTTCGTTATAAAAGATACTTTTATTATTTTGGTCTCTCTTCCAAATTTGCCAATTTCTAATATTGTCAAATCCATCTTTCTTTGCCTGTTCTCTAAGCCATCCAAGACTGCCCTTATCATATTTTTTATTATCTGTCATATACAATATTTCATAATTATCTTTTCCCTTTCCTTTTCAGTTCCATATTATCAATATCCCTTTTCAGTTCATGTAAGATGCCCAGTCGTATCCATATATTCTCCAACTCCACCGATGACATCTTCAACTGTCAATTTTTTAAGTTTATCTTCTGGAACATTTAAAAGCCATACCGCTAATTTTTGGTATATCTCTGTATCATGTACATTCACACCAACAGTCAGCCATTCAAATATTGTCCTTCTTACATCAGAACTTGATTCAATCTCTTTCCTTGTATTCTCTTCCAGACGACCATATACAAGTCCCGGAAACATTGCCACGAACATCTTGTTCCTCCTTTTTCAATTCGAAACTCCAATATATAAATATGAGAAGCTATCACTATGTAATTTCTTTAGTATCTTACAGTTTATTGAGTCCATATTATATCCTATTTCACAAACTATATCTGTGAATACCATCGTGCCTTACATATAGTTACAATGTTGGCAAAGCATAAATACTTTGTGTATTGCGATAGCTGCGATTTAAATAGACGCTTACCGATGTATTTAATGACACGGATATTTCCCTGAAACTATTCAGTACCGATGTTTTGGAAATTCGTCTATGCTATATATTTTTCATCTACAGTAAACGCATTAACAAAAACATCTCTCTCAAATTCAAAATTCAATAATTCATGAGGAAAACAAAGTATTTCAAAATCATTAACAAATTTACCATATTTGAATTCTGTTTTCCTATTCAGGATCGAATCTTTTACTTCTTTGACAGAAGATATCTTCTTAATCCTAAAAAGATTTATTTCTCCGCTATCTTCTTCTTTCAAGTCTGTCATAAATTCAACATGAACTTTAAATATAGAAGGTCTCATCGTATTGGTAGAAAATAGACTTTTGAATAGAACATCAACATTAGATTTGATTTCTTTATCTTTGATATTTACCTTTTGAATAGTCACATAATTAAATCCCTTATTTAAGATTCTAGATATTATTTGGAGCACCACAAAAACTATAAGAATAAATATCATTATATATATGGTGTCTTTACCAAGTAATGAATATCTTCGTATGGTATCGATTATTATAAAGAATATAATGAACGTAATGAAAGAAATAATATTTGACCATTTAATTTTCATGCCAACACCCTCTATCTCAACTATTTAGTATTTAATATGTTCAAACCACCTTTCCGCATTTAGGACATCTGCGTTCTGTTGATTCAGTTACCGCTACAACCACACCATTAAAGTTGATGAGTACAATACCAGTAAATGCGTGACCCTTGATTTCTACAATCCATGCCAGATATCCTTTTAATATCCGCTTTGTTTCCGTTGCCCATACTGCTATTCCCTCTTCTCTTGCAAGATGGTCTGCAGCTATCTTTTGTGCTTCATATGCATCTTCGACACTTTTTATATGATCTTCACACAGATTTTCTTTTTTCCAAAATATAAGATTGTGCTCACCCATTTTTATTTCTCCAGTTTCCTTATTTCCTTTTGAGTCATATTATATATTTCCTGCTGAGACATCGATACCTCTACAGCAATATCTCTGAATAGTTCCATGACAAGCTTAAAGAATTCGCTTATTTCGGTATCTTCCAAATGATGCGCGAATATTCCTATTTTATCTGCATCATTTATATCTCCCCAGGCTAAATGGAGCAAGACTAGGACATTACCTCCCCTCCACCGCATTATTCCTGTTATATCATCAGTTCTATGGAAGACAATATCTTCCAGACCCAATATCTCTGCTATTCTTTTCGTCAGCATAGGTTTCTTAAACCACACCTTTCCTATGTATATCATATCGGTACCTCACATATCTCTCTTATATTATTTTCAGTGTACCTTCCATTTGCATTGTCCTCTCTATCTGCAATACCGCTTGTAACTCCATTTGTAGCCCCATTTGCAATACCAACCCCATTTATCGTACCCTCTCTATCTGTCGTACATTCTCCTCTTATAACCCCATTATGTAGATTCCTTAATTCTCTCTTTGCATCGTATTTTGACTGCAGAAAATCTCTTCTTACGATACTGACCATATCTTGAAATGTGATAGGCCTTATCATTCCGAGTATCTCTTTTTCTCTTTTAGTAAGTTCTCGGTTAATCATAATTCTCCTCTTTATTCTCCTAGCCCCAATTCTATGATTGGGAAACACCATATTTTCTAATATTCTCTACTCCTATCTTATAAATTTTACAGAAAGGACATTCCGCCTGTATTTAGACAAGTCATAATTCTCATAAACTTTCAACTCCCAACCTTCCCACATAGTATCTACCGAGTTTGCTCAAATTTCTTAGGGATAATTCAAGAGAAAGACTAGAATCAAAATACCCAAAAGTCACTATTCCGATCATAGAATCTATAAACTCTAATATATCACCAAGTACCCTTCCAGACCTTGTGAAAGGTTTACTAACATTTCCTATCCAGTATATTTTGAATTTAAATCTTTCTATCTCGAACTTACTTTTATCCCCGCCATATTTATGATATTGGAAGAAATTTTCTAGATCTCTATTAACCCATTCTGAATGGAGATTGGACCCAATTCTTTCAAAAGTCACTATTCCAATAACAGAATCTATCATATGCAATATATTGCCAAATACTATTCCAGATCTTGTGAAAGGCTCATTGAGACCCCTTACTCTATGTACATTAAATTCAAAAGGTCTGTCTTTAAAATCGGAACAACCACACGCACAAGAACAAATCTCATTCTCAGCCATATTTAGTCCTGCCCTTCGGCTTTGAAGATTCTGATATTTACTGGAATCGCTTTATTTTGATTATTCGTAGCTACGGTAGTCACATCTATATACCCATCTCTCTCAAGATTTTCCAGAAAGCTGCCGTATTGATCCTCAGAGATCTCAATTCCCATTTGTGTCAATACTACGACCTTTGTATGGTCAGTTCTCATTCTTTTATGTTCTCCCATGCTTTCATATCTCCTTTTTTACTTTACACCTGTCCGATTTCTGTTATCATAACTTTTATAATCTTTCCTTTTCCTGCTTTTTCTTCTGCAAGAGCCCCATATGGATAACACATATCGAAAAGACCAAATGTTGGGTATATGTTTTTGATTTTACCATCATTATCCAAAAATCCATAATATGGAGTTGTAGACGTCTCATCTTCAGTAGCTTGATGAACATCTATTTTATAGATGGGTTCTGACTTATTAAGCATATATTCTTTAACTGAACGTGGGTCGGAAAATATATACATATAATATATTTTTCCATCTTGTTCTCGGTACAATTTTAAACAATATCTTATCATTTGATTTCATCCGTTTCTACTAACATACTCGCGATATGAATCTTTCCATAAGGAGATTGACACGTTTCGTATATAACAGGTTCTTTTTCTTTGAATTTTTCCAACGCATCTTTTGCATCAATCGCCTCAATTATATCCCATCCTTTTCCTAATGCAGATTCATATGCTATTATAAAAGGTGCCGCAACAGGCTTTTCTAATACATCATAAAAAGCGGACACTATTATAGGATCATATAATCTTGCCGCGATATATTTAAGATCTATACTCCAAAATAAGTGTTCTCTAAGAAGATCATTCATTTGATTAACAAGTCTATCTGCTTCTTTTATGTCAGAAGTACCCAATCCTCTCCTTATTCTAAGACCACTTTTTCCTGTCGAATCTTTCTTTACAGGATGCCTAAAAATAATCGAATAAGATTCTCTTCCTTGTGAACGTGATTTGCTCGCTGTATAATATTTCATAATGAATATCCTTTTTATTTCTATTTCATATTATGTGTCCGATCATAAAGCACATTGATCTCTTCATCACTCATGTCATTGTATAATACCTTCAACCTTTCTCTACTAGATGTTTTGAGACTATTTTTGAAATCCTCTGGATAATTATCCAGATCATTCATTGCTTGATCAACTTTTAATGTCATTTCAAGATATTGTAAATCTTTTTTCTCTTTTTCAATCCTATCATTGAGATGTTTCAAATCCATTTGTTTAGTAGCCGCCTGGTCTATCAAATTCTTCAAATCCATCCTTTTAAAGTCTTCATTTTATTTCGGACGAATAGATACTTCACATACTTCCCGTATCTCACTTTTTCGTATTTTCCGTCTTCAGAAATTTCTACCGCTCTTAGTGCATCTTTAATTTTAACATGAATGATAGCCAAAATTTTTCTCCATTCCCCAGTATAATCATGATAGAATGTATCTTTGATTAATTCAGAACCTACTTCATTGTTTATATTTATTTTAAATAATTCTACTAATTGTTCTGTAGTAGGATGTTGAACTCTTTGTCTTATTTCACTATAATCATCATCGCCGTGTCCGCCTTATTCTTTATCTAAAATAGTAACCCCTGTAACATCGTGAAATAATTCTCTAGCTTTTTGTTCTGTCATCGGTACACTAACTTCTTTTCCATTGAATCCGAAAATTACATTACTCATTCCCATAATTATTCTCACCCTGCAGCCATTTCAACAACCTTCTCACACCCATCTATCGCGAAACTGCATCCAACACATTTTTGACATCTAGCAGTATAATATGATTGACATCCCAAACTGTCTACCACTATATCAGGAAATTTCCTCTGTTGTTCTATAGTCAATTTTCTCATACCCTTTAAAGGAAGTGTCACATCGTCCCCACCATCATCTTCACAAGAGTGGCCTCTAATGGGCATAATCGTTTTTTCTTTCATTATTTCCACATTAACATCTCCTAATGTTTCGACAATTAACCAAAATATTATTATCTCCTGTTCAAAACTTCATTATTCAATATAAATTTGTATTTGCCTCTTTGTTCTCATGAATTCTCCCTTTCTTGGCCTACCATTTACTTTGAGCTTATCAATGCATGATATGGATATTTTTGGATACTCAAATTCACTTCCAGGTGCTATCAATATGCTACTCTTCGATATAATAGCACACGCACCATCTTTTGGGGTATATTCCTCTTCAAAAACCGCTATATCAATAAAATTGGGATTAATCTCAAGAATAGCAACTTTCCTGTTTACATTTGGTCCAACGAGTAATCCACTCAATCTAAGTTCGCACTTATCCTTTGAATTTACCCATAATTTATTTTCATCTCTATGTATTAATACATCTTTTTTCATCATAGTATCTCCTTTTATGTCGCAAACAATCTCCACAGCGAGTCTCCTCCAAATGGATGAACCGTAAATCTACTTATTTTTTCCCGTAACATATCTTTTGACACATTTGTATTTTTTACGGCATATGTAATAAGGACATCTGCAACCTCTTTTCCAGGTCGGATTCTGAGTATTTCTTCAATTACCTCTTTTACGGTATTAGAAGTCTCTTTTTCTTTATCATCCCAGTCGTTATAACATCTGATAGTGCCATCACATCTTGTGATTACTATATCCTTATCATCTACTTTTACTCCACCTCCTGCCTTATATATTCCTCGAGGATTAAAATCTTTACTTTTTACGTCAACCCCTGCTCTGTAATTGCTCACTATCGCAATAGTCGCCTGTAATGCCCTATGAAATTCTGCATACTCATTTACCATCTCATATGTAAAGAAAACCACATCGGAATTTTCCTTTTTCTGAAATATCCTCAATAACCTTCTCCAGTTTTTTCTTACCTTTTTAACCACATTATCTTTTATCATTTTGTCATCTTCCTATAGTATCATCTTTAGTCCTTTTCTCTTATCCTTATAACAGGACCAGAAACTTGCGATTGAAATTCAAATCCAGAAATCTTCCCATCATCTCTTTTTGGTTTAATAATTTCAACATCAAAGGCCTCATTGAGCAACTCCCAGAATTTCTTAGTATCCCCAACAACATTGCTCCCGAGTATCATATATGAACCATCAGGAGTCAATAAATTATGCGGTACTCCATAATCAAAATCTATTTCCATTCCTTTCCCAGATTTATAAAATTCATTCAATCCCCAATCTTCTGGCTCATACAGAGGCTTTCCACCTGATTGAATATATAATTCACGTAGTTTATTCAATATCTTCTTATGCTCTGGCTTTATCACTTCTCTTTCAAACATATTTTCACCCATGTCATCATTCCTCTTTCTCTTCTGCTTCGAAATCAATATCCCTCATATTGATTCTATTTCCATTTCTTGTGTATGTTGATGTCTTTTTAACACAACAATCTTCATGTCCTTGACTTCCGATTCCGTATCCACATTCTGAACAATAAGCCATATTTACATCTCCTATTGTTTATCTTTCCTTTTCTCCTATTCATCTTCTCCTTCTTCTTCGATAGTTCGTAATTCTACAATATATTTATCTATCTTATCAGTGATAGAATCCACTCCCTTAGTAAGATGATTGATTACATATGCTTCCATATTTCCAGACATATTATAACCAGTCGGTAAATCTTTTACCATCCTTGCTACCTGTTCCATGACATACGAAGCTTCCTCCACCTTTTCTTTAGCTCGTTCAAGTAGTCCTATAATCTCTTCCTTATCTTCTTTTTTCATTTTTTCATCTACCAGTTTTTTACTTGTGCCTTTTTATATTTCCTTCAATCTCGGACCACGAAGTAGTTCGTAACCTTCTTGCCGTTCCAAATTCTTTAAGATACGCCGTTTGATTTCCTCAATAGTATATTTTCCAACTGAAATCGATCTTTGTGCAGCGATTGTTTTCAATTCAGCCCTGGATAAATCTTTTTCTAACAATGCACGGATTTGTCCATTCGTCAGGTTGTTAGCTATACTATTCATTACTTAATCATCCCCATTCTTATTTATTTATCTCCTTTATCTTTCAAATATAGGATCAGGATTAGTATAAATTCCTCCACCTTTTCCAGTTTTAGAATCTATTATCCCTATAACTACCTTTTTTCCGTGTTTATCTGTCTCGCCGATAACAAGTTCTTTTCCAAATATAGGTAATATCATGATTTCTTTCCTTTCTTGAGTAATGTTCTAACGTCCAATTCAATTTCAGAAGCATCCTTCAATAACTGGAGATATATCTTCCATCTTGCCTCTATATACTCCCATACCGCCTGGTCAAATTTTAATATATTCCTCTCTGTGATTTTTCCATCAAATCCGTCATCATTTTTAATGAAATATTCCCACTCTAAATTGACGCTATTCCACTGTATATTTTTTATCGTCCCAGAAACTGGATAATGAATAGCAAATCCCATTATCTTATTTTCTATCTTATAGAGAGGAGGCTCTTGTTTATCTTCATCGTGCTGCATCTTATCGCCTTTTTTTATTTCCAGTAGAACTCGGTGTGATAGTAGTCAGGTTCATGACAGCAATGTTGTTCTCTGTCAAACTTATCAATGTTAGGTCTAGAACCTATAGATACCCTTTCTTGATGTCCACATGTTCTGCACGTTACAACATCGATTGGATTACCGTCTATATCAAATCTATCATACACTTTCAACAAATATACCATGCTTATTCCTCCTTTATGGTTTCACTTATCTTTCACACATGACAATGTCAGACACTCGGCATCAGTTCTAATTCAACTTCAATTCGTCTATTACCTCTTGAGCAAGTCCGCCGCCGTGATTATTTTCGACCATATATTCTCTCATACAGTCTTGTAAGAACTTGAAAGCTTTTCTGCTCAGGTTTATCTGTATTGGCTTTTCGTCCATATCTATCATAATTTTTTAACCGTTCCTCTTAATCATGTAGTAATATTAAATTTCTCATCACCAATCTTTCCGTAACCAATTATCTTTAATACACCAATTGCTTCTTCTTTCGTTATTCCTAGTCGTTGGAATATACATTCTCCATCAATCACCATGGATATAATAATATCACTGTCGTCATTTATAGTGAGATTCTTAATATCTTCTGATTTATTATCTTTATTACCATTTTCTTCCATGCATATCTTCTCCTTTTTTTTCTCTAATTTTCAGAAACCATAATTTCGAATTTAACGTCTGGTGCAAATTTCATCATTAAATATTCCGATTGTTTTCTACAATCAATCGCGGAAAAATTCGTATTTAAATAGGCATCTTGATTTGGTATTTTATATGGGGTTCCGTCAAATTTTCTTCCGCTACTATGGTATGGCGTTGTGCTTAATAAGTAACGCCCTCCTTTCAAAACATAAGTGGGCAAATCCTTTTTTTGAATTCGGCCTGATTTAAAAAGCCAATTTACAGTATATTTTAATACATCATTAGCTTTATTACAATGTATTCTCTCGTCACCGATAATAAGCAAACTTCCAAAAGCCAACTCTGGCTGTATATCCAGTGTATATATAAATTTAAACTCTGAAACATAGAATGTTAAAGATTTAAATACATCATTATTTCCAGAATTAGGCTCAATTCTCGTAACAGACATATTTATGTTCTTTATTTTATCGTATCCAATTGTCTCTACATCTATATCTGTAACTTGTTTGTCACTAAGACGTTCTATTATCTTAGATATATTGACGTTGTCTTTGTTAAATGTTAATTTCCATTCTTCTGACATATTATCACCTTTTCATCTCTATCTGTCATAACCATATCTCCTTAACCTCAATTTTTCAAGTTCAAGTAAGCTACCTTAAACTTACTCGCACTACCAATTAAAAAACCCTAAAGTCATACCTCACAGTCCCGGGATTTTAACCCGTCAAGACAACCAATCAAGACTGTCACAAAGTCAGACTCATCAAATCCAATAAAATCAAATCAAATCAAAAATCTATCATATATCGGATTCACAAAATCTCAATCAAAAAAAAATAAATATAAAGTAGAGTCATCCCCGACTCTACCTCTCAGTCAGCCTCAGCCAACCTCATTCAGTCCTACTCGTTTTTAGCCGCGTTCACTCGCTCTTTACTGCTTCTCTTCCTCTTTCTCTTCTTCTTCACCAGGACCTTTCCCAGTTCCACTCTCAACATCGAGATGCTTTGTCAGTGAATCAGGCAACTTGTCACCTTCTTTCTTCTTCCGTATCACCAGTACGGGCTCATTTGCCTTGGTCTGCCCGG
>Ga0187878_1001490_pt1 | contig 22757 bp, 23 predicted proteins | sample June2016WEW_17_1_FD_132979 | JGI IMG/M metagenome (GOLD analysis project Ga0187878, IMG submission 132979) | Peatland microbial communities from SPRUCE experiment site at the Marcell Experimental Forest, Minnesota, USA - June2016WEW_17_150 | ecosystem: Environmental > Terrestrial > Soil >...
TTTTGAAAAAGGTTGCAGGTGTAACATTAGGTTAGGTAGGTAACTGAAGAATAATCATTCAATAGATAGGGGGTAAAAAACAATAGAAAACTTACCCCCTGTAAATTAACAAATAATACTATTAGGGGTGAAAAATATAAGAAAAGTTACCCCTCTTCGCAAAAAATTATAGTCGGAATCGAGTATTCCTGAATTAAGTTATTGCGATACCTGCTTAGCTTGCAGGATGAAAACGTAAAATAGTCCTTCGTGAGATACTTGGGTTAGATGTAAAATGACTCCTCAACCTCGACTACAGATAAGAACCCCTGGAATTTGTGATGATACATGCATAAAAAAACTGAAAGTTTTGCTTGCTCAAGTTTACACCTTAACTGAAGTCCCAAATCCTCCAAATCATATCAGATTCAAATCTGAACTTCGCAAAGTCGGTTTACCCCGAGAAGTGCACCTTGAAGTATTTTCCAACTCTAATGTGACACTTACATCTTCCCCAGAAGTCGCTCCTCTTTTTCCCCAAATCTCAACCGAGATAGATGGAATATTAAGAGAAGCGGTTACCATAGTTAGCGGACGAGATAGTATTCGTGCTGCGAGGGCACGACGAATAAAAGATTATGTGTCTACTCTTTCAGTTGACGATGAAATTCAGCGAATGGCTATCGTCACCTTATGTGATGTGATTCTTGATTTAATGGTTACAGAGAAATTGTCTTATTTCACTGGCAGAAGAGATGAGTTGGAAAATGAGAGCGTTGGAGCTAAAATCAGTCTTCTTGAAAGGCAGCACCATGTTCAATTGTACAAGTCCAGAACAATTCGAGATGTTCGTGAACTCAGAAACAAAATTGCGCATGGCGGAGCATCGCCTGCAAGGGAAGAAGTCGTATATTCAAGAGATGAGACATTTGATATTTTCAGTACCTTGTAGGAGGTGACTCATTTGGTACCGGTAGTTGTTAAGGTAAGTCCAGAAGAAGTTGTTTCAATCAAAGGACTATTATCAAGACAGATGGGCGTAGTGTCTCTTCAAGTTACTAATCAGTACGAAATATTCAGGGTAAAATATGCGGAATCTTTTATTGTTGGCTATTCATCAGGCAAAATAGTTGTTAACAACGAAGAAGCCCGAAAACTCTTGTCAAAGCTTCTTAATGAACTGCATGGGGAACTTACAAAACCGTTAATTATCGGTTCTGATGAGGCTGGAAAAGGAGAATGGCTTGGTCCCATGGTCGTCGCGGCAGTCGCTGTTAGTCCAGAACGGGAACTTGAACTTCAGACTCGAGGGGTTATGGATAGCAAAGAACTGTCTTTGTCCAAAATTAAAGAGCTCTCTGAATACGTCACAACAAACAATTTCGTAACATCGTATGTCGTAATTACACCTTCAAGATTCAATGAACTGTTTATTGTACTAAAAGACGAAAACAAAACTTTAAATGACCTTTTAGCTTGGGGGCATTCAAAAGTTATCGACGATGTATATTCGAAAGTTAGCATAAGTACTAAAGACATTCGAGTTATAATTGACGAGTTTGATAGAATCAGAACGGAAGACCGCTTACGACGACTACTTGACTTAAAACGGATAGAGGTTATTCAGGAACCCAGAGCGGAAAGAAACATTGCAGTCGCTGCGGCGAGCATCGTTGCACGTGACACAAGAGAAAAATACATTGATTATCAAAGCAAGGAATTCAAAAAAGACCTTCGAAAGCTTACCGTTGAATCCGCATTGAAAGACACTTACTCGTTTGCATATGCTAAACTACCTTACTTGGAAAAAATTGCCAATAGAGTCAATGAAGTTTAGTTTGAAGAGAGGTAACGGCTTCGAATCTGTTTGTTAGTGGGTTTTATTTTAACTAAAATCAGATAAATGATAACCGTCTACAATTTCTTGAATAGTGTATCTGAATCTAACTCTCTAAATTTCAGTCCAAGTTTGGTTCCGCTGTCCAAAGCGAGGGCAACTAAAAACTGAGCAACTTTCTGCCATACTTCTGAGCATTGGATAAATGATTCTCTACTATATTTGACTTCTAAAACCTCTGGATACCCATCTTTTGCGAGTTCTACTGCCATTTTAACACTTGAGTTTGTATAAGCGTGTTCGTATTTACTCAATAATTTATATAGTTCATATCCTTGCTGCCAATAAGGGTAGCCACTCTTTTCAAAAATTGCCTTGCCAACTGACACATCTCCCTTTGCTTCAATTTCTTCAATTTTCTTAAGATTTTCCTCAATTCTTTCAGAACCATACGTGGTATCGATTGAGTAAACGAAAAATGAGTTTTCAAGAATTGCTTGAAGTTCGCGTAGAACAATCTGATAGTTTGCGAGCATTAGCGTGTGAGCAAGCCAATCAAATCTTAAAGACTGAGCGGCTAAATAGCAGTACAATAGGCTTGCTTTCTTTCCTTGATGAAAAAATTCATTCGCAAATGGGTGAAGAAAGTTTCCGCACCATTCTTCGAAAAAGTTTCTTACAAATTCTCGCTGTCTCTTAATTTCCGAGTCTTGAAAAGCTTCATTGAAAAGATTCTTGTAAAAGGGTTGAATATCAAGGCATTCAATTTCCAAATTATTCCCCACCTCTTTGTAGGTCTTTATCTTAATAAAGAGCACGTTCTTGGTTAGAGCGCTCAATAGAAACGGAAGTTCACTGTTTCCTCAATTCAAGGCAAATATCGACCAAACTCAGTTTTTCGAAAACCCTTTTCTGCCTGCCAGAAAAAATTCCAAAATGTGCTATTACTGCGTGCTATGCCCTTGAGACCTACGTCGTGAGGCTTTAAAGCTGATAATCAACAAAAAACAGTAGATTTTTAACTGTCATTTTAGTCATACTTTTTACTACCAAAGACTTAAATAATGTGATGTATTCTATACATTCATAGAAGTAGCGGGTAGTGTAAAAAATGGGAAGAGAAAAAATAACAATATCGCTGAGCACAAAATGTCTCGAATTAATTGACACATATGCAGAAACCACAGGCTTTGAAGCCAGAAGCCGAGTTATCGAAGAAGCCATGTTCTCCATATGTGACCTCCTGAATGACGAGAGCAAATTGAATGGAATATTGGACCGCTTTCGAAGGTTTCCTATTGAGAAAAAATCAAGCATCGTCGACGGAAAAAAATATAGTTCGCGCAAAGTTGACGCTGAAAACCGCAAAGATGACCAACATAGTCGTGGATAAACGTGATTTGTTAGGGGTGAAAATTCATGAAAAAAGAAATCACTCTTAGGTTAAGCTTAAGCAAAGGGCTCTTAGAAAAAGTGGAAAAGTTCAAAATCGATTTAGTGGGTCCTGCTGAAATTTACTTGACAAAATATATCAAGTTAGTGACAGTTGGAAATTCACGGAAGAATAAATAAAATTAACCGTGGAATTTGCAGAACCCTCTTGAATCAACCAAGATAAAAGAAGTTTAGAAATTGGAGTTTAAAAGATGAAGTGTAAACCAGGGTACTCTCTGAAAAAGACGGAACTCATCGGCATGGAAGCCATTCAAGACCTAATTGAATTAGTCTTATTTGCTCTTTATGTTGCCGGAGAACGATTAGTCAGTCTTCTAATAGTTTCTGATTCGGAGAACGGGAAAACTGAATTATTGAAGAAGTATCGGAATAACAGAGGAGTCCATGTTAGACGTAGGTGTACGGCGTTTGGCATAATCAACGACTTGAAAAATGGAGTAATTGTCCCCTTGTTTCAGGAGCTAAGAATAATGGGTGCGTTGATAATCTATGAGTTTGCTAACCTCTTTAATTACAAGCAAAATACTGTGAATTCCAATATCGAATTTGTGGACGCGTTAACTGAAGATGGTTTGTCGAAAGAGTCTGCTTATTGGATAAGCGGAGAGGAGCTTGGGAAATTTGAGAATCTGAAAGGAAGCTTGATTGCTGGCTTAAATTCTTTCGGTTTCTTCACGTCTGCAAGAAAAGTTAGAGCTAATCTGTATAAAGGTGGATTGTTAAGCAGAACTATCGTTGTGACTTTTTCTAGTTCTTCCTTCATGGACTCTGAAATTTCTAACAGCATAGCCGATGGGGAATACCGATATGACAAGAAATTTCGAAAGTTTATACACTTAAGTTTTCCCTGCAAACGAGTTGAAGTTTACTTGCCTAAACGCTATTCTCAGGAGATAAAAGAATTGGCATTAGAAATCGCTGAAGATTACAGCGAAGATTTGCAGCCTCATAGAATTAAGGGCTTTCGATTGCATAAGTCGCTCATCGCTTTAGTCAAAGCCAGCGCCTTACGAGATGGACGCAGAACCGTTAATCATGAAGATGTTGAACGCATCAAGTACCTCTCTCAATACATGAACCTTAAAATGAAAAAACTAAAAATGGAGTATCCATATGCCTGAAAATCGAAAAAACAAGTTACAAATGCTAAAAGAGCTTGCTTGGAGCTTGAACCAAAAATTAAACTGCTAAAAATCAGTATTTGTGGAAAATGAGAGAAAAAATCCAGTAATCAAAACAAAAAAGAATTAGAAAAAGGAGTGTTGTGAAGTGAAAACCAAATGCATACTGGAAAGTATTAATCAAAAACCCGCGACAGAAGTAAAAAATCTTAATGGAGGTGATTTAAATGGACTTTATGCCTGACGTAGAGTTTCACCCAATATTTAATCGCATTAGCAAGCTCGTCAACCTTCAAGGATGCGGAACCCCCGAAGAAATAAACGCACGCTTAAATCGTAAAATCAATGAATACAAGGAAACATACGACACAGGTCCCTTTGGACCGTTTATAGTTCAAAGGAGAACAGCTCCATTAAGGACATTAATATTGCGTGGTTTTGGCAGACACTGCATTGATGAAGCAATTGCTCACCCACATGGAAAAGTCGCGCTAACCCTAAAATACGGAAGAAAAAACGCTGAACTAATTTTGACAAGACGAAAACGGATAATGTAGTGGTCACTATGCTTTGGTCAACTGTACTAAAATTAGGAAATTTCAACGTGCTGCTAAAGGTTCAGGTAATGAAGAAGCTGGACGTCAGAACAAGCGGGGTTTCATCAAGAATTCCAAACAGCGTGCTGCATCTAGTGTTCTTAGACTTTGACAACGTAACTGACCAACGGCTCAAAGAAGAGCTTGTATTCCTGCAATACGAGTTCGAACTCGGGAATTTTTACGTGCTGAAGACACGAGAAAACGGAAGACACGTGATATGCCTTGACGCACTCAGGTTTAAAGACGTGAAAGAGATTGTGGATTTCTCAAGCTGCGATATGATGTTTAAGAGAGCCCCACGCATAAACGAGTACAGATGCTGGGTCCTGAGATACGCGAAAAAAGGCAATCGAGACGAACCAAAATATCTTTACACAATTGAATCACCGTATGAAGGAAAGAATTTCCAGAGCGTGGGCCATGCAAAGTACCTCTTAAAATTCGGTGTAAAAATAGATTTGAAGAATCCGTATGGAACAGAAGACATAGAAACTCAAGACTACAACACTGGAAAACGAACTGAAAAGGAGAAAACAGAAGAAACACATGACTGACTATGACAAGCTCTTGGAGAGTCCTTATTTTTTTATTGTTTTTTCGCACGTTCCATGAGTTTTTTTATTATTTCGTCGTATGTTTCGCCTTTCATTCCAAGTTTCTTTAGTTCGTCCCGTGTTGCTTTGTCGATTTGAATTGTTGTTACGTTTTCTTTGTTTTGCGTTTTAGACACCTGATAACTATGTGATGTTGTGTACTATTAAATATTTCTATAGTAGCAATAATGTTTATATGTTACATATAACGCTGTGATTATATGCAACTATAGCAACTATGGTGGAAAACATGAAATCTAAGACAAAAAAACTAAGTCTAAACGACTTCGGAGCTTACCTCGGAAGAGACAAAGGATGTCTCATAATTCGAGACAAAGAAAGAAACGAGAAACGCTACCCTCTTTTTGACAATGACATCGGAGAGATACAAGTAAGAAGCGGAAACTCCGTTTCAACAGGAGCCTTAGCAACGTGTGGATTCTGGAACATAGACGTCATAGTCTCAACGGGTCGAGGACAACCAGTCGCAATTCTAAAAAGCCTCTCAAGCGATAGCAACGTCAAAACGCGAATATGCCAATACGAATCCCTCAAAGACGACCGATGCTTGAAGATTGCAAAGACTTTTCTTCTCTCTAAACTGGAAGGACAAGACAAACTGCTAAAAAAATATGGGCTGCGAAGACTTGATTATGCATTATTTGAAAAAATAAGAAGCTTAGAAAACACTGACATTCACATAGCAAAAAACAAACTGACAAACATAGAAGGCTTCTGTGCAAACCAGTATTTTCAGCAAGTATTCGGATTATTCAATCCGTCTGTGAGACCTGAAGGAAGAAAAGGCTACAAAGCATATGACGGAATAAACAACATGTACAATCTTGCCTACAAAGCATTAAACTGGAAAATCCACGTTGCACTGCTAAAAGCACATTTAGAACCGTACTTGGGCTACTTGCACGAAATAGCATTCGGACGACCAAGCCTTATCTGCGATTTCTTAGAACTCTACCGGTACTTAATGGATGATTTCATATTAGAATATGCAAGAAACCTAAAACCTTGCGATTTCAAACTGAAAGACGAAATTTTCTCTAACAATCGAAAAGGAAAAAGACAATACCTAAACGACAAAATGCAGAATGAATTCTTCGAAAGAGCAAACTTGTATTTTCAAACCAAAGTTCACGTTCCTCGAATTAGAAGGGGCAAAACACAAGAAATAGAGACGCTAATTAACGAAGAAGCATTCCTATTCGCAAAATACCTGAGAGGAGAACGACCCACTTGGATTCCAAGAATTGCAGAGCTAAAGTAGGTGTTCGCTGTGCGGAAGACTCGACAGTCTTCTTCAGTTCCGCTAAGCGTAAAGCTCCCGCCAAAGAGGGTTCGAGAGAAATTCCTAATTATTTATGAACTTGAAGGATGCCAAAAAGCAGTGAACTGCTTAATCAAGTACTACGGCGTTAGAAGAATGAGGATAGTCCTTAACGGCAGAAAAGTAGGAAAAGGTTGCATTGGATATTATCTTGAAAACTGCGCATATTTCAAGAAAGAAGGCTTAAAAAAACGGATAGTACTGCACGAGTTTTATCACCATTTAGTAGCGTCTAAAGGGTTTGAACTTACAATAAGAACCGAAGAAAAGGAAGCAAATAATTATCCGAGGTTGTTCCTTGGAAGAACTAAAATTTAATCCCAAACCCATGCATCGCTTGCAATGGGTAGCATCAGTATCATTTTTAGCTTCTTGAAAAAACATAATAGCGAAACGTAATAAATAATGCTCAACGAGTGAATACCTATGCCTTTAGATGATTTTAGTGGAAATACTTTTGTAGCATATTTGGATATTTCGGGTTTTAAGGAATTAATGAAAAAGCAGACAGGTTGGAAAGCCTTAGATGTGTTATATTCAAGTGGATATTATTCCCTGCAAAGGAATCCATCAGTGGAAGGTTTCTTTGTTTCAGATTGCGGTGTTTTATTCATAAGAAATAACACGAGACCACTGGATAGTCTGACTACTCTGCTCGATGTAATCAAAGAAATAAATCTGGAAATGGCTAAACAAGACTTTATGCTAAAAAGCTCAATAGCTTATGGGTCCTTTACTTACAGGAATAGAATTGAGTTTTCAGGAATTGAAAAGAATCCTATTTACGGTAACGCCTATCTGTCGGCTGTAATTGACAATGAGGAAACACGACCCAAAATAGAACCCACACAATGTCGAATCGTAAAAGAAAATTTTCCTTTAAGTTTGGAACAACTCAGGGTCATGAATTCAATTACAGAATTCATTAGAGAGAGAAATAATGACAAAAAGCATTATTATTTTTATTGGATGGTTAACGAACCTTCAAGAATTGATGATTTCGAAAAAATGTTTAAAGATTCATATCTATTAAAGTATGCAGGCATGTTGAATGCATCTAAGGCTTTTGCCTTCAATCCTCATTAGGTAAAATAATTGCTTAGGCTGGTTAAATTGTCAGCGCGCGCTTGCTTACACTAAACAGTGGATAGGAATTAGGTAGACGACGAGACTAATGTTGCTTTTAGAATAGAAGTGAAGAATTAAGTTTGTTTTCGTATTGTTGTAGAAGTCCTTGGGCTTTGATGTATTCTGGGTAGAGGGTTTCGACTGTTTTCCAGAATTTTTCTGAGTGTCTCTTCAAAGTGGTGTGAGCCAATTCATGAATTATTATGTATTTCAAGGCAGTTTCTGGCAGGGCAACAGCGTTCAGTTTTACAAGAATCGTGTTTCCTTTGAGTTTTGCGATTCTGTTCTTTTTGCTGTCAATTTTCTGCCTGATTTCAAAGTCTAATTCTCCAAGAAGCCCAACCTTTCCTTCAACCTCAATTTGTTTGCTCAGTTCCAGAATTTTTTCATGAAGCAAGTCTGATAGAAATTCTGTTAGAAGTGTTTTGGACTTTTTCCAATGACGCTGAATGACTACTTTGTCGTCTCCTAATGTAACTTCATCTTTGTCTGATATTTGGTTTACCAGCGTGAAGGGGTTTCCAAAGATTTCTATTGTGTCCATTGCTTTTTCTCCAAAGCGTCAACCACTGCATCTCTCAAGTCATCTACTTTGCTTCTGTTTTCCTTGAAGTCTGAAAGAAGCAGGATTCTTGTCTCGTCTTTAACTTTCCTTTTAACGTCTCTTTGCTCATGCCAGTTTTTGAAGAGCAGCCCTTTCTGGTCAAGATGGGTTTGGAGTTTGTTGATGAAAGCAATTACTTCTTGCTTCTCCATTTCTGGCAAGATTATTTTGATTGCTTCATAAATTGGGTATTTGTCTATGCCAATTTCCGTTTCCTCTTTGTTCCATTCAACTATCCGTTGGGAGAAATCCAAGATTTTTTTGATTGCTTCTTTAGTTTCTATCTTTTTAGCTCTTAGGTCTTCATAGGTTCTTTCCACTTCTTTCCCAAGATTGATGAAGAATAACGAATTTGGATGTTTCCTGACTACTACTATTATTGGTGGGAAAAGGTCTATTGGTGCTCCTGTTGTTTTGGGAGCTTGTTTCTTTAAGTTTTCGATGAACTCTTCATTAATTGTAACTGTAGGAAACGCATTGTCCAGTTCTTCTACATCAATTGTTTCTTGGATAAGTTTCAGGGTTTTTTTGGAGAGTTCCCCTATCTTGAGTTCGTCAACTCTTGCCTGTCTGAATCTCTTGTAGTATGCAGTGTAGATTTTCATGAGCCAAGTGTAATCCAAAATGTAAGGTCTTAGGAAAGGGTCTCCTCTCAGCATTTCATAGGACTTCATCAATTTCTTAATGGTTGTTTCAAACTTGTTTGCAGTATCTAAGTCTATTAGCAGGTTTAGGGTTTGTTCAAGGCTTTCTCTGGTGTTTTCTCTTTTCACGGATTCAAAGATTTTAAGGGCTTCAGACAGGAGCTTCTTGAATTCTTCTTTTTCTGTTTCGAGTTTTCTGATGACTACTCTTAGGGCTTTTTGGTCACTTGCTTCAAACCGTTCAAACGCTGTTTCCAGCTCTTTGAGTATGCCTATGTAATCTGTGATTAAGCCCCATTTCTTGTTTTGGAAGGGTCTGTTGGTTCGTGCTATTGCCTGAAGAAGCCTATGTTCTTTGAGTGGCTTGTCCAGATACATTGTCCACAGGTTTGGGGCATCAAAACCTGTTATGAGCATGTCCGTTACTATAAGGATTTTTGGTTCGTTTCTTGTTTTGAAGTTTTCAATGATTTTTCTGTGCATTTCCTTGATGTCAGTAGTTGCATATTGAGTTTTTGCTCTTTCAAAGTAGGTTTTGATGATGCCTTTTTCGTTTTGGACTGGAGTCATCACTATTTCAGAGTAATTTGCTGGAAGGATTTTGTCTAAAGCGTTTTTGTAGAGAACGCAAGCTTCCCTGTCTATGGTAACTAAAAGTGCTTTGAGCCCTGTTGGCTCCACTATGTCTTTGAAGTGGGTTGCTATGTCGTCTGCTATAATGCTTATTCGTTCAGGCTTCTTGACGTATGTTTTGATTACACTTATTTTCTTTCTAATAGCTTTCTGCTCTTCTGAGGAAAGAGTCTTGATTTCGTCTTCCTCAAACTTAGTGAACTCTTTAAGCTCTCGCTCTTTGAGCTGATATTCAGGCAGCCTTGCTTCATAAGACAGCGGAACAGTAAACCCATCTTCCAAAGCGTCAAGCATAGAATACCTATCCAAGTACAGCTCATTTGTTGGGCAGAATTTCTGGAAGGTATTACGTTCCATTTTTGAAAGGGGAGTGCCAGTAAATCCAAAGATGAAAGCGTTCTTGAAAATGCTACGCATCATCGTGGAGAATTTACCATACTGTGTTCTGTGAACTTCATCAGCAAGCACTATTACGTTTTCTCTCTCAATTTCAAAGGTTTTCTCTTTAAGAGAAGCAAATTCTTGTGGTCTGAATTTTTCAATAGTTACAAGGAAAATGCCCCTCTTTCCTTCTTTACCCCACTTCAAAATTTCAACAAGATGCTTCACTGACTCCACTTTTTCAAGCGGAACTTGGATAAATGAGAAGTCGTTTTCTATTTGTTCTTCAAGGTCTTTTCTGTCAACTAACACGAATATACTGGGTTTGTTGGTGTAGGGGCTGTTCAAAAGTTTCCATGCTGCAAACGCCATGGCGTAGGTTTTTCCTGAACCCTGCCAATGCCAGATTAACCCAAATTTGCTGTTTTCTGCCCCTGTTAATGTGTTAAATACTCTTCGGTAGATTCTGTTAGCTGCCCTGAACTGCATGTATCTTGTCATTACCTTTGAGGACTTGTCTTGCTCCTTCTTTACAAAAGTGAAGTTTTCAACTACGTCAATAAGATTATGCCTTTCCAACAGCCCATAAATTGTGTTCTGCAAGTCATTTTGGTGTGTAATTTTAGGCAAAGCATCAGGTGTTTTTGGGTATGGGTCTTTCCATATGTTTGGTTTGTCCTTTCCTTCTTCAGTGAAAGCGTTTGGGAAATAGTATGTTTTCATTCCGTCTGTGGCTATTGAGAATTGAACGTATTTGAAAAGTTCAGGAGCTTCTTCTTCATACCTTTTGATTTGCCTGTAGCCATCTGTCCAGTCAACATTTTCTGCTGTTGGACTCTTGCATTCAATCAAAACAAGAGGTATACCGTTAATTAACAAAACTATGTCAGGTCTGATGTTACCTTTCAAGCCTTCAATTTTGAACTGTCTTGTCACGACAAAGCTGTTGTTAGCGACAACATTAAGGTCTATGATTCTCAATAACCGCTCTTTACCCTCTTTCTGAAGAGGAACAACAAAACCGTTCCTGAACTTATCCAGAAACATTCGGATGCCCTCAACATTCGTTGGAATAGTTTTCAGAGAAGTGAGGACAAAATCCAAATCAGCATCCATAAGCTCAACGCAACTGTTTAGCTTCCTCAAAGCAGCTTTGAAGTCATCCACAACTATAGGCTGTTCAAAATCTCCATTACGCTTATCATTCATAACCTGAGGTTCAGCATAAACCCACTTAAGCATGACCAATTCACCGATGATGAAGTCTTCAACCGTTCCCTTCTCATTTGGTAGCATCCTAATCCACCTTAACCCTTATTTTTCCAGTGAGAAGCGTTTCCATCAAATTCTGCTTAATTCGCTCTAACTTTGCCTTAGTTTTTTTCTCAATTTGAAGTTTTCTGTCAACCAGAGAAAACCTATCAACTATCTCTCTTTGCTCATTCAAACTTGGAAGACCAAGTATGAAAGCCAATAATTCGTGAGGACGCATATGAACTTGTGTTGACCCTACTCCCTTCCTTTTTATGAAAGTTCTGTATCTATCAGAATTTGACAAATTGGTAATGAAAGCTGGCAAAACTTTTCTCCTTTCCAATTTTAGAATCCCCACACCTTGAGCTACTAAATATTGTTGGTCAACAGTGATATTTGCAGCAAGACCCAAGAAGTCCATTGCCGTAGACAAGTCACGTAGTGCGATGACAGTATCATCAAAGCCCACAATTTGACTTGGAAATTTTGAAGCAAACTTCTGGCTTACAAATTTCTTCTGCTTCTTGTCAAGAATTAACTGTCCAAATTCTTTTATGTCTCCTTTACTCAAAACTTGGAAACCAGATTCCTGAAAATCAGATGTTTTTATGGCTACACCACCAACTATCTGGGGACAAACAGTCTTCATTTTCACTGCTTCCCAAGAATTGGGCATTTTTCCTATTTCTGTATCCTTGAACTCTTTATGTCCTATTCCTTCAGTCAGAAGCTTCTGCATCAAACCCTTCTTCAAACGCTCAGCCTTAGCAATAACTTCGTCAGTCTTCTGAATAGCTAAATCAACACAAGAAAGAACTGCAACAATCCTCATTTGTTCTTTCATGGGAGGAACAATGACTTTTACTCTGCCCAGCTCGGTCTGGTTAATTGAAGCTTGGTTCACAGCTTTCTTAGCCATTGCCCAGAAAAGCTTTCTTTCCTTAAAGAGCTTCAGCAAGTACAACATGAACTGCGGATTCGCTACATTTCTTTTTGGTCTAAGGAGCAGCAGATTCATTCCGTGTAACAAAAGTTCTGGACTCCCTTCATACAGGGCAGTCTTCCCAATATGCTCAAGACTGTTGATGTGACTAAACAGAATATCTCCTTCAACCAAACGATACTCAGCTAAGTTCAAATTATCAGTCTTCTCTAAGTATCCAAGTTTTTCTAAGTCAATTTTCTCATTAGAGATTGTTTCAATTCTGGTAACTGGAAAACCCTTTGCTTCCTTGTTTTGTGAGGCTACTATCCCATTCCTCAGTAAAGACAAAACTTCTTCAAGTTTGACCATTTCCCAATCTGCAGGGAATCTTCCCATCTTATCGTATCTGAACATCGTTTCCTTGTAGAAAATCACTGGTTATCGCCAAGTGTTTGTGCTATGTCAGAAACATACTTCTCCAGTCTGTCTGTAACCTCTTGCCTTTCTTTCTCAAGCACCTTAAGTTCAGAAAGCTCTTTAGCTAAGTCTATCTTCTCTACCTTCTCTATTTGCATGACATACAGTGTCACATTCAAGTTGTAGTCATTGTCAACAATGTCCTTCTTATCCACAGGTTTAGAGAAGCCTTCTGAATCAACAAATGTCTGGTATGCTTCTGCTATCCTTGCTATGTTTTCCTTTGAAAATGAGGTCAGCCTTCTCAACAAAGGATGTGCTATAACCTCATTTGAAGCGTTGATGAATAGTATCTTGTTCTTTCTGTTTTCTGGCTTGTTACTGTTGAAGACGATTATTGCTGCTGGGGCTCCAGTATTATAGAACAGCTTTTCTGGTAGAAGAATGACGCATTCCACTAAATCCTTGTTAACTACTTTGCTTCTTACGTTTTTTTCTGCTCCACCTCTGAATAAGCAACCATTATCTACCACAATTGCTATTCTTCCGTTTGGTTTGGCTGAAGCAAGCATGTGCTGAACCCAAGCCCAATCTGCAGAGCTATTAGTGCCATAACCAAGAGAGAACCGTTCTCTCAGGTCAGCTTTCTTTAGTCTGACTTCTCCGTATCCATCTTGATTCCAAGGAATATTGGCAATAACAACATCAAACTGCCTCAGATTACCATTGTCTCTGAATCTTGGATAGTCGAGTGAGTCTCCACTAACTAAATTAGCATTTGTTATCTCGTGCAAAAGCAGATTCATTTCGCCAACAGCATAAATCTCAGGATTCCTTTCCTGACCAAACAAGAACAGCTTTTTGGTTTCTTCTTTCCCATATTTCTCCCCAACATGCAAGTAAGAAATGATAAGCATGCCGCCTGAGCCACAGCAAGGGTCATAGACGCTTTCTCCAGGCTTTGGGTCAAGAATCTCCACCATCAACTTGATGACTTCTCTGGGAGTATAAATCTCCCCTTCCTTAGCTCTTTCAGGAGCAAACTTCATCAAAATATGCTCATAAGCATCACCGAGTACATCTGGAGAGACCTCTTTCCCACCTAAATTGTACTTCTCAAAAAGCTCCACTAACTGCCTAAGCAGTTCCCTGTTCTCTTGGTTTCTGGCAAACTCCAAAAAATCAACCCTGTTAATTACTCCCTGCAGTTGCTGGTTCAATTTGGCAGTTTCACTTATGGCTGTGGCAAGCTTCTCGGGCAAACTCTTCACGTCGTTGGTTACTTCATCCCACAGAAACTGTTTTGGAATCTTGTATGAATAGTCAAACTTTTCAACTTCCACTTCTGCTTCTGCATCCGACAAGCCAACTTCTTTAAGCAATCGCTCCTTATACTGAAGTTTCTCAGTTTTCCATTGGTCATTAAGCCTCTTCATGAATAGCAAGACAAGAATAAACTTGTAATCAACTGCAGTCCGAATCAAATCAGCAGCTCTGTCAACAAGACTGTTCAATTCGTCTCTGGTTACTTTCTTGGGAACTAACGAACTCTGTACCATAACGTTTCCTCAATGCAAGATAGTATTCCCTAACCGTATTTATTACTTTAAACTAAACTGTAAAAATGTGCGTTACGGCATGCAATGTCTCACGACTCGCCCCAAGTCTATCCTTTCTTTCGGATAACCATACTCTTCAACCAATCGATATGAATTTGGTTTTCCTGTGACATTTAGGGCATACATTCAGTTTCTTTTCAGGGTTCAAACGAAGCATTCCTTCAAGCACACGCTACTGTGTTGAGCGCGCGTGTTTCCGATGGTTTAGCAAAAAAAAGAATTCAGGTTTTACGAATCTTGAATTCACTCGCTAAGCGCACGCCCTCCCACAGAAGCAGAAGAATTTATTAAGTTTAGGAGGCAGAAGAAGTGTGAAGTTGGATGCCATGACTGTCGTATGTCCACGTTGCAATACAACTTTTGAAGGAACGGACAATATGGGTCCATGTCCTAAGTGCGGATGGACTGGAGTTCGCACCATAATTGACACTTCACAAAACTACTCGGGTTCTATCGCTGTTTCAAGTTCTAACGCCTCCGTAAATGACGCTTTACTCTATGCCAAGAATCTGCTCGAAGCAATAGCTAAATGGGATGCTGGAAGGGCGGATTACCTCGTGCCCACAATAAAGGAACTCGAAGAAGCGTTTCAAGTTGCCCAGAAACAAGAAGCGGTTTTTGCTGTATCCAGAAAGTCAGATTGGGTAATTTATGAGAAAAAACTTGCAGAGTACAAGACGTTAGTGGACAAGTGCGCTGATGAGCCAGCTTTTCAGGAGTTTTTTGAGACCAATGCTAATTTTCTCGAACCGAAATTCAAAACAGCGTATCCGAAGTACAAACTTGCGGATGAATTGACTCCTGATTTCCTTTTGGTGCTGTATGATTCATCTTATTTGTTCGTGGAAATAGAAAAACCAGGGGTTCCCCTATTTAACAAAAGGGGAAATCCATCGGCTGAACTTACCCTTGCACAACAACAGATTAGGACTTATCTGAAATGGGTGGCAGAAAACAAAGCGTTCCTAAAAGACCGAGAATGCAAAAACCTTACTGGCGACAATTTTAGGGGACTGTTAGTTGTGGGAAGAAGCGCAGACCTCAGCGGTGACGAACTCGGAAAACTTGAGAACATTAAGGCTGAAGTGCGTGGTAAGTATGAAATCAAGACTTTTGACGAAGTTTTCAGCGAAAGCGTTGCTATGCTCAAGAATATCAAGAAGTACATCAAATAGATGAATTGCCCGTATACTCGTTTCCGATAATACCTATACCTATATTGAATCTGAATCTCCTACTGGACTACATCTTGATAATATCATAATCATACCTGTATAGCCTGAATCCTGTATACACCTAAACCAACCTGTTTTTCTTCAGAATCATCCACGTTTTTTCCCGTCAATTGGTTGGTTGGATTAGATTTTAGTCACAAGCTTTTGTCTTTGGGGGTTAGGGCATACCATCCCGTATTTTCATTATTCTTTATTGCTTCTCTTATGTAGTCGAAAGACTTCTTAATTGCAGAGACAGCAATTTCAAGCTCGCTTTTGTTGTGAATATGGAGAGTGCCCCAGTTTTCATGGTCTTTTATGTTTTGAACTCCTTCGATTTGTTTTTGTCCAGTGTATATGTTAAGGGCTAAAGAGTTCTTCCTAAGCTTCAGATACACAAATGTTTTTTCTGGAGCATAGTAGGTGATTGCAGTTTGGGCAAATTTTACCCATATCGACTCGTCGATGTCTCTGATTCTTTTATCAAGCTCCTCATAAAGGTCTTGAACGCCTTTGTTAACATTCTTTCTCTTGAAATGATAATCTAAATCGTACTCAACTTCTTCACTGACCTCCTCAGGGTCTTTGGGTCGAATGTTTGGCACTTCGGGCGTATCTATCAAGGTTTTCAGTTCATAGATTTGTAATCCCTTAATTGACTCCCTTTTTTCCTCTGGCAAGTCGTCTTCCCAGCAAACTAAGACATCGCACTTGTCAGGGTCGTGGTCGAAATTACTGCTCTTGAACTCGAACTCTATGTTTATTCTTTCCCATTTCCCTTTGCCTGCAAATCTAACGGCAGTGCAATCAGGATAGCCCTGCTGGACGCTTTCAACTCTTATGTTTAAGTCATTGGCAATTAGACCAAAAAGGTAAACAACGCCTTGCTCATTAATCGGCGCATAGACTAACCCTCTAAAATTAAGAGGAGAACCAACAATTTTTCTTTCTTTTTCTGACATTGAGAGTCAACTTGTCCAAACACAAATAGGGCTCTTTCGACTTTTAGTTTTTGTGCCGAAGAGAGAGCGCGCACGTTGAAGAAGATACCGCAGATTAACTCCGCCAAGAGTGTTTCAACAAAACGCCTTAGAAGTGTTTGGAAGAGTATTTCAGACAAGCCCTTCCCAGATGTATATGCATTCGTTTTAGAAGATAACGAGTTTTTATCAACTTTAAACCTGTTGCGAAAACAGGCTGGCGTGGTAGATACAAGAGTTAAGGAGTACGGAGTAGATTTTCCAAACAAGTTCATCGAGGCTTGCACGTTTGAATTCAGGGGGCACTGGATTGTTCTTGTTAAGCAGTCAGTTTCTCTTAACGATTCTTTGGAACATGAATTAAGGCATATACATTCTGGAGACGTTGCCCTTCCCTAAGGAATGAAAAGTTTTCCACCACACATAGGGCATTCAAGCGGAAGTTTATTTTGCGTGTACAGCATTTCTATTCCGCACAGGAAGCAAAAGTAAATTTGGCATTTAGGGCAGTACTTAAAGCCTCCTCCAATAGGTTTTCCGCAAGCATCACATGGTCTAAATAAATCAAGCATCGCTTGCACTTAAGGTAAAGTGTACTTAAAAGGTAAGTGTTGAAACAACCTTCCACTGCAGGGGAGAGGTAAGTTAATTAGAAAAAATTACGTTGCTACAAAGTCTACTTTCTCAATGGAACCGTTGTTCCCCTTCCTTTTAAACCAAAGGCGGCGGATTGATCTTGGAACCTTAGCTATTTTTTGATTTGAATAAGCTTGTCTCTTACTGCTTCCGCGACGAATTCTCCCCGACTTCTATATCCTAAAAGTTTCTTTTCGAGAATTTTATCTACTTCGTCGGCAAGCTCAACAGGCAATTTCACGTTAACATAGCGCTTCGGCACAGGCATCCTCTGACATGGGTTTGTCAGAAGGTTTTTATGTAGTTGATGGATAACATATGGAGCACAGATGCTTCGAGGAAAATGGAGTTAAGGAGTTTACTGTTCCATTAACAAAAACAGGTGTTAACACTTGATAGAAAACAAAAATCAAACCAAAATAAAGTTCATGGTTCCATTCGTGATAGGCATTTTAGTTTCTGCTTCAATAATTGGCGTTGTGACGCTTCTACCCATATTTCAATCAAACATGCTGGTTTACTTCTTTTTCACAAATCCGAATGGCAACTTTAGCAATAGTAACATACTGCCAACAGTCGTAGAAATTTCAGATGAAGGCGGGGGAGGGGAAGCTGTAACTTTGGCGGCACACTCATCCCAGTTCTGTTCTGGGACATCCATTTTTGAACACCATGGAACAATTGAGATAACGACCTATACAAGCGACCAAAAATCTCAAACCTTATCTGTAGTGATTCCTTCCGTCAGCGTATTCGATATGATTAACCATAACTGCTGGGAGATTGGTTTTGAATGGAATAGTGCAACACACCAATGGCAACAACAGTCTCCAGTCACATTCTTATGAGAATCTTAGCAAGTATAAAGCCTACATTGAAACCGTTCTTCGCTTTTCTTTAGATTCAAAGTCAATTTCTACAGAAACAAAAAAGCCACTTTGCGAGGGGTAAGTTTTCCTGTCTTTTTTACCCCTCATAGTATTATTTGATTAATTTACAGGGGGTAAGTTTGCTTATACTTTTTACCCCTCGTACCATTGATTAACTATACCTTACCTACCAAACCCAATGTTACACCAGTAACCTGACGTAGTGTGTGTGGGATTAAAATTTAATCAAAAAAATATTACGGTGAGTAGCGGTGGGATGCTCGCTTCGCTCGCACGTAGCAGACGCTCCAACCTAAAGAGAACACGCTTAGCAGTATGATATCAGCAAGAGAAAGGGTACGGTTAACGGGTAAATTTCACTCAGATTTCACCCTATTTTCTACGTTCTTAGTAGCATTATTCATATAATAGGTAGAGGTAAGAGGGTAAATTTTGTACTAATTTTACCCCTTGAAGAACCAATTCATGAAGCTACAAACTCTTACATAAAATTGAAACACACGCAATAAAATGAATGGGACATAACGTCAATGGCAAAGTTAGCGGAGAGCAAAAAACAAAAGATTAGCATTTTGCTATTCTTTAGTCAAGCATAAAATTCGTGCCCTTAATCCTTTAGTTGTTGTCCCCATAAACAGTAAAACAACATCTCCTTCCCATTTCACTTCAAGTGAAGCTTTTATAGCAGTTTTAAGGTTGGTTTCCTCTGTCCATATGGCTTCGTGATTTGGTGTCACTATTTCTTTGAGAGAATTGACCTCGATTGCGATAATTTCATGCGGTTGCTTTTGTGCATCTCTTAAACAGGTTCTGAAATCAAGGGAGTTAGCCCGCTTAACTTCGAACCCTTTGCCATTTATTATCAAGTCTGGATTTTTCTTGAAATTAACGCTAAAACCATAAAACTTTGCTATTCTTGCAAGAGAACATTCTGATGAGGCATTGCTAAGGTATTTTCTTAGTGCTTGAGCTACAAGTATGGCGTGCCACATATTTTTTTTCTCTAACTTACAAAAGCTTCTGATATGACCTCTAATTTCTTCCCCAAATTCTTGCACCTTCGGTTCTATGTTGATTCCCAGAGATTCAAGTTCTTTTAGGTCGACAAAAATTGACAGAATATTAACATCTTTCCCTTCCTCAATTCCAGTTAATAAAAGCCCCATTAGAGAAGAAGATTCAAGAGCCATTTGCAGGTCTTCAGGGTTGACACGAAATTTATTTATCATGTAGTTCCAAGCATCTAAGACTTCTCGAATATTCCGAGCACCTAAAAACTCAGGGCTATATTGAATGTGCCCTAAACCAACAAAATTTCCTTTTACCGTTAGTCCCATTGAACCAAATGTTATTCTTATCTTACCTTTTTTTTCTTTAATAAGTTCACCAATATTAAATATGGCTATTTCTTTACCGTTGTTATCTTTGAGAATCGAGGGCTCTTTTTGCATCAATGCTTTCCAAATATTGTTGAAAATTGTATCCTCAAATTGTTTTTGCTCGACTGACCTGACCGTTATCGGTAATTCAAAAATTTTAGGATTTATACCATGCTTCTCTAAATAGTTTTCAAGTATTTCATAAGGCAACATATCCTTTTCAGTTAGTGTTCCAGTAAAAGATTTACCAAGTCTGAATTTGTAGATGTTTATAATCTCGAGAACAAGAATGCTTAAGCGAATACTATCTATTGAATAAAAATAATTACCAAATTTACGAGTACATAATTCAGTTTCTTCCCTAAAAATATCTTCTGTAACCTGTTCATTCATCATAAGAACGTTATCATAATTAATGAAACCTCTCTCAACAATCATTTTCTTGGTTTCGGGATATTTTTTTAGTAATGTCTTTCGTCTTAGCATTTCAACAACAAACATATTAAAGTAGAAAGTTTCTGTATCTTTATCAACAGCATTAAGATTCCAAAGATTTACAATATTCAGTTTATCGTAATACATTTTCCACTCTTCATTATCAAGAAGAAGCCAACGTATGTCTGGGTTTTTCATAAGATGTATTTTGGTACGAGGGCTTACGTACCCTTTTCTAATTAGTTCGTGTCCTACATAGTCCCATAAATCATTTGGAATAGGAATGTTCTTTGTCATACCTTTCTATCAAGCGTATTTGTTATCCATGAACCTTGGTCTTGTGAGCTAAAAACGCTTTCTCTTTTTCACAAAAATAATGTATGTCTTAGCTAAATGTATGTCTTAGTGAAATGTACGTCTTAATTTCTTAATTAACACATACATTATCTTACCTACCTACCATACCATAGAAAAGAATTGAATATTCTTTAGCCTACACCAATAGGTTCTACTTGCCACCCTAACTTCACCAAAATTAAGTGTGTGTGTGGGATTAAAATTTAGTCCCAAAACCCAAGCCCCCTCTCTACTTCTCTCTAACCAACTCTCTCTCAACAAAAACAAAAATATAAAACAGATACAAAAAACCGAATAAGCAAATCCATTTCAAGAAAACTCCAAGTGTCTGTAACATGAATATGACCCATTTAGGTAGCATTCCCTGTGACCCCCCGAAAAGTTGAAAACTTAGAACAAGTTAATAACACGAAAATTCTATTACTGCAGTGTTGGGGAAGTTCATGAAATCGGATGATTGTAAAAGATTGCTTGAACAGGTTGACACCCTTAAGGTTATTGTCAAAGAAAGACAGGACAAACGTGAGCCTTTCTTAAGTTCATTTGCAGACTCTTTGGAGCACGTCGTCAAGAAAGCTAGAGAATGGTTTGCAGTGGAGGCAGAATTAGCTAGTAAGGAGATTGATATCTTGGAGCTATTGGTTCCCGACCAGAATTACAGTGAGCAACGTTTCTATCTTGAGAATTACAAAAGAGAATTTGGAATTATTGCAGCAAAATTCGATAAAATCATTCAAGAAATACGAAATGGGCAGTTTAAGGGATTACAAGACTTTGTGAGAGAAGGATTATTTACGTTAGCCAGACCCGAATTTCTGGAGGATTTTGGGAAGATGTTTGATACTAGCTTGAATCTTGAAAAGCTAATTGATTCACTCGAAATGGCAGCTAAATACCTTTCATTGTCGCAAAGAATTGCGGAGATAACTTGGGAAGCTCGAAAGCAAGGCTAAAGAAGAAACCCCATTTTTTTGCTTAAAGTCACTTTTCTTTAATAACCATTAATAACGAATCTGTTTCATCAGCCTTTCTTTCTAACGGCACGCTCAACCATTCTATAGAGTTTTTCAGAGTGCTGCGCATCTACGAAAATGTTTCCATTATCTCGATAGTCGGCGTAGGTTTGACCAGAGATATCTGTCGCGGGCACAGGACGATTTTCACTCTTTATTAAAAATACTCTCGAACCCCATGTCAAGGCTACTCCTATTTCAATGAAAACATTGGGCGCTAGGTCTGACGTTTCAAAAACGGCTATGTCAGAAGATATTATATCTCTGGCTATTTCGTTGAAAAGGTGCTCTCCGTAGCCTGCATGAAGGGGTTCAAACTTCAGTTCCACATTGGCGCCTGCATTTTCCTGATTATAACGATTCAACGCTTGCCTAAACATGTTTTCAATATTTTTTCCCAAGGCGGTATAGTCACAATATTCAGAATTGAATTTACATCCAAACACTACGTAAAGAACATTCTTGTTCGCTTTCCAGGCTGAAACGCTTTCCCAATCTTTATCTGTAAAACCGTAAGGCGAACCTATCGGACTTGGCGGCTTTCGTTCCAACAAGGCAGCAATCATCTCACGAATGGGCAGTGTTTCTCCACGTTTGGTTTCTTCTTTGATTGCTACCTCACTCTTTAGCACAAATTGTCTTCTTTGAAATTCATATTCTCCTCTCGCCGTTAACTGGACAAATGCAAAATTGTATGGTGCTGTGCCTAGTGTTTGAAGCCATTGAACAAATCCATTTGATTTGAGCAGCTCAACTGCGTGATTGATTTGCAGAGGACTTAAACCTGTTGTCTTTTGAATATACTCTGCAGAAATGAAGTCATCGACTCCTCTCTTCTCAGACAAATCATGCAATAGTTTTAGAATTGAATTAGCATTTGATTCTAACTCTGTAGGCAACTTATTCCTCATGCGGACATGCACTTAATTAGCTTTGAATTGAGAATAAAAACGTTTATTGGGTTAAATGCCAGTTCTTGGAATCCACTCTCTCTTTTCGTTTCTCAGATACTTAGCAAATAGCAATGCTTCCTACACATGAGCAGAAAGAAGAAATCAGAGATACTTGCATCAAGAACTTAGCAAAGGCTAAGAGGCAAACGCGGGAAAACTGCAGGCTTTTGCATTTTTTCTTCATTTTCCCCTGATATTATTATTTTTTAATTTTCAAGGGGTAACTTTTCTTCTATTTTTTACCCCAATAGTATTATTTGTTAATTTACAGGGGGTAAGTTTTCTATTGTTTTTTACCCCCTATCTATTGAATGATTATTCTTCAGTTACCTACCTAACCTAATGTTACACCTGCAACCTTTTTCAAAA
>Ga0187878_1001492_pt1 | contig 22699 bp, 28 predicted proteins | sample June2016WEW_17_1_FD_132979 | JGI IMG/M metagenome (GOLD analysis project Ga0187878, IMG submission 132979) | Peatland microbial communities from SPRUCE experiment site at the Marcell Experimental Forest, Minnesota, USA - June2016WEW_17_150 | ecosystem: Environmental > Terrestrial > Soil >...
CAGTTCACATTCAGACAAAGGGGGGGAATAATGGTGGGAGTTTGCGCTGCATCGAATACTTCCGGTTTAAGATCCGGCCAATGTGCGATATACAAGATGCCGCTGGCACAAAGGAACATCGTTTTACCATCTGGAGACCAGCTGAAGGAATCCACTCGAGCGGAAGAAACTAGGCTGGGCGGTTGCCCCGCATTTCCGATCCAAAGTCCATCTCCACCCGTATGGAACCAGGAAATCCACCAGGGAAGCCAGGCCCACAAGCCTCCATCCGGGGATTGGATGGGGATCAGCGCCCCGGGGAGGGAGGCGGGCACTGCTGCTGCGGAGCCGACCAGGTTCAAGTTATCCGGGTAGTCTCCTCGCAAGAGGTAGGTTCGCAAATCCCCGGTGTTCACATCTTTCAGCTTTACGCCATTAGAAGCAAGCAGGGCGATATGTAAATCGTAGGAATTGTTTCGGATTTGATTTAGAAGCAAATCTCCACTGACTGGATCGCGTATGATATTCTCAACACAGTCCCCCCAATCAGCAGCCTGCCACAGGGTCTGAATTTTCCCAGTAATGATATCCACATTGCTCAGTTGGTTTACGCCACAAGGTTGTGCATAGGATTCGAGCAGCAAACTATCGGGGGATATCCAGCTGATAATAGCGAACGCGGGCGTGGTGTCTGAAGCAGGTATCCCCCATACGGGGGCTGCCTCCGGGCGATCAGCGCGAATAACCTGGGCGCTTCCCCCAGAGGTACCACCCCCTCCAAAACTCTCTGCCTCCGAAAAGAAAATGTATCCTCCCGTTGGAGACCACTTCACCCCATAGTCATAATGCGGTCGGTCCGTCATGCGCGTGATCTTGCCTGTTCTCAAGTCATAAACATAGATATTAGTAAAAAGCCCATTGTGAGCACTGACAAAGGCCAGGCGTTGGCCATCCGGAGACCAGTCCCCACCTTCCAGGGCAGAATATATTTGACCGCTGGCGACTTCCAAATCGGGTGTCGGGCTGCCGGAGGAACTTACAGGGGTTGGGATCACTAAAGAAGCCATCGGGGGCATGACATCGCTGATTGTCTGAATCGTTCCATCCGGCAGAGAGAGGAGGCGTAAAGAAACCTTTTCCGAGCTTGGATCGTCCGAGTTGTAATCGGCAAGATAGGCTACCTTTCCTCCGGAGGGGGATATGGCCAGATCGCCAGCGATTTGATCCTGAGTCAATTGGCGCAGGCCTTCCCCGTCGGGATTGAAAGCCCAGATGCCTTTATCTGTCTTGACTACTCCCCAGGGTCCGTTTGCGGCAAGCGGTAGAGTCGTAACAGATGGTATGCTGTTTGGTTGAGGAGTAGCTGTAGTGGGAAGCCGTGTATTGGTCGGCGCGACAGGAGTGACCGTGGGAAGGGAGGTGATGGTAGGGGAGACTAACGAAGGGGTCGTTTCGGTCGTCGCTATTTGTGTAGTTCCTGCAGGTAGAATGGCTTGAGAAGGGCTGCAGGCTGTCAGGATCGCGACTCCGAAAAAGATAAACAATCGTTTGACTGCGTTCATATCGATCCTGTTCCCCTTGGTTTCCAGAAACTCTACTTCTGAATTCCCCAGAAGCGAATTGTTCCATCCCTCGACGCAGATAGCAGTGTTTTTCCATCGCTTGAAAAATCCAGACTGGAAATCCCATCGTTTCCATTAATCAGGGTTCGCAGCAGCTTGCCCTCTGGTATCTGCCAAAGCTGAATGGTCCCATTCGTTAAACCGCAAGTCAGCAACGAACCATCTGGTGAAATACGAAGGGTAATCACCCCGCCTTCGGTAATTGGCCATTGCTGAAAAGGTTTGTCCTCATTCAAATGCCACATCGAGATCCGCGACTGTTCTGCCACAGCCAAAAAACTTCCGTCGGGTGCAAAATTGATCACATTGGAGTCTCCGAAAGTAGAAACAGGAAATTCAGCGATGCGCCGGCCATCGCTTGTCTGCCACACCTCGATATTTCCGTCTGCGGATGAAGCTGCCAACACCTTTCTATCCGGTGAAAACTGGAGACTATTAATCCAGCCACCCAATCCTGATAGGTCATTTAGAAGCGATCCATCGACAACCCGCCATACCTTCACCGATTGCATTGAACTGGATGCGATTTTGGCTCCATCCGGTGACCAGGCCACACTCTGCACCTGCAGAGAATGGCCCGGCAGGGTCTGGACCACCATTCCATCCGAGGATCGCAATATCCGAATCTTGCCATCCCAATCCGCTAAAGCCAGCCGATTGCCGTCCGGAGACCAGGCAAAACTGAGGGCACCAACCTTGGTGAGCAAATACATCATCTGCCCTTCAGGAAAAGTGCAGACCACCAGACTGCTATCAGTAGCTGCGCTGATCAGAGCTGCCACCCTATCTCCATGGGGAGATAGGGCTGCTTGATCAATCGGGTTAAAGTGTCCTCGCAGTTGGCGGACAATGTGGCCATCGGTGAGATTGTAGAAAACGAGCCCATCCGCTGCCGGAAGCACCAGGGTCTGGTCGTCGGGGGAAAAGTCCAGGAACTGGCTTTCTGCAGAACTGGCATCGAAGGACTGAAGCAAGGTCCAATCTGCAGTCCGCCAGACCTTGACAAACCCATTAGATGAGAAAGCGGCTAGTAGCGAACCATCCGGCGGAAAAAGGAGCTTCACAATGTAACCATGATCCCAGGTCAGTTTGCGAATTTGCGCTCCGCTTGAAATCATCTGGATCAAAATATCCGTATTGCCTGTGCTGGCACCTGCCGAAACCATCAGACGGCCATCCGGCGAAAATGCCAGCGCACTTGGAAGATCACCAAGAATCTGAAGGGGCGACCCCGATGGAATTTGCCAGCGATTGATCCCGGCCATCCGAACTGGGTTCCAGGCATAGATAATTTTACTGTCGGGTGTAAAGGCTAGGTCTGGCATTGCTCCGGCTTTCCAAGTTCCCAATAATTTCCCATCCGATACGCCCCACAGATCCAGAATCTGTGTATATACTTCCTCCCCGGGCGGTTGAACCAGGCTGACCAGATTGCGGCCATCGGGGGAGAACAGCAGACGAGCAACTATCCTCCGATCCGAGGGCCTCTCATCTAGACCCAGCCGCGCCGACCTCATCCAATTCGCCCCCAGGCGGCCCATGGTTACCATTCGCCCAATAGACGATGCCGCCCAACATCTAACATCTCGCGTGGCCTTGTGAAAAGTCGAGGGGGCATGCTCGAGAAGGGAGCGCGCCTGACAAAGGAGTTGACCCAGCCCTTTGAGAGGGACAACGCGGCAAATGAGGCGGGAAGGCGGTCATCCCTTCCGACGACCCCCAGACACATCGGGGTTTTCACACGGCCTCGCGTATTGTTGGGCGTAATTATGATTATTCCTCATCTAACTTTTTATTCATATTCAGGTCATCAGCCGGATTCTTCCGAAGCTTCATAATAAGTGATAAAACACCCTGTCCAATTAATATAGCAATGATGCCATAAACCCACCAAGGAATATTCCGCCCAAAAAATATTACATAGATAAAAGGCGCGATGTTCGCGCACAGAAACACTGCGCTCCAGAGCATGACTTCCTTCCCAAGCTTTTTTGCGAGGGATTGGAAAGTTCGAAACAGAGAATAGTAGAAAACTGGAACACAAGCCAAGTAAATAACTAGAAATACGACCGGATTGACCCTATAATCATCTCGAGCGACTCGTAATAGACCCGCTATCTGTGATATTAAATACTCAATCATTTAGATATGGGCTTCCCCGAAGTTAACGGACACTGGGTTAAGCCTGAACGTATAGGCGGCGCTCGAATTCGTCCGGAGAGAGATGCCCCAGCGACGAATGAATGCGCCAAGTATTGTAAAACCCTTCGGTCTATTCGAAAATCGCCTGGTGAGCCTCCTCTCGCGTTGGGTAATCTTCGGGCGGCACCAGCTCCATCTTCAGCGTACTGATGGAGCTTTCCGCCGGCGCGTTATGGTGGCGGTTCCCCGACCGACTCATGCTGGGCAGGATCCCATGATGCGACAGATCCCCCCGGTAATCGTCGCCGGTATATGGGCTGCCCCGATCTGTGTGATGGGTCAGCGCTTCCTCATTCACGCGCCGTTGCCGGAGCGCCATGTGCAATGCCCGGCGCGCCAAGTCACGATCGATATGTTCCCTCGTCGCCCAGCCAACGATCTTTCGAGAGCACAGGTCCATGATGATCGCCAAGTTGTCAACATCGTCTAAGAGTGACTCTAAATCATCGGAATGAAATGTCCCCTGATCATCGGCGGTCATGTCCCCTGCCATTCGTTAAGGCTGGGCTTCCACCTCCTTCTCGCCGGGCAGAGGGGAGCTTGCTCTGTCCAGCTAACACGTTTCGGCTGCGCATTGGCAGTTCTGGCGGAAGATAGCAGGAGAGGCTGAGGCGATTACCCGAAGGCCCTCGAGGCAGCTCGTTCCTGCCATCTTGAGGTGCACAAGGCCGCGTGTTGCCTCCGCCAGCAATGGATAGGCACTGAGCTTGTCCGACCCGAGATATTGTCAAATGTTGTGGATCGCATCTTCGAAGGTGGCGATCCTCGTGGGCAAATCAACGGGTATCGGGGCCTCCGTCGTGTCAGGGTAAGCACCGACCTGGAGGCCATCTTGGAAGCGGACCCCCGCGCACACTAATGGTATGAGGTCGGACGTAATCAGTTTGGCGCCAGAGGTGTAGTAGCCGAAAGCCCCATCCTGAGATGTCGACTGTGGAAGAACCGGTCGAAGCGCAACGGGCACAAGCCCGGTGGACCATGGTTGGGGAGGGAGGCGGCTCCAGGATTGGAACCTTGGACCAACTGGTTACGAGCCCATCGAGGCGAATGCGACCAACGCTCAACGGATACAGGTGAATTAGGCTGAAGGCGCGTAAGCAGACAAAAACAGAACCGAGGCTCAAATGGCCTCGGTTCGGGTATTTGGTAGCGGGGGCAGGACTCGAACCTGGGACCTCCGGGTTATGAGCCCTCGTCCTGCAGAGGGGGCCTTAGACCTCAGTTCCAATCGTTCGAGGGTGCCCCTTGTGGTTGGGCACGACTGAGCCCGGCAAGGTTCGCGACGGAAAGCAAGTGCGAGGGTACCTCTGCGGTCCGTCCCTTGTCAAGTACGCGGCCGCGCTGTTCGCGGGCGACCGTTCAGGTCGATTACCGCACGGATGGGGTTTCTGGCTGGGACAGGAATTGATATTGGATTCCTGTCATTCAGGTTCAAAATTGGTCGTGCCGTTTCTCAGACGGATGGCGAGTGAAGCTTTTTTCTTCTGGATTGGTCCCACCTCCTTCACCTACCGTAATTGACAAGTGGGTCGTAGAATCTTACCGTGTTCGCTATATCTAAAGGAACTAAAGGAGGTAGCCGATGCGCTTCCCAAGCAAGAAGCTATTGGTTACATTGACCGCAATCATTCTCATGATCCTGGCCTGCAGCCTGCCCGGCGTCGTCGCGCCAACCCTTACGGCGGTGATCGTTGCCCCGACCGCAATCACCGCCACACCCACAGCCTCTCTGCCGGCGGTGGTTTCCCCTCAGATCGTTTACTTTCACATGCTGGATGCGAACAATGGCTGGGCGATCAGCGACACGAGCGTCCTGCGTACCTCCGACGGTGGTGCAACCTGGTACAACGTTACCCCGTCCGCCGTGAGCAGCCTCGGCTTTAGCACGGCCTCGTTTTACCTGGACGCCAATACCGCCTGGGTGGCCCTCCCCGGCGCAGACCCTACCAGTGGTGGAACGCTCTACCGCACCATTGACGGCGGAGCGACTTGGGCCCCCGTCCCGGTGCCGTTCGGTGGCGGATCAATCGAATTTCTGGACACGTCAAACGGCTGGGACCTGGTGGAGTTGAGCGGGGCCATGAGCCACGAGGCCGTAGCCGTGTTCACCACGGGCGACGGTGGGAACACATGGTCCCGGGTCTTCATTGATGACCCGACGGTTACCGGTTCCAGCGACACCTTACCGCTGGTCGGGGATAAGAATGGCATCACCGCTTTGGACGCCAGTCACGCCTGGGTCACCGGCGCACAACCGTCGAGCAATTTCGTCTACATTTATGTGTCGCAGGATGGCGGCCACACCTGGACGCATCAGAACGTGGCCATTCCGAGCGGTTATGCCGGGGCAATGACCAGTGCCTTCCCGCCGACCTTCTTCGGATCCAGCGCAGGCGTCCTGCCTGTGCTGCTGATGGCCAACAACAGCGGGGTCGTCTTCTACAACAGCCATGATGCCGGCCAGACCTGGACGGCTTCGCAGCCGGTCGCCCAGGGTGGCCGCTATATATCGGTTGCGTCAATGGCTGATTTCTTCGTCTGGGTTGGTGGCACGACCCTTAACGTCAGCCACGATTCCGGTTCTACCTGGTCGGTGGTGTCCCCCAACATTGACGTTCGTGATACGTTGGCATCCTTCCAATTCGTGGATGCCAACACCGGCTGGGCCCTGACTGTGGACGCCAGCAACCACCATTCCTTGTACAAGACCACCGACGGCGGGGCAACCTGGACGGCTTTGATCCCCTGAGGAAGACCATCCAGAAACTCCTGTGGTAACCGAAAACCCGATCCCAAGATGCCCGCGGTGGAAGAATCGGTCGAAGCGCCATGGGCACGAGCCTGCCCGTGGACAATGGTTGGGGAGGGGACGCTCCCAGGATTGGAACCTCGGACCAGCTGATTACGAGCCCATGGGAGGTTACTGGAGCGACACGTCATGATTGCAGGGGGATTTGGACAAAGGCACAAAGTGAGTGCTGCTCTTGATCGGCATTGAGAGCAGTAGCGAAGTGCGTCGACTTATGAATTGGCAGATCGGTTGCGTGAGCCGCGAGACTGCACGGAAGGTGTGGGACCGAAAGCTCGTCTTAACACCGGCCGCTTGCGGGGAGTTTGTGGACTATGAGCAAACTCAACAAATCGTTGCTTGACCTGCGCATCCGAGTCGACATGGTAAGCAAGCCCGGAGAAATCGGCCAGACCCGAGGGATCAGCGAATGGGGATTTCCCGATTCCTTTGGGAACCGACCCAGCCGATTCTGAGAAAACGAGGCTTTGAGAGGCTCACCTTCATCGAGACCCGAATCCCCCCGGGACGGCTGATCCGATTTTGTTGTTGTCCACTTTCCATGGAGGCGAGAAATGCGCTATCGGAGGTTTGGGCGTACTGGATGGCAGGTGAGTGAAATTGGGTACGGCATGTGGGGATTGGCAGGCTGGACAGGTTCGGACGACTCGAAAACCTTCCAGTCCTTGGAACGCGCAGTGGAGTTGGGCTGCAATTTCTTCGACACAGCGTGGGCATATGGGGAGGGCCACAGCGAGCGGCTACTGGGGGAGTTGGTCCGTGCTCATCCCGACCGAAAGCTCTACACAGCCACGAAAGTTCCTCCCAAGAACCTCAAGTGGCCATCAAAGCCTGAATACACGCTTGATCAGACATTTCCGACTGATCACATCCGTCGATACGCAGAAAGTAGTCTTGAAAATCTAGGAATCGACAAAATAGACCTGCTCCAGTTCCACGTGTGGGAGGACGCTTGGGCGGACGACGACCGATGGCACCGCGCCGTCGAAGGTCTCAGGAGAGAAGGGCTCACGGAACGGATTGGGATCAGTGTCAACCGTTGGGAGCCTGGCAACTGCACTCGTTCCTTGAAAACAGGCCTGATTGACGCCGTGCGGGTCATCTACAATATCTTCGACCAAGACCCCGAGGACGTGCTTTTCCCTTTATGCCGAGATCTGGATATTGCAGTGGTCGCGAGGGTCCCATTTGACGAGGGGACACTGACCGGAACGCTTACTTTGAAAAGCACGTGGCCCAAAGGAGACTGGCGGAACACTTACTTTGTCCCAGAGAACCTCAAGGCCAGCGTCGCGCGTGCAGAGGCTCTTCGGCCGTTGGTGCCAGCTGGAATGACTATGCCCGAGATGGGTCTTCGCTTCATCATCACCAACCCGGACATCGGCACTGTGATTCCAGGGATGCGCACGGTGACGCATGTCGAGGAGAATATCGCTTGCAGCGAGGTGGGGGGCCTCCCGCTTGACTTGGTGATGAAGCTACGCTCTCACCGCTGGGATCGCAAGCCCACATGGTGGTCGCAATAGGGTTTTGTTCTCATGGGGGAACCTCTGCAGGCCGCGGAGTGAGATCGCAGGCTGTCACGTGCTGTTCAGCCCAGGGTCAACCAGTTCATGCGAGGCGATGATTCGCCACGCGTGGACCCGTACAACTGTCAGGGGGATCGGAGAAGGGGTGAAACGATAGGCGTCGCCGAGTCATTGTTGTGGGGAGGCCGAGCCTAACCTCAATCGAGGCATACCGTAGATTGCCTGCAAGCTGGAGAGAGCGATCGTCTTGTTGGCCTACGGGGTGAGTGGAGATGCGTGCGGGTTTCGTGGTGCCACGCTGTGCTAACCGAAACCCCCGTCCCATCAGCGAGTCTGCGGTGGAAGAACAACTGTATAAAGGACATACACGGGCCCGGTCGGAGTTGCGGTACGTCGGGGAAAGCTCCTGGAGTGGAACCGGGGACCTCCAGGCTGCCAGCCCGACGAGCTTCGATCGCAGAAAAGCGAACGCCGTAGACTACTCGGTCTGCGACGGTTGTATGTGTCCTTTAGATTCCTAAGAACCATAACTCGTCGGGTTATGAGCCCTCGTCCTGTGGAGGCAACCTCAGGCGTCAGTTCCACCCGTTCGAGGGTGCCCTCTTTTCTGCGGTGTGAGTGAGCCTGGCGAGGTTCGCGTCCGAGTCTGATGGCGAGGGTACCTCTACGGTCCGTCCCTTGTCAAGTTCGCCGCCATGTTGTTAGCAATTGATCGTTCAGGTCAATTGCCGCACGAATGAGGTCATTGGCTAGGACAGGGATTTTTGGCCAGGACAGGGGTCAAGCCGCGACCGTGGGGCATGGTTCAGAAAAACGACGTCGGGGTCGAGGAGGAGGAGAGACTTGGGGAGCGGGAATTAGTAAGTGAATACCACTGGCGGCTCCACGCGTTACCCTATTTCTGCCCCGGCGTCAGCGTGAATGCATCTAAGCCGAGCGAGTAGTTAATCGACGCGGCGTTCTTGCCGACGACGCGGAAGCTTAGGGCGTGGTTCCCGGCTGAGAGATCAATCGTTCCGATTGAGATTCTGCCGGAGGGCAACACAATGGGCGCGTATAAATCTATCGGCGCGCCAAGGGGGGTACCGTCGACCAGCGTTTGGATTTTCCCATAGTCAGGGGCCATCGTTGCGTAAAGGTTAAGCCGGTACTTCCCGGGCGCACCCACGGAGATGGAGAACCCGATCACACTGTTGGGCTGCGCGTTGGAGAACAACTGCTTGTCCCCACTCCATCGCGGTACATCGCCAAAAGTCGACATGTCTTGCATACTCGGAGCCATGTCGACTATGTCCTTCATTGGCAAGGTCGCGAATTCGATCGCACCGGGAACTTCGATATTTATGGGCGTCGCCATTCCGTTTTTTGCGCGGAATCGCAGGACCCAGCGCACAATATTGCTCTGCTGCGGCGTCAAGTCGGTCAGGTCGACGGGCGGGCTGTAGTACGACATGATGTTGTTGCGCGGCAGAGGGAACACCCGGCCGTTCAAAGTAATGGATTGGATGGGGTTGCATTGGAATTCAGGCGTATTGATGAAAGGGTCGGGCGGCGTGTCGCTCAAGCCATCACCGTCAAAGACCCCCGGATCGTTCCCGTGGGCGGTGAAATACGATTCCGCCTCTTGAATGCTCGAGAATATTTGTGCAAACGGGTGAGACAGCCCAAAATAGTGACCGATCTCGTGCGCCAAAAGACTGATATCTTGATATCCGCAAGAACGATCGATGTTGAACCCGGGCATCTTGACAAAGTTATAGTCCACCGACGAAAAACCGCCTCCCTCGGGTCCCTGCCCAGGTCCGTACGTGAAGAACACGACAAGCATACCGGCGTAACCTGCGGCGACTCGATTCCCACCATCTACCTCGCGTTGCCAGTTCGCGTCCGCATCTCCGGTCATATTGTTAAGCAATGTGCTCTTGACCGTTGCAAAATCCAAATCGGGATCATAAATAAGGCGAACACTCGCTTTCGCGAAGATCTCATTCGCTTGGTCAACCCATTGTTTGATTTGCTGCGCTGTGATGTGGGCTGCGTGCTGGCCATCGTCGTCAGCTACTTGGACGGCTTGGAGGCGTACGGTGAGCAGCGGGTATGCTGGATTGGACGTTGGAGGCGCCGGCGTAGATGTCGCGGTGGGTGGCGAAACAGGGGCACGAGTCCGACTCGGTGCCACAGTGGCTGAACCTGTCGGCGCGCCGAATTGGGTCAACGTCAGCGATGCTTCAGGCGGTACCGCCGGCGCTCTTGGCGCTGAAGTGGAGACCGAGGCACAAGCACTTATAGCGGTCACTAGCGCAATCGAAGTGATGAGAATTCGCGAGGGTTTCATTTGCATCAACCGGTAGGGCAGAACGAACTTCGGCTAGTATGGATCCTGTCGGGAAAGCCAACGCAATCAGGCATGAGCCACATTTTGATGTTGGCGGCGCGCCAAGCGCGTTACGATGACGACCAGATTGTTTGCGATCACCCCCCAGCCGAGCCAGCCTCAGATTGCAGTTCCAGCTTTCTGAGGGTGTCACTCGTGCTTCGGTACGACTGTGCCTGACGAGGTTGGTGCCTGAGTCGGATCGCAAGGGTACCTCTACGCTCCGTGCCTTGTCAAGCGTGCCGCCATGTTGTTAGCAGCCGACCGTTCAGGGCAATTGCGAGACGGATGGGGTCTTTAGCGAGGACAGGGCTGGAGAGTTGAGGAGCGAACGGGTGATCACCCTGCTAGGAGGATAGGGTTGTCTCCAATCGCCGGGTGCCAAGCTCCTGCCAGTGGCAGATCAAGGCGGAGGCGGCCTTCGTAGTCGCTCTTGGCAGCGTACGGAAACCCCGGAGCCGAGATATCTTCAGGGCAGCGCAGAGACTACCCCCTTGAACTCCTCTTCAGTCAAGGCACGAAGGGTCTCTGTGCTCACGCTGCCCTGGGCGCCGATCGCGAGCAGCACGGATGCCGTGGCCTTCACGTTGGGAGCCTCGGCGATGAGCACGAAATCGTAGCGACCCATGGTTAGGTACCAGGCGATGAACTTGCCTCCAGCGGCCTGGATTGCCTTTCGGGCCGCTTCGACTCGGGCTGGGCCTTCCCTGATCTTGCCAATCCCTTGCTGGGTGTATTTGCCGAGGACGACATATGTTTCCACAGCCGTTCCCTCCTTCCTCCCACGAACACGTCAGGGGGCCGTACGCTGCCATGATTCAGGATAGCACGGAATGGAAGCTTTGGAACAGCTCTTTGGCTGGGGAGATCGGCAATCCTGCCCGGATGTGACAGCGCGAGCCCGGTGGGCGATAGTTCAGGTAGGGTAAAGCGCCAAGAGCGGAATCTGGGATCAGCTGATTACACGCCTATCGAGGCGGAAGCGTTCAACAAGAGACGAGGGCGGGGGAATCTGGCTGAATGCGCATGAATAGACGAAAAGAGAGCCGAGGCTCAAAAGGCCTCGGTTCTGCTCTGAGGTAGCGGGGGGTGGACTCGCCTGCTCTGAGGCCAGTCCAGGGAACCACCGGCCTCCGGGTTATGAGATGCTATGAAGGGGCGCGAGGATTGCAAACGATTGATCCAAAACTAGTCCTGTTTTGATCCCAAAGTAGTCCCAGTCTCCCTGTGGAGTGCCTATACTGCGAGTGAAGTTGGTTGCGCCGTTTCGAAAGGGGGAAGCGTGGACGACATCGGGTTCACAGGAGAGCTAGCAAAGGAAGAGGACCAGATACTGCAGGGGGCTGAAGTTGCTCAGGTCCTGTTCTATGCCAGGAAGGTCCCTCATCTGGCGATTGTCCGCGGGCCCGGCCTGCTGCCGATGTGGTATCGGCCCAAAGAACTTGCCGATGAGCTGGGGGTAGAGATGATGTTTGTCCGAAATTGGTTGAGGCGAGGTCTCGCTTTCCGTAAGGACGGTCAAGGACACATCTGGATTGACGGAAGCGAGGCGGCAAGATGGATCGAGACGCATAGACGCTCGTCGTCCGGCGGTCCTCTGCCGGATGGTTGGGCCTATTGCATGCGTTGCCGTGTTCGGGTAGAGATTGTCAGGCCTGTCCGGATGGTCTCCGCCAAGCACCTGGTGCTGAGCGGGATTTGTCCCCGATGTGGGGGCAAGGTCTACCGGGGAGCGAGAAATGGTCCTCCGAGAGAACTACCTTCAAATCCGATTGTTTCTTGATGGGCTGAGAGAAGCACAAAGGCTCTCGCCTGAAACGGTAAGCCGGTATTGGTTCTATGCCCGGCACCTGCTTCTTTGGGCCGGGGAAGAGCCCCTGGGCAGGGCTCACCTGATCCGGCCGAGTTTTGCGGCATACCTGGGGGAGTTTCGACATGGGCGCGACCGGCTTCCGTTGACTCCGGCGGACATGAAAAAGATCGCGCAGGTCGCGAGGCGTGTCCTTACGTGGCTGAAATCATCGTACGCAAGCGACTACCAGGACATGCCGGCCTCTTGGATCGGCACGGTCCAGCCGCCGCGTGGAAGCGAGGTCTCGAGGGAACCCGTTTACGTCACCTTGCAAGAGGCATTGACCTTAGGATCCGTCCAGGTCGCCCCAGCAAATCTCGCTCTTCGCCGGGATCGAGCAGCGAGTGCCTTGCTCTTCCTTTCGGGCATGCGAGCGGGCGCGCTGTGCACCTTGCCGATCGGCTGCCTGGACCTCGGGAGAGGAGCGGTCGGACAATTCCCCGAAATGGGTGTGAAAACGAAAAACAGGAAGTCCGCAGAAACGTATCTTCTGCCAATCCCCGAGCTGATTGAGATCGCCCGGGATTGGGACGATTTGGTTCGACGCGAGCTGCCCGCCACGGCCGCCTGGTACGCGCCGGTGATCAGCTCCTGGGGAGAGCAGAGGCTGTCTGCCCAGCCGCCAGGGGCCAACCGGAACACGGCGCTCCAAAGGCGGATGCCCGGGCTGTTCGCACACGCGGGCCTGGCCTACAAGTCCCCGCACAAGTTCCGGCACGGAACTGCTGTCTACGGCCTTCAGCATGCTCGGACGATGGCGGACTACAAAGCCGTGAGCATGAACCTGATGCATGGCGACATACGGATCACCCATGGGATCTACGCGATTCTGAACAAGGAGGACGTTCGGGCCAGGATTGCTTCGCTTTCATCGCCGGATCAAAAGGGAAAGGAGGGCCATGTGGATCTCCATACCCTGGTGAAAACGCTCTCCCGTGAGGAGCTGGCCGATGTGCTCTCGGCAATTGTCGAGCAAATCATCAAGTAGGTCCTGTGGGTTGCTCGGCAGCAAATGGAACCCGTGAACCTTTATGACCGATACCTCCGAGAAGTATTCCGGCTCAATCGTTGCGAACATGGGGCCCAGGGAACATGAACCTCATAGACCTAATCCTACATTCTTGAATCGTCTGGCCTACTGGCATGTAGCGGGCCTGCGATACGTTTGCTGGCAGAAAACGTGAGAAGTTCAGTGAGCAAGAGAAACGTAAGGTGGCAAGTGAGGAGTCGCAGGATGGCTTTCGAGGATTCTGTCATCCTTTCGGAAAGGAGCAACTATGCGGGAAGGCTAAGACGAAACGAACTTCCGGCCAGGTGTGACGCCACCTGCCGGAAGCCACGAGGAGGAGAGTTGGACCGTTCTCTTTTCCCGTGGGCCCCACCTCAAGCGGTCATTCTCCAAAAGGAGGCTTCCCATGTTCTGGGCAAGCGAAACCGGATGGTTTTCTCAACGGGGTCTAGCGCCGAATCGGAGAAGTCGTAATACAGGAAACCTCGGGAAAGCACAGCGATCCCCCGGGCATCCCTATCCGTTTCACCTGACCAGGAGGCGACATGGGCAAGAATGGCAGTCTAGGGTATCAAATGATGAATGCGCCGAAAAGTATCTTTCGTCCGGGGCACTCCTACCATGAAGACAAGCGGCATGGCCGTGTCCAATACGTGCGCGGGATCCAGACCATGCGTTGCATGGTGACTGACGTATTTCAGTTTGCAGACTTCCTGCGCAGCTCGCGGCCGGAGGTGCAGGACCTCAGGGAGGTGACACCGGAGATGGCCCAGAGGTTCGTGCAAACGCTGGTCGAGCGTGGGGACAGCGGCGGGCGCATTGCCCGCGTCTCGTCATCCTTGCGCAAGCTGGATGTGGCCTGCCGGCATACCGGCGTGTTTGCGCAGGATGCGCCAGATCTCCTGCCGTACGCTGCGGCTCCCGGAGCCCCCGGTTTCCACTCCAAGCCGCGGCCGGATGCCTACTCCGAGGCAGATGCCGATCGCATCATCGCCTGGGTATCTCAGTCCGACAGTGAAGTCGGGTTCCTTCTGCAGCTTATGCGGGTCGCCGGTCTCCGCGTGTCGGAGGCAGCCTACCTGCGGGGAATTGACGTTGATCCCGTTGCGCTGACCGTCACCCTGCGCGGCCCTGTCAACCACACCAAGGGAGGCAGGCCAAGGCAGATATTTGTCGCGCCGGAGCACCACCCATTCCTTGTGAAACTCAAGGAACTCTCCGAACACCAGGTTGACGGCCACATCTTTTTGGACCGGGGTTATCTTCCCACGCGTGCCCGGAACTGGGTCCGCAGGGCTTGTGATGATCTCGGGATCCGTCCGCTTGGGACGCACGGACTACGAAAGACCTTTGCTACCCTCGAGTATTGCCGCAGGATAGCCAACGGGGCGGGGGAAAAGGCCGCATTGAACACGGTTGCCCAGCAGCTCGGGCATAACCGAACGATCGTCGTGAGGCAGAGCTACCTGGACCGCGGCATTCTCTCCTCCAAAAGAAACGGCCGGTAGCAACGTTCCATCGGGCCTGAAGACCAGGAGTCATCCTTCTCCAGGCGCCGGTCCGTACATTCCCCTGTTTTTGCCCGTACCCATGAGCAGGTTCAGATAGCCATGAGACTGTCCGGCTAACTGGACGAGAGCATCGGGGCCATCCTTGGGGCGTGCCACCGCCTTGCAAAGTAGGGTCCCAATGCGCATTGTAGGATTCCCCCGGTCGTTCTTGTGTATCGCCCGCCACCCGCCGGCGGAACCGAGTCCCAAGGCGCAAGAACGCCTGAGACTGATTCGGGCCTGGAAAGCGATGCAACTACTCGGCCTTTCCCGGGCCGAGGCGGCGGGGATCGTGGGGGTGTCCCGAGCCTAGCTGTATCGCTGGCAGAAGCGGATCCCCAGGGGAGGCAGGCATGGGCTCGAAAGCGCAGCCGGCGGCCAAAGCGGGTGCCCCGGCCGCTGCGGAGTGAGGACCTGGCGGCCGCGGTCCGCCGGCTGAGGGAAGGCTATCCCCGTTGGGGGAAGAAGATCCTGGCGGTGTAGCTGGAGCGGGAGGGGTGGAAGGCGTCTGCTTCGACGGCGGGTCGCATTCGGAAACGGCTGAAAGCCCGGGGAATCCTGCCTGAACCGCTCCGGCGGCTGGTGGTCCTGCGCCGGCGGACCCTACGGCGCGTACTTGCCATCCGAAAGCCCTGGGACTACCCCACTTTCCGGCCCGGCGATCGGGTGCCGATCAACACGCTGGACTTCTTTGGGTATGGAATCATGAGACCTCACCCTTCCACGGGTGTTGCCTTGAAATTCCGCAAAACTGTTGCTTTGGCGTCAAATTGTCTGTACAATCACTCGAAGAAGTACAGAGCAAAGCAGATTCCGTTCGGCTTGTCTCTGGGGAGGAGAATATGAGCAAGCGACCACTCGTCACAACCCTTGCTTCCGTGGGGTTGGCTCTTGTCATAGCTGGAAATAGTATTTCCATTGCTTTCGCAGATGGAGGGCAAGGGACCGACGGATGTGGATGTCACGTTGTTCGGACGGATACGCTAGCGGGCGGGTTGGCAGTGCGGTATATCGTTGACAAGAACGGCGTGGAGCATCGTGTCGCGACGCTGACGGAGAATTACGGCCAGGGGCATCGACTATACTTTTGGGTCATTCAGAATGATGCTGAGCTGCAATCCCTTCAGAATGGCCTCAAGAGTTCCTCTGGAAAAGCGGCGGATCTTTCTGTATCGCTAGCCTCTGGCAGAATAGGATTCAAAGGTGGAGGTTGGATATATTACACTTCCACGACGATACAAATCTTCATCCCGCACAATGATGCGGTAACGTGGGAGACCGGGTTCGGTTTTGTCGCCTTGGTGTGCGCTTTGGTAGCGATAATACCTGCCGGACAATGGGCTGGGGGTGTCTGCGCCTTTATGGCTGGGTTAAGCGCCCTGGTAATCAATCACTATGACAGCATGGGCGCTCCCGGTTTCTATATTAATGCCACAAAGAAGCCCTTCCGAGTGTGGTTGTCACCGTAAAGAGCATCTTGCCTGCCTGTCCTGCTAGACTCTGCTGGACCAAGAGGGGCGTGTAGGTTTCTTGCTTTCGACCTACCCCTGCTTCTGGAGGAACACCATGGTCAAAAACCCTGCCCTTCCCGAAATATGGAATTCCAGATGGACTGTTCGGTCTGTTGCCTTGGAACTACTAACCTTTCTCAGTGCACCGGTGGCTATTGGCTGCGCCATAGCCTGTGCCATCCTTGCCAGGATTGGGGAATGGCCAATTGTGCCAAGTGCCTTGATAGAATTTCTGTGCTTGATCTATGCCTTTTGTGCTTTGGGCTTGCCGATTTTGCCTCGAGATCAGAAGATGGACTGGAGAACATCCATCGCACAATCAATTTGGGTCGTAATCCCTGGATTGGCATCGGTACTCGTTTGGGTTATCCACGGCATCAATAACACCGACCTGCTTGTCCAGTTAGCCGTAATCATAGCCAGCACCTCGATTGCTATCAACGTACAACGAAGATCTTTACTCATCTCGTCGTCTGTTGTGCCTCCATTGTGGATGCGCAGGATCGATGGGGTTAGACTTGGGGTGCTTGTAGCCTTTATGGCGGGGGCGGCCATGTTCTACGTCTTGCTGCCTACCTTCGTGTTTGTCTGAGCGCTGTTGCGGATAGGGCTGTAAAGGACATTCCATGACTCATCCCGAATTCAAGGATGAGTCGCTTTTTGTTTGAATAGAGACCTTCTGAAGTGTTCCTTCGGTGTCGAGGCCAAAGGCACAATGGAAATCCATATGAAAAAGGACAACGAGGAAGGCGTCCCAACGTGTTTGATCCGGTGAAATCGTCCTGTAGTATCCGAAAACCTCATCCCAAGATGCCGGCTGTGGAAGAACCGGAAGGAGCGGGCAAAGTGCCATGGGCACGAGCCAGCTGGTGGGCCATAGTTGGGGAGGGGCCCCCCAGGATTGGAACCTGGGACCAGCTGGTTGCGGGTCTGAATGCACAGAACCGAGGCTCAAAGGGCCTCGGTTCTGAATCAAGGTGGTGGCGAGGGCTGGACTCGCTTGCACTGGCCAGACCGGAGAACCAGCGACCTCCGGGCTACCAGCCCGGCTGTCTATGGTTCGAAAAGGAAGTCGCAGATCGAGTAGATCTGCGACTTCCGTTCTTCCCAGGAGTACGCCGGCCCACAGAACCGTAGACCTCCGGCTTATGAGCCCTCGTCCTGCCGAGTGAGCCTCAGATCGCAGTTCCATCCTCCTGAGGGTGCTACTTGTGCTTCGGCATAACTGTGCCTGACGAGGTTGGTGCCTGTGTCTGATCGCGAGGGTACCTCTACGGTCCGTCCCTTGTCAAGCACGCCGCCATGTTGTCAGCAGGCGAGCGTTCAGGTCGATTGCTGCTCGGATGGCGTTTCTGGCCAGGACGGGCTTGCGACTGCGACACACCGCTGGGTGCGTCCACTCGGGAGATGCAAGAAGCCGCGCCCGTTTGGGAGCGGCGGAGTATCATGAGACAAGAGCAATGACCGATCCACTTTTATGCAAAGAGGTTGCGACCGGCAACCCAGACAGGAGCGCATCATGGATAATCAACCTTGGGCCGCCAAGCGACCACTTTTCCGTGGCTCACTCACCTTCGGGCTGATTTTCGTCTTGGTGGGTCTTCTGATCCTCTATTTGTTTGGCCAGACTTCACAGCTAGTCTGCAACCGGCAGGCAGATCAAACGGTCAAATGCTCGCTGACGATCAGCGTGATAGGCCTGATTCTCATCCACAGCGCAGAAGTCTCTGGAGTCCAATCCGCCCGGGTCGGACAGGATTGCTCAGGCACAAACTGCAGCTACCGGGTCGAACTGTTGCAGGCGAACGGACTGACTCCATTGACAAGCTATTATTCTGGCGGTCAAACTGACAAACTGGTCATTGCCGACCGAATCAACCGCGCCCTTCAGGATGGCTCCCAACAAAGTTTTTCCGTCAGCACATCACTCAATCTCCTGGTCCCTCTTTGCGCAGTGCTGTTCGCCGGGGTGGGCGTATATGGCATGTTCGTCCCGTTGAGACAGAGGCATCATTACCATTAGAGATCGAATGGGAATAGATATGCACACAAAGACGGGGTCTCCAGCCTGATTCAATATCTCGGCTGCTAAGCGTTCATCCTTTGAGACCTGTGGAGGCCGAAAACCTCATCGCAATGTGTCGCCGATGACGGAGTCACTCGAGAAGTGACGGGCACGAGCCCGGTGGGCTTTGGTTGGGGAGGGGCGTCCTTAAGATTGGAATCTAGGACCGCCTGGTTACGGGTCTGAATGCACAGAACCGAGGCTCAAAAGATCTCGGTTCTGATTTAAGGTAGCGGGGCCAGGACTCGAACCTGGGACCTCCGGGTTATGAGCCCTCGTCTGGCAGCGGCACCCTCAGACAGCAGTTCCACCCGGTTGAGGGTGCCCTCTCTTCTCCAGTCCAAATGGGCCTGGCAAGGTTCGCATCAGAGAGCAAGCAGGAAGATACCCCCGGCGCTGTCTCACGTCAAGGTTGATTTTGGTCCATCCACGACCCGAAGGAGCTTCGCGGACTGGACGACACAAGCTCCGAATTTCACCGGCCCCATGGCGAGGCAGTTCGCAAGGACTCCCTCGATAGCTGATGCCATGGATTATTACTCAACCGGTGATGACAATTGTCAGGCGGATGAGGTTTTTGGCCAGGGCAGCTTCCCCTTCGGGGACGATGTCGCGACGCAGCTCGCACGCAGACAGGCGCGACTACGTGAATGATCTCAGCGCATCTCCATAAGTGCGGCTCTGGAACTTTTTTCCTGCATCCAACGTCATTACGATCATGCTAGACTCTATAAGGAGGAAATCATGATTCGTCAACCTCCTTTTCTAACAGCCCTGGCGGCGGTGATCGTCCTGACTGCCGGTTGCGGCCCCCAGCAGGTGCAGGTCAGCCCCCCCGAGCAGGTCAACCTAACCGCTTCCGACAACGGCGGGAAAGTTGCACTGTTTGCGGACCAGGAACTGGTCATTCAACTTGATGGCAACCCGTCCACTGGTTATGCTTGGGAGGCCAAAGACCTAGACGCGACCATGTTTGAGCAAGTCGGTGATGCCAAGTTCTCCAGTTCCAATCCGAATCTTGTTGGTTCGGGCGGGACCATGACCCTGACCTTCAGAGTGCTCAAAACGGGCAATGCCACTCTGACGCTGGTTTACCACCGCCCATGGGAGACGGGTGTGGAACCGGTGGACACGTTCTCGATCACAGCAACGGTGAAGTAGATGCGTGCTTGAATGAGGGCGGATTCCGTTGCGCATATTGTTCTTGAATCCTTCGCCCCCCAACACCGGCTCCCCCGCACAGTACGCGGGACAGGCAGCGGCTTCCCCCTACGCTTTGCTCCGGGGGTGCTTCCGCTTTGGGGACGATGTCGCGATGCTGCTTGGCCAGCAGCACCTTTTCAGAAGTGGCGCGACAATGAAGTGTGTCGTCTTCGGCGACTCACGTCGCCGAAACAGCCGATGGCGGCTTGCCCCCAAGGGGTGCTTCACGAAAGCCGCCTCGGCTAGTCGCCAGTCTCGCCACTGCCGCTGAGCCACAGCGTTGGGCGGAGGCCAGACATAGGCACTAGCAGCTTGGTCTTAATGAGCCTGGCAAAAGCCAATGATGAATCCTCGAAAGCAGATCAGACCTATGAACATGAAAAACAGGCGTAAGCGGTGGGAGAATCGGTCGAAGCGCCACAGGCACGAGCCCGGTGGACTATGGTTGGGGAGGGGCGCCCGCAGGATTGGAACCTGGGACCAGCTGGTTACGAGCCCGGAAAGAAAGAACCCAGCCTCAAATGGGCTCGGTTCTCTGTTTAGGTAGCGGGGGGTGGACTCGCCCGTCCTCGCGGACTGGGCCAGCCTGACCCAGCCGCAGGTCGGGGTGAACTACCAGCCTCCGGGCTACCAGCCTGACGAGCTTCAACCCATAAGAGGGTCCGAAGATCAATGGGATCTGGGACCCCGCCCCGGGATAGGCAGTCCTGCTGGCGTGGTAGGTGTCTGGCGAACTGCTGGCCGTCGGGTTGTGAGGCAAATCACACAATTATCAGTTTTGATGGTTTTCCAGCTGTATTGATCGGAACCATTATTTCACTCGCGTGTTTATATTCTCGACATTGCTTTTTCGTGTCGGGCGGCGAGTGGAACGGACTCATATTGGTCAACTTTGCAAAAGGAGAGAAAAGAAATGAAGGACAATAAACGGCTTACCAAATTCTTCGTAGCGGCTGCCCTGTTCTTCATCTGGGTCACAGTGCAAGGTGCACTCCAGGCCCAGCAGGCAGTGCACGAGTTTCTTGCACTCGCGCCAGCTGCCATCATCGTCGGCGCGCATGTTCACATCGGCACACTCGGCTGGATTTCCATGTCGCTGGAGGGGATGCTGTACTATCTGGTGCCTCTGGTTTCGGGGAAGCCACTCTCTTGGCCTCGACTGGTCAACTGGGTCTTCTGGTTGGAGACCATCACCATTCCAGTCATGGCCGTGCTAATGATCGGGGCTGGCATTAGTGGTGGGAGGGCTTTCCAGGCCGGGATAACAGGTGACGCGTTGAATGCAGTCATAGGACCTTATATGATGCTGATCGGCATAGTCAGCATAGTGTGTGGCTTGGTGGCAATCTTGTTCGCTGTCCAGATTATTCACACGGCGACAAAGAGAGCCGCGAGTTAGTACTTCCAGCAATCCGTACAATGATGTCCGCTCCACTCCGCTGCGCCTCCCAACATTGCATGCACCCGACGCGGCTACCGTCTCGGCCTCGCTGATGTTCGGGTAGTTCCGGCGAGTCGCCCCCGCGAAGGAGTCTTTAGCATCCGCCGCGCGGGTGATGCTTGCCGTTGGGCGGCTAAACCTTGAGTCATGCATAAGTGTCATAAAGGATGAATTATGGGCAAGATACTTATAAAAAGCGCCTGGGGTTCCGATGACCCTACAAAGGCAGCCTTCCCTTTCCTCCACGGTAATGCTCTGCTGGAAGCACGCCATGAGGTCCAAGTCTTCCTTCTTGGAGAAGCAACTCCTTTGATGCGAACCTCTCTCATGGACGCGATTCACCCCGTCGGATGGCCCCCTCTCTCAGAAACCTTTGAGCAAAGTGTTAAACTTGGCTTGCGGATCCATGTCTGAGGAGCATGCTCTCGGGCCCGTGGGGTCCTGGAGTCTGACTTGACCGGTAAAAATGCAAGTCTTGCTGATCCATCAATCCTTGTAGCACTGATCGAGTGGGCAGACAAGATACTGACGGAGTGAATCGCGTACGTCAGTTAGGCATCAAGATAGAAAATCCCCAACACCGCGTGCACCCGACTGGTGGGAGTGCGGCTGCCAAAGTGGAAAATTCTATGCCCGAGCAAAACCCATCAAATCAGTTTCATCTCGTCCCGCCCACCAGCGGGTAACGCACACCTCTGATCCGTAGGAGCAACTGTTCGAATAAGTGTCAGAGCAGGTGACTCCGTCGGATGTAGGCAGTTACCCTGCGATCAGGTCGTCCCACATCCAGCAATCCAGATAACCCGCGCAATCACCATCCGGGCTCCCCCGCACGCCGTCTGGCCCTGGCTCGTTCAAATGGGGTACTAGCGCGCAGGCTGGTACACGGATGTGGTAGCCGAAAACTCCATCCCAGTACATCGATGGTAAAGGAATCGGTCGAAGCGCGACGGATAATGACCAGGAGGACAGTGGTTTGGGCAGGGGGGCCCCTAAGATTGGAACCTAAGACTGCCTGGTTACGGGTCTGAATGCACAGAACCGGGGCTCACAGGGCCTCGGTTCTGACTTAAGGTAGCGGGGGCTGGACTCGCCCGTCCTGGCGATCCGGGTCAGGAAACCAGCGACCTCCGGGTTATGAGATGCTATGAAGGGGCGACAGGGTTGCAAGCGCGGGCCGCTTCGTCTAAGCTTCCTCAAACAGATGACGGCAAAGGAGGAGGCCATGGAGACTTCAGCGACCCGCGGGGTAGAGTATAGCGTAGAGCGTGTTTTGTTTCTGGCGTTTGAACTGGGTACCAGGGAGTGGAAACTAGGTTTCAGCACCGGGTTGGGGCAAGCGCCTCGGATACGTTCGATGCCTGCAGCCGACCTGGGAACACTGCAGGAGGAAATCCTGTGCTAGCCGAAAACCCCGTCCCAGGTTTGGGGGAGATGGGTCACTCAGCGCGCCGGTAGTCATGGTGCAATCCATTGAGGACAGGAACCGTGATGAGCCTTCCGCGCCTCGGCCAAGCTGGCTGAGGCCCGATCCCCTCAGGAATCTTCTGCCC
>Ga0187878_1001495_pt1 | contig 22664 bp, 15 predicted proteins | sample June2016WEW_17_1_FD_132979 | JGI IMG/M metagenome (GOLD analysis project Ga0187878, IMG submission 132979) | Peatland microbial communities from SPRUCE experiment site at the Marcell Experimental Forest, Minnesota, USA - June2016WEW_17_150 | ecosystem: Environmental > Terrestrial > Soil >...
AAGATTGCGCTCAGATTCAGGTCAGATTTGGCTGAACTGATTGAGCCAAACCGCAGACGTAGCAGGGCTACGTTGAGGATTTGGTGATTGAAGTTAGGTCAAAGATGGCCTGAAGATGAGATGCAAGGTGCCCATGTTACTTGTTTGCAGCCCCTTAACCCGACCGGCCGATTAACCGAAATGTCGGCTAACGCCGGAACACCTCAGGTATGTTTTCAGACAGACCGTGAACCCGGCTTCGTTGGTAGCCAGACAGTGAAAATGCTTCCCCTGTCTTTTGCGCTTTCAACGGTAATTCTGCCGCCGAATGAGTCGATAATGCGTGCACAGATTGCCAATCCCAGACCCGTCCCCTGTCCGGGCTCCTTGGTTGTAAAAAATGGGTCAAAAATGCGTTCCAGATTTTCAGTTGCAATACCTTCGCCGTTGTCGCAGATTACAATCCTGACGAGACGTGTCGCGGCCTGGAACGCAGCTACAAAAACCTTCTTGAAATCTTCCTTGCGTCTCCCCTTGGTAATGCCGGCAGGCACATTGGAAACACCTCCGGGGTTTATTTGATACTCATCCATGACTGCCCTGATACCGAGCTTGCCGTCATGGTGCATTGCAGCCTTTGCATTCATAAACAGATTTATGAAAACCTGCTGCAGTTGATGTCGATCGACGTATACAGCTTCCAGGTCGTCCGCAATTTCGACTGAAGTGGAAATCTGTTTTAAAACACCTTGTTCCGTAAGCATTTCCATGGTTGCGGAAATGAGTTCGGCCACATCTACATGCTCGTAAAAAGCAGGTGTCGGACGAGCATAATCGAGCAAACCCCGCACGATCCGATCGATTCGACCGGACTCTGCGACAATCCTGTTCAGGTAGTCAGCTTTAACCGGATCATCGTTACATTCGTCGTGCAAAATGCTGGCATAACCCATTATGGCGGCAAGGGGAGTTCCGATTTCATGGGCGGTTCCTGCCGCCAGCAAACCGACTGACGCCATTTTTTCCGAACGGACCGCCTCCAGCCGGGCTTCATGCAATTCCCTGTTGATGGTCTCCAGGGAAGTTACGTATCGGTTGACATCCTCACGTTTTTCCTTGAGCGCAGCGATCATTTTATTGAATGCTTCGGCCAGGTCGGCAATTTCGGCACTACCCGGCACATGCACCTTCTGGGAGAGGTCACCCCTGGCAATCTTTTCGGTTGCGGCGAGGAGCCTTTTGATTGGAATGACAATAAATCGCGTCAGCAGATAGGAGCCGAATCCTAGCAGAAGTAAAAAGTCGAGCATAAAATAAGCTAGAAATATCTGTCGCGATTTATTGAGCCGTTCGTATTCCGTTTGTAGAGACAGTGTCAGGCGCGCCGCACCGGCAATCTTTCCATCAACTTTGATGGGGGCATATCGTGAGACAGACAAACCTCTTGTCGAGAAAGAATGTGTTTCCTCCCCCTTTCTTAAAACTTCACGCAGCCGTGAATCAACTCCGACCCTGTCCTTAACGGTATAGAGTTCCCTGCCCTTTTCGTCAATGAGAACAAGACCCGCAAAGCTTTTCTCTGCAGCTAGTCTCTCCGCAAAACGGCGGGCCATTGCCGATTCTCCTGAAACAGGCGCGTGGGAAGGAAGGAGATTTATGAATGAAGCGAGCAACAGGCGCCCTTCTTCGTTTCTCTGTGACACAAGGTCATTTTCAGCGGTTTTGAATGATATGAGACTCAACAGAAACCAGGTCAGAAGCAGAAGACAGGTGAGTGAAGCAAGTATGGCAAAGGTAAGACTGAAACGAAAGGGTTTCATGGACTACACCATCCCCCCTGTAGCATGTTAAATATTCAGGTACCAGTGTATCAGCTGTCTCCCGAAAAAAATATAGAGGATTGCTCCAAAGGCAAGAAAAGGTCCGAACGGAATGGCAAGTTTGGAATCTTTTTTCTGGACCAGCATAAGGGTAATGCCGATAACGGAACCTACAAGGGAGCTGGCAAAAATGATGAAAGGAACTGCTTTCCATCCCAGAAAAGCTCCCATCATGGCAAGAAGCTTGATATCTCCGCCACCCATACCCTCTTTCTTTGCGATCAGTTGATATCCATAAGCAACGAGCAGCAGACTCCCACCGCCGGCCAGAATGCCGATGAGTGAATTTTGCCAGCCCAGCCAGGGCAGGAAAAAAGAAGCGATAAAACCGATTACAATACCGGGAATACTTATGACATCGGGAATAATCCTGTGCTCCAGGTCGATAAAGGTGATGGCAACGAGGGCAGAGCAGAAGATAAACAGAACCAGGAAGGTAAGTGAGAACCCGAGTTTCATAAAAAGAAACAGTGTAAGTAGACCGTTGATGAGCTCTACGACGGGATACTGCGGAGAAATGCGGACTTTGCAGAATCGACAACGGCCGCCCAACAGCAGGTAGCTGAGCAGCGGGATATTATCGTAAGGAGGTATTTTGTAGCCGCATTTGGGGCAATGGGAAGCAGGAAGAACCAATGACTCATTGTTGGGCAGCCGATAAATGCAGACATTCAGGAAAGAACCGACAACCGCACCGAAAATAAATGCAAATGAATAAAAAAGACCGGATTGAGACATTCAAACACCCCAGGCTCCCCAGAGCCTTAAAATTATTAATTATTTCAATCTTTTTATACGTTCCAGACTATCCTTCAACACTTGCACCTTGTTGGTAAATTCTTCAAGCTTGTTTCGCTCGTTGGCCACGACGTCAGCCGGAGCACGTTCAACAAAGCTGGGGTTTTCCAGTTTTTTGCCCAGGAACTCGATATCCTTGTCAATCTTCCCGATTTCCTTCAAAAGGCGTTTTTCCTCTTCTTCAACATTTACCAGACCTTTCAAGGGAACAGCAATTTCAATATCACCCGCAACCTGTACCGAAGCGTCAGCCGGCTTTTCCAACCCCTGGCCGATAGCAAGATCCGATAACCGAGCAAGACTCATAATATAGAACTCATTCTTTTTGAGCAGATGCACACTCTTTTCCGAGGCACAGATCAGGATTGCCCGTATTTCCTTGCTCGGCGGTACCTCCATCTCACCGCGAATATTGCGGATCCCCCTGATGACCTCCATTACCAGCTCCATTTCCTCAGCCCCTTCCTGAAAATCCCATTCTGGTCTCGCCAGGGGGAAATCGGCAATCATGATGCTTGTTGCCGGCTTTTTGCCTGGAAGCGCCTGCCATATCTCTTCGGTAATAAACGGAATGAAGGGATGCAGCAAACGCAGCAGGTTTTCCAGGACGAGCCAGAGAGTATAGCGAGCTGTAGTTCTTCTCTGCTCCTCACCACGATAGAGGTCGTCCTTGATCAGTTCGATATACCAGTCGCAGACTTCGCTCCAGGTGAAGCGGTACAGGGCACTTGCAGCATCGTTGAAACGAAATGCCTCAAGGGCCGAAGTAGTTTCCCGAACTGCCTCGTTGAAGCGGAACAGAACCCACCGGTCGGCATTGGACAGTTCCAGCCTGGTCACATCTACGCTTTCCGGCTCGAAACCTTCCATATTCATCATGGCAAAACGGGAAGCATTCCAGATCTTGTTGGCAAAATTCCGGTAACCGGCAATCCGATCCTCTGCAAGTTTTATATCCCTCCCCTGTGCTGCAAAGGCGGCCAGGGTAAAGCGGAACGCATCGGTACCATACTGGTCGATAACGGTCAGCGGATCTATCACATTACCCTTGGATTTGCTCATTTTCTGCCCTTGGGCGTCCCTGACCAGGGCATGGATGTAAACATCGCTGAAGGGCACCTCATCCATGAAGTGCAGCCCCATCATCATCATGCGGGCAACCCAGAAGAAGAGGATGTCAAACCCGGTGACCAGGCAAGACGTAGGGTAGAAAGCGGCAAGTTCCGGGGTCTTGTCAGGCCAGCCCATGGTGGAGAATGGCCAGAGCGCCGAAGAAAACCATGTATCCAGCACATCGGTATCCTGCCTGATCTCATCGCTACCGCACCCTGCACATCTATCGGGTTCGGTTTTGCTCACGGTTACCTCGTTGCAGTGGTCACAGTACCAGGCCGGGATCCGGTGCCCCCACCAGATCTGCCGGGAAATACACCAGTCGCGTATATTCTCCATCCAGTCGTAATAGGTGTTTTCCCATTGTTGCGGGACAATTCTGGTCTTGCCGCTCCTCACCGTCTGAAGGGCTCTTTCCGCCAGCGGCTCCACCTTCACATACCACTGCAGTGACATGTACGGCTCAACCACGGTCTTGCATCGATAACAGCCTCCAACTGCTAGAGAATGGTCCTCAATCTTTTCCAGGAGCCCCTGCTGCCCCAGGTCTGCAACAATTTTTTTACGGGCGGCAAAACGGTCCAGACCTTCATATTGACGCCCGGCGGCATTGACGACTCCGGATTCATCCAGAACATTGATCCGATCCAGATTGTGTCTCTTACCTACCTCGAAATCATTAAAGTCATGTGCCGGGGTAATCTTGACCGCACCTGTCCCGAACTCCAGATCTACGTATTCATCTGCGATAATAGGAATCTCACGGTTCACCAGGGGCAGCAGAACCTTTTTGCCAATCATGTCCCGGTAGCGGTCATCAAGGGGGTTAACGGCAACAGCAGTATCACCGAGCATCGTCTCGGGACGGGTAGTGGCAACGACCAGATATTTGTCTGAACCGATTACAGGATAGCGCAGATGCCAGAGAAACCCGGACTGCTCCTCGTGTTCCACTTCTATATCGGACAGTGCCGTATGACAGCGGGGACACCAGTTGATCAGCCTGTTGTCACGATAGATGAGACCTTCTTCGTACAGGCGCACGAAAACCTCCCGAACGGACCTGGACAAACCTTCATCCATGGTGAATCGTTCCCGTTCCCAGTCGCAAGAGGCGCCGAGCCTTTTCAGTTGCCCGATGATCTGTCCGCCCGATTCGGACTTCCACTGCCACACCCTTTCGATAAACGCCTCACGGCCGATTTCATGCCGGTCCTTCCCTTCGGAAGCCAATTGCCTTTCAACGACATTCTGTGTGGCTATACCCGCGTGGTCGGTTCCCGGCATCCACAGCACATTAAAACCGCTCATCCTCTTCCAGCGGCAAAGGATGTCCTGCAGGGTATTGTTCAGAGCATGTCCCATATGCAGAACACCGGTGATGTTAGGTGGTGGTATTACTATGCTGTATGGCTTTTTTTCAGATGGAACCCGGGCATGAAAGTAACCCTTAGTTTCCCACTCTTTATACCACTTTTCCTCAACCGCCTTTGGTTCGTATACTTTCGCCAGTTCTCTATATGTCATACAGCACCTCATCTTAACCGATTATATCAACTCTACAGTTTTTATTTTTATTACAGGAACAATCATTAAAGGCATGCAGAAACGAAAAAGGGGATGTATCATCCCCATTTTCTAATGTTTTAGGTACTTTCGAAACAAGTTCAGATCAATGACCTTGTTTTATCTTGCGGATTTCTTCTTTGATAATTGCCTCGGCCAGATCAGGAACAACCTCCCAGGCAATCTTTTCAATCATCTCCTTTGATATCTGAGCAATTACCGACGCCAGCTGTGCCTCACTCAGGCGAATCTCGCCGGTTGCAATTGGTTCAGGAACATCGGGCATCACAGTCTCACTGACGGGAGAAAGTATATCGGATGAAGGCTGAGTTTCTGCCGCTTCCATAACAAAATGCCGATTGGGCGTCGATGGAACAAAAGACAGTTTAGGGGAAGGTTCATCAGCCGTTGCAAAAAGGACATCCTCTTTTCCAGTGTCAGTGGGGGGTGAAGTGAATTCGGACAGGACATTCCCAGATTCATCATCGGAAAGCATAAACGTTTCATCTTCCGCCATCTCTTCAAACCGTGCAGAATCGAATCTATCGAACTCTTCCCGTTCAGGTTCCTCATTAATAACATAAGGTTCAACTTTTTCGGAATTTACAGTTATATCAACATGAGCATCATCCTCGATTATTGAGGGTTCTTCTTCCTCTTCAAAAACGAATGGCTCAATTTCTTCCGCCGTGTCAATAATCGTTGGTTGAAATTCGTCTTCCTCTATAATCTCTCCAAGCTGAATATCCTCCCCTTCAGCGACCTCTTCCAGCTCGAAGACTCCCCATAAATCATCTTCCGGTGAAGCTTCGACAATATCCTCGGAGGACAGCAGCATAGGCTCCACGGGTTTTTTTACCGCAGTAGCGAAAGCATCCGTTTGTAAGTCGAAGACACCCGAGCCGATACCGGATATGGTATCCACCTCATCGCTGATTACCATTGCTTCATTTACCGGAGCGGCTTCTGGCGGCATGACCAACTGACTGGATGCCGCAATTCTCTCTTTACCGATTTCAATCAGTTTTTTCACTTTTTCAATGAGATGTTGCGATTCGAATGGTTTGGAGATGTGATCATCAGCGCCACTGTTCCTGGCCTTTTCTTCATCAAAAGGTTCGAAGGCGCCAACAAGAAGCAGTAGAGGGATATTTTTAAGAGCGGGGTCCTGCTTAGCTTCCCTGCAGACTTCGTAACCAGTCTTGCCGGGCATAAGCGCATCGACCAGAAGGATGTCGGGTAATAACTCTCTTGCCTTTTCCAACGCAGCGGTACCGTTATCAACAACAGTAAGCTCATAGTCCTTATTGTCTTCGTTGGCAAATATTATGCTTACAACTTTCTGAATGGTTATACTGTCGTCGGCAAGGAGCATTTTATAGCCCATGTTTATTCCTCCGGTGGGAAACTTTACAAAAAGGCTTAATAGGGGAACCCAGGTACAAGTCGCCAAAAACTAGCATAAAGCCCCTTGGGTGTCAAGTTTTTTGCCGGTCGGCATCTATTCAACTTTTCTTGCAAATTCTTTTATTTTTTCCTGGCCGGAAAACAAGGCAGCAGCACTTGTGGACAAACCTCCCCGCAATTTATTGAAATCTCTTTTTCTTTTATAATCAAGGCGGGCAGTTACGAGAACCACGTAAAGCCCGGATTCGGGGTCAATCCAGAGCGACCCCCCCGAGTATCCGGTATGTCCGAAGGAAACCTCGGAAAAAATATCGCCTCGGGGTGAGGAAAACGGAGAAGCGATGTCCCAGCCCAACCCCCTTAGAACATTGTTATCATGAGAGAAATAAGGCACCGTCATCAGGTCCACTGTTCTCGCTGTCAGCACCCGCTGTCCATCAAGGATTCCACGATTAAGCACCATCCTGCAAAACCGGGACAGGTCAGGAGCAGTACTGAACAGGCCTGCATGACCGGCCACACCGCCAAACAGACGAGCGGTATGATCCTGCACAAGACCTACCAGCAAGGAGTTGTCGCTGTTAAGTGAGGCAGCGCAACGAACGGCGCCCTCCAATGAAGGGTTGAAACCGGTGTCTCTCATGGCTAGCGGGAGAAAAATATTCTCGGCAGCATAGAGGTCCAGACCTATACCGGTAACTCTTCGCACCAACTCTCCGAGCAAAATGAAATTTATATCGGCATACTTGAAATGGCTGCCCGGTTTTTTTACCGATTTTCTTGCAGCAGACCGCTCAATGGCACTTTGCAGCGGGTTTACTGCTGAAACTTGAAAATCGTCAAGCCCGGATGTATGGGTAAGGAGATGCATGATGAGCAGGTCGTCCTTGCCTTTGCCCGCGAATTCAGGGAGCCATCTGGAGACCGGATCAACCAGGCTTATCCTCCCTTCTTCCACCAGCTTGAGAATCGCCGGAGCAGTAGCCACAACCTTGGTCAGGGAAGCAATGTCAAACAGGGAATCAGTAACAACCGGCCTTGCCTCCGTGGCGGCGGACAATCTACCGTACGCCCTGCAAAAAAGATCTTTCCGGTTGTCGCCTATCAATACCACGCCACCCGAAATGAGCCCTTGATTTATGGCATTTTCCAGCAATCGGTCAATTTCACTTCGTTTCACACCGGGATCAAATGTCTTTCCATTGGCAATGGAGGAAAGACAAATTGTCAGTATTGTAAATACAGTAAATAATTTCAGACTTAAAATCATATTTAATACTCATTTTGGGAAACAGCGCAGGATAAAACAACCGGGAACGCTACAGCTCGGCAAGATTCTATTGAGGTAAAGTTTTTTTGCTACGTATTCAGACCTGTATCAACACTGCAAATTGAGGGCCTCCGGATGAATTCAATTCATCCTGAAATCCACAGACTTGAGGATATTGCCGTTACTGCTCAACACTTCCACCCGCCAGGAACCGGCCTCTCCCTTAGCGATAAACTTTTTACTATATGTCCTCCAGGTTTTTCCTTTTACCGGTAATGTATATTCACCGACTTTCTCTCTGTCATAATACCAGACATGTTTTACCGATGTCTCTCCATCAATTGACGAATCAATTCTTGTGAAGCAGTAGAGCGCCTTAACTGAAGAGGAGGATAAACGCCTGACGGAGTCTACGGGATTTCCCTTGAAAATCTTTGTGGTAACAGCCATCTCGGCTATGTGGAGGTCTGGATCTTCAGATGAAGCCTGCCCTGGCGTAATGCACAGCAACACAAGCAAACTCAGATAACACGATGGCTTCCAAAGTTTCATAACGCCTCCAAAACACTTTATTGAACCGCCTGGCGGACTAGTCAAGCATGTTCAGGTACGGTAATCGGCATTTATTTTAACATAATCATAGGAGAGGTCAGTTGTATAAACAGATGCACAACCCGTGCCCAACTGCAGATCAACCGTAACGGTAAACTCCTTCTTCTTCAGGACTTCCGTCGCCAGAGACTCGGCATCACCCCCGGCAAAAACGCCGTTTATCACCACCACCACATCATCGAAAGAGAGCAGCACCCTATCCTGATCGATGTCGATCCCGGAATAACCAATAGCAGCCAGTATTCGTCCCCAGTTTGCATCCTGACCGAAAAACGCTGTTTTGACAAGCTGCGAATTGGCAATTGCCATTGCCGCTTTCTTGGAATCGGCATCGGACATGGCCCCTTTTACCACAATCTCGACAAATTTTGTCGCTCCTTCACCATCACGAACGATCTGCCTGCTCAACGAGAGCAGGATATCCCGGACCGTATTCTCAAAGGCAGCAGCTTCCGGAGTACCCTTGCGTATTTCCGGATTTTCCGCCATGCCGTTAGCCATGATCAGGGCAGTATCATTCGTGGATGTGTCTCCATCGACAGTGATACAGTTAAATGAAGTATCCACTGCTGCCGGAAAAAATTCCCGCAACCAGGATGGATCAACTGCCGCGTCGGTAACTACAAAGGATAACATGGTGGCCATATTCGGCATAATCATCCCCGACCCTTTGGCCACTCCTGCAACAGTATACTTCTTTGCGCCGGCTTCGCCCTTTCGAATCTCCATCTTGGGAAAAGTATCGGTAGTCATTATCGCCCGGGCAACCTCCGCCAGGGTGACGGCAGAAAGCTTCCCGACAAGATTCGGGATGGCATTTCGCATCCGCTCCATGGGAAGCGGTTGGCCGATAACGCCTGTTGATGCGACGAGAATGGTATCCTGCGGAAGACTCAAACTATCCGCAATCAGCCTTGATGTTTCCAAGGCATCCGCCATCCCCTGTTTCCCGGTACAGGCATTTGCATTGCCGCTGTTCACCACAACAGCCCGGGAAAAGCCGCTTTTAACACGCTCCATCGAAAGCAGCAACGGAGCCGCTTTTACTTTATTTGTGGTAAAAACCGCCGCCACGGTTGCCGGAACATCTGAATATATCAGGGCCAGATCGAGCCGGCCCGGCTTCTTTATGGCCGCTTCCACGGCAGAAAATTTGAAACCTTTTATGTCCATCAATTATCTCCCACAAACAGAAAATCGAGGTAATAGTTGAGATTATAGTTCGCGTCGCTCCCAAGGTAAGGTAATTGATCAGAGTTGCATCTCAACCTTGGCCTTAACCTCTACCAAGAGTTTCTCATCCAGAGTTTCCGGATGGAAACCAGTCTATTTTCCGCAGCATTTCTTGTATTTCCTGCCACTTCCGCATGGACAAGGGTCATTTCTGCCGACCTTGTTGCTCTTTACCGGCTGACTGGCAGCCTCCTCATCGACCAGATTGAATATCAGGCGCTGGCGTCGCTGTTGCTGTTCCATCTGCTCAACATCATCTTCGTGGGTAACCTGCACCCAGAATATCTTTTCAACAACCTCTTCACGGATGCGGGCAATCATGTCCATGAACAGCTTGTAAGCTTCCCTTTTGTATTCCTGTTTCGGGTCTTTCTGTCCGTATCCGCGCAGACCGATACCTTCCTTCAGATGATCAATGGAAAGAAGATGGTCTTTCCATTGCGAATCTATGGTCTGCAGCATAATTACCTTGATCAGGTGGTCCATGACCTCTTCGCCAAAAGACTCAACCCTGACATTGAAAATCTCCCTGACCTTTTCCCTCAAGAGTTCCAACAGGTTTTGCGGAGTGAAACGCTCAATGTCTTCCGGAGTGACTTCGAGCTGAAATCCGAAAGACTTGTAGATCCATTCAATAATCCCCTTCCAGTCCCACTCGCTGGAAGGCACCTTGTCTATGGCAAAAGCCGCAACCAGATCCTCCACCGTCTCATCCATCATTTCCGTAAATTGCTCACGCAGTTCCACCCCGGCCAGGATCTCCCGGCGCTGGGAATAAATAACCTCGCGCTGCTTGTTCATGACATCGTCATATTCCAGAAGGTGTTTGCGGATCTCGAAGTTGTGGCCCTCGACCTTTTTCTGGGCGTTTTCAATCGACCTGGTGATGAGTCCGTGGGTAATCGCCTCACCTTCCTCGATGCCGAGTTTGTTCATGATCATGGCTACCCGCTCTGAACCAAAGATGCGCAGCAGATCGTCTTCCAGGGAGAGGTAGAATTTGGATGAACCGGGGTCGCCCTGGCGTCCGGAACGGCCGCGCAACTGGTTATCGATACGCCGGGACTCGTGACGTTCCGTTCCAAGGATATGCAGACCGCCAAGGGCTACAACCTCTTCATGCTCTTTGGCACAGTCGGACTTCAATTTCGCCAGGACAGCCTGGTATTCCTCTTCAGAAGCATCAGGATTCGCCTTACGCCATTGTTTCGCCAGTCCCTCGGCATTGCCGCCCAGCAAAATGTCGGTACCACGTCCTGCCATGTTAGTGGCGATGGTAACCATCTCTTTACGCCCTGCCTGAGTGACTATTTCCGCTTCACGCTCATGCTGTTTCGCATTCAGGACGTTGTGGGGAATTCCCTGTTTCTGAAGCAGGGAAGAAAGTGTCTCGGATTTCTCGATGGAAATGGTACCAACCAGTACCGGCTGCCCTTTTGAATAAAGCTCCTTGATTTCCTCAATCACCGCATTGAATTTTTCCCGTTCGGTCTTGTAGATGACATCGGGAAAGTCGGGACGCACCAGCGGCCTGTTAGTCGGGATAACCACAACATCCAGTTTGTATATCTTGTGAAACTCTTCGGCCTCGGTATCGGCCGTACCGGTCATGCCCGACAGTTTTTCATACATGCGGAAATAGTTCTGAAAAGTGATCGTCGCCAGGGTCTGGTTCTCGTTTTCAATATTCACCCCTTCCTTTGCTTCGATTGCCTGGTGCAGCCCGTCGGACCAGCGCCGCCCAGGCATCAGACGACCGGTGAATTCATCAACTATGAGGACCTCACCGTCCTTGACCACATAATCCACATCACGTTTGAACAGAGCATGCGCACGCAGAGCCTGCTGCACATGGTGCAGTATTTCCATCTGTCGCGGATCATAAAGGTTGTCAATTTTCAGAAGCTTTTCCACCTTGAGCACTCCGTCCTCGGTGAGGGTGGCGGTTTTCGACTTTTCATCCACGGTGAAATCGCCGGTGTATCGCTTACGCTTCCCGGAGAGAGTGTTGGCTTCCTCCTCAATTACTTCACCTTTAACAAGAGATGGGATAATCCGGTCGATGATGTAATACTTGTCGGTGCTGTCTTCGGTAGGTCCGGAGATAATAAGCGGGGTCCGCGCCTCATCAATCAGGATCGAGTCCACTTCGTCGACGATGGCATGATGGAATTCCCGCTGCACGTATTCGTCGAGGCTGAACTTCATATTATCCCGCAGGTAGTCAAAGCCGAATTCGTTATTGGTACCGTAAGTAATATCGGCAGCGTAGGCTTCACGGCGCTCATCATCATCAAGGCCATGGACAATTACCCCGACCGAGAGTCCGAGAAATGTGTAAATGCGCCCCATCCACTCCGAGTCACGCCTGGCAAGATAGTCATTGACGGTAACGACATGCACCCCCCTGCCGGTAAGCGCATTCAGATAGGCAGGCAGGGTGGCCACCAGCGTTTTCCCTTCACCAGTCTTCATCTCGGCGATTTTGCCCTTGTTCAAGACCATTCCGCCGATCAGCTGCACGTCGAAGTGACGCATATTCAGAACCCGTCTAGACGCCTCCCGGCAGACGGCAAAGGATTCGGGCAACAGGTCGCTAATGGTTTCACCTTTTGCGTAACGTTCCTTGAATTCATAGGTTTTATTTCTCAACTGATCATCGGAAAGCCCAATCAGATTCTGCTCGAGAGAATTGATCTGCTCAACAATCGGCCAGAGCTTTTTCAATTCCCGCTCGTTTTTGCTTCCGACAATCTTCTTGACTATAGCTCCTAACATCAACAGTATCTCCTGGTAATTTTGGATAAACAGAACAGATTAATCTAGCATAATGGCATTAATAGTACAATTAAAAGGTACGCCTCAGCTTCCACTCATGTCCAGAGCAGCTATTTTGAGGGAAGGCGAGCCCACGCTTCCAAAAAAACGGATATCATCGCCCACCACTTCCACATCTCTGAAAAGATCGAGGATATTCCCGGCAATAGCAATTCCCTTAATCGGGTAGGCAATTACCCCTTTTTCAATAAAAAAGCCTGCCGCCCCGACGGAGAAATCCCCGGAGATTGAATTGGCGGTATGCATTCCCATCACTTCGGTAAGCAGAACGCCCCGGTCAATGCCACGCACCATTTCACCCAGGGGAATAGAGCCGTTTTCGATGAAATAATTGGAAACGCCGCTATGCGGCGGGCTCTTTATCCCTCCTCTGACCGCGTTGCCGGTGGAAGCAACGCCGTCCTTACCGGCTGTATACGAATCGTAGAGAAAAGCTTTCAATCTGCCGCCCTCAACCAGAAGGGTATTACGATGCGCCACCCCTTCCGCATCGAAAGGGGACGTCGACATTCCGCCTTGCAAAGTTCCATCATCCCTTATCTTCAAGATCTCCGCAAAAAGTTTTTCGCCCAAACGTCCGGCCAGCATTGACTTACCTTTTTGCACATTTTCCGCGAGAAATGACGAGGCCAGAACTTCCAGTATTTCGGAGGCGACATGGTTATCAAGGATGACCGGACAACGCATGGTGGGAATTTTTCTCGCCCCCAGAAGACCCAGCGCTTTGGCTGCGGCATTTGCGGCAATCGTTTCCACTTTAATGCCGGAGAAAAAACTGCTGAAACCGAAATCCCAGCCCATCTGAGAGTCATCACCCTCTTCAGCCACGGCCGTCACGCTGCAGGAAACCGAGGTTCCACGGTATCCTCCGGCAACTCCCAGAGAATTCCGTATCCATACGGCATAATCCGATTCACCATAGAGCGCCTTCCTGACCCGCCTGAGCCGGGGGTCCGCACCAAGCGTCAATCGCTCCAGATCCATGGCCAGTTGTATCTTTTCCGATTCGTCTACCGAAGACAGGTCGTCATCAAACAATCCTGAAATGATTGGATATTCCTGCGGTAACGGAAAGCAATTGGCCGGGTCCGTTGTCTGATTCTCCGCCCCGATAACCGCATTTTGCACCATCCGGGACAGGGCTGCATCATCAAGACTTGTGGAATAGGAAAAACCCATGCCGCCTGACTTGAGGACCCTGATACTTACCCCGGCCGGCGCTGAACACTTAAATGTATCTATCTTCTGCTCTTTAACTTCTATGGACAGGTTCCGTGAAGAACCAAACGAAATTTCATAGCCATCAAGGCGGCAACCGGCAAGGTCCTTTTCGATTATTCCGGCAACCCTTTCATATCTATTCATAGCAAGCCCTTTATAACGCATTAATATTTCATTCAAGTTCGAGAATCATCGCAATTTCGTCACAATCCGGAAACTTCACACAGTTTATGCAATCCCGCCAGACCTTGTGAGGCAACTCCGCCTTATCAACGATGTGGAAACCGAATTTTCCAAAGAAATGAGGCTTATAGGTAAGACAGAAGACTTTTTTCAAACCCAGCTCAACTGCTTCCGCCAGACAGGCCTGGACAAGCTGGGTGCCAATCCCCTTCCGTCCCGCTTCTTCAGCAACGGCAACGGATCGTAGTTCGGCAAGATCCTCCCAGACAATATGGAGGGCGCAAACACCCAGCAATTTGCCGTTTTCTTCAAATACATACAAATCACGAACCGTCTCGTAAAGTTCCGAAAGGGAACGGGACAGCATGTCACCGCGATTGGCGAAGTAGGTCAAAAGTTTCTGGATTTCTTTTACATCCTTGAGCTTGGCTTTACGCAACATATCGATTCCTTTCGAGAATTATCCGCTGAAAAACTTCCCGCGTTTTTTTCAACTAAAGAGTTTCCATCCGGAAAACTATGCCGACTCATGAAGCATTTCACGCGCATGTTCAAGAGTCTTCTCACTTATCTTTATCCCTCCGAGCATTCGCGCCAATTCCTGGACCCTTTGCTCGCCGGAAAGTGCAGCAACCTGAGTGGCCGTTCTCCCCTCATCCACCTTCTTTTCCACCATGAAATGCTGATCGGCAAAGGCCGCCACCTGCGGCAGATGAGTAATGCACAACACCTGCTGTCTTTGGGAAACCTTTTTCAGTTTCTTCCCGACCAGCGCCGACACCGCTCCACCGATCCCGCTGTCAACCTCGTCAAAGATAAGGGTAGGAACATCACTTTCGGGATGAACCTGCTTCAGAGCCAGCATTAGTCGGGAAAGCTCTCCACCGGAAGCGATACGGGAAAGGGGTTTCGGCGCTTCACCCGGATTGGAAGAAATCAGGAACTCGGCCCTGTCCATTCCGGTCGCCCGTGGCTCGGACAGGGGTTGCAACGATACTTCGAAACGGGCATTCTTCATGGCCAGTTCATGCAACTCTTTTTCCATGGAGCGTTTCATGGCCAGGGCCGCCTCATGCCGCCTTGCGGTAAGCTCTTTTGCTTTCGCAGTGAACTGTTTTTCCACCCCTGCCAAAGTTTTCTCAAGGTCTCTCATGGTTTGCTCACTGTTCGTAAGCAGCGCCAGCTCCCGGTCGACCTGCTCCTTGAACCGGATGATTTCTTCCACGGTAGGGGCGTACTTCCTTTTTAACCGCTGGATGAGGTCAAGACGGTCATTCACCTCCTGCAGACGCTGCGGGTCCGACTCCACCCTCCCGGCATAATCCCTGAGCGACAACCCGACATCTTCCAGCTGGATGCACAGGCCCTGCAGAGTGTCGGCCGTGGGTCCAAGCGTTTCGTCTATAAGCGCATTCTCGGCAATCCTTCCCCGTACTTCAAGCAGCAGACCGAGAACAGCACGGTCGCCACCGTAAAGCATATCAAAAGCCCATTGACTGTTCTGGAAAAGCTTTTCAGCATGGGAGAGCAGCAGTCTTTCCCTGACAAGCTCCTCTTCCTCTCCGGCCTTCAGTTCAGCGGCGCCAATCTCTGTCGACTGGAAGGCAAGGAGGTCAACGCGCCTGGCTGCCTCACGCTCCCCTTCCTCCAGCCGCTTGATTTCGGCCCGGATTCTGCGGTATTCCTCGAAAAGTAGAGCAATCTCGGACTGTAACCCACAAAGTCCGCCGTATCCGTCCAGCAGAGCAAGGTGATTTTCGGGTCGCAAAAGAGTCTGCGATTCGTGCTGACCATAGATATTGACGAGCAGGCGGGCCGTCCCGGATAATAGTGCGATAGTAGTAAGCCCACCGTTAAGGTAGATGCGATTCTTGCCGGAACGGGTAACAACCCGCTTCACCAGCAGTTCCCCGTCGCAATCCACACCCGTTTCCGACAGCGCCGCCATGATTGCATCCTGCCCCGACAGATCAAACAGTGCCTCAACAACAGCTTCATCCGCGCCGGTACGGATTATGTCTGCGGATACCCGTCCTCCGAGAATAAGTTGGATTGCGCCGATGATGATCGATTTTCCCGCACCGGTCTCTCCGCTGAGAATGTTCAGACCGGTCCCGAAACAGATGTGGAGATTCTCGATAATGGCAAAATTTTTAATAAAAAGGTCGGTTAACATATGTCCCGTACTTCCATTAGTACCATATAAAAAAGACTCAATGCAAGGCCGCCATTCACCGCTCGCCCCATTTCAGCTTGTTCCGCAAAACTTCAAAATAATCAGTTGAGGTAGACATTACCAGCCTGGTGCGATGTTCCGCCCTGCGCACGGTTATTACATCCCGGTAGTCGAGTTTAATCCCGACCTGTCCGTCAATGGTCAACATGACGTTTTCCATCATGGAATCAAGGGTGACGGTTATAACAGTATCGGCGCTTACCACCAGCGGACGGTTGGTGAGGGTGTGCGGACATATGGGGGTAATTACCATACAATCGACTGAAGGATCAACAATCGGTCCGTTAGCGGAGAGGGAATAACCGGTCGAGCCGGTTGGGCTTGCCAGAATCAGTCCATCGGCCTTGAAAGTGGCAAGAAATGAGCCATCCACAACCGTATCCAGAGTTATAATTTTAGCTGGGGCTCCCTTATTGATTACCGCATCATTCAGTGCTTCATAGGTGCAGATTTCCTCGCCGTTGCGGCTCAGGGTCACCCTGAGCATCATCCGCTCGGAAACCCTGAAATCATCTCTGAGATATGAAGCAAGGGCCGGATAAAGTCCATCGAGGCTTATTTCAGTCAGAAATCCGAGGCTGCCCAGGTTCACACCCATGATAGGGATTTCCCTTTCCCCGACAAGACGCGCAACAGAAATCAGGGTGCCATCTCCGCCAAGCACCACCACCATACTCGCTTGTGGAAGTATCGCTATACCCTCAATTCCATCCTCAATGCCGAGATGATGGGCCAGATGAAGTTCAACCAGCGGATTCACCCCGTTATCACGAAGCCAATGAATGAGTTCGCCGGCCACACTCTGACAGCGAGGGTCATGCAATTTTGCAAAAATTCCGATATTTTTCATATTCAGACTCTTCCTCTTAAATGAAGCAATTTTTAGCATGAAATCACTGCTATGTCCAACGTAAACGGCTTATTGCCTTGGCGGACAATTCTCTATATACTCTTTACTGATAAAATCGCAGCTAGAACCGCTCAAGAAGAACTGAACTGCCATCATTGGCTTAAGATAAGCGCTAGGAGACAGGAGACATTATGTCGAACTACCATTTTTCACTTGAAAACAGAGCGAACGAAGCTTTGACCGTTAAAAATTTCAAGCGCATGTTTCTTAAACACCTGGAATACACCTTGAGCAAGGACAATTATTCGGCTACACAAAATGATTTGTATCGGGCACTTGCTTATGCAATACGTGACCTGCTTGTGGAAAGATGGCGCGACACTCAGCAACTGTATTATCTTCACGACGCAAAAAGGGTTTACTATCTCTCCATGGAATTCATGATCGGAAGGTATCTCGGCAACAGCTTGATAAACCTGGAACTTATGGACACCTGGGTTGAGGCCCTTCATGAGCTTGAGCTTGATTATCCGGCGCTCAGCGAACTGGAATGGGATGCAGGACTCGGTAACGGCGGCCTGGGGCGCCTGGCCGCATGTTTTCTCGACTCGATGGCCACCATGGCAATACCGGCTTATGGCTATGGCATCCGCTACGAATATGGAATGTTCTATCAGGAAATAGTGGATGGAGCCCAGGTGGAAATAGCCGACAACTGGCTCCGTTACAGCAACCCATGGGAATTCGGCCGGCAGGAGCACCTGCACCCGGTGAAATTTTACGGTAATGTTGTAACCAGGAAAGATGAACACGGTATTGAGATGAGGCACTGGCTGGACACCGAAAACGTCATGGCCATGGCCTACGATGTGCCGGTTCCCGGTTATGGCAACGGCATCGTCAACACGATGCGGCTGTGGAGTGCAAAGGCGACTCGTGAATTCGACCTGCATTTTTTTATCGAAGGGAAATATATTGAATCCGTACAAAAAAAAATGAGTACGGAAAACATTTCCAAGGTTCTTTACCCTGCGGATAACTTGATCGAGGGGAGAGAACTTCGCCTGAAACAGGAATATTTCCTTGCTTCCGCGACAATTCAGGATATCCTCTACCGCTTCAGAAAAAAACACGGAGATATAACCCTGCTTCCTCAAAAAGTCGCCATTCAATTGAACGATACCCATCCAACCCTGGCCATCACGGAACTGATGCGAATTCTTTTAACCCACGACCGGCTGGACTGGAAGCAGGCCTGGGAACTCACCGTCAAAACATTCGCCTATACCAACCATACCGTCCTGCCGGAAGCCCTTGAAGCGTGGCCGGTCTGGTTGTTAGGTAAAATTCTGCCTTACCACCTGCAAATAATTTACGATATTAACAAACGTTTTCTCGATCAAGTTCAACTCCGTTTTCCAGGTGATGCACAGCGTCTGCAACGCATGTCTCTCATAGAAGAAGGTCCTGAACAAACAATCAGGATGGCTCACGTGGCCATCGTCGGCAGCCATTCGGTAAACGGTGTTTCGGAACTGCATACGGAGATCCTCAAAACCAGGGTATTTTGCGATTTTTTTGAAATGTACCCTGAAAAATTCAACAATAAGACCAATGGAATAACCCCGCGCAGATGGTTAAAGCATGCAAATCCCGGATTATCCCGGCTGATCTCACGGCATATCGGGAGTGCCTGGGTAACCAATCTCGATGAATTGCAAAAGTTGCGTGCGCTTGCAAACGACAGGGAATTTATTGCAGAATGGCGACAGATAAAACTGGAAAACAAGAGCAGGCTTGCGGAATACATCACCCGGCATAATCATATCAATGTTTCGATTGACTCGTTGTTCGACTGCCAGGTCAAGAGGATTCACGAGTACAAGCGACAATTGTTAAACGTGCTGCACATCATTACCCTGTACAATCTCATCAAGGAAGACCCCGGCAGTCAGGTCGTCCCTCGCACCTTCATTTTCAGCGGTAAAGCCGCACCTTCCTATTTCATTGCAAAGCTGGTAATCAAGCTTATCAATGCCGTCGGCACTATGGTTAACAATGACCCCGACGTTCAGGACAGGCTCAAGGTTGTGTTTCTGGCCAACTACGATGTCTCGCTGGCAGAAAGAATTTTCCCTGCGGCCGACCTTTCCGAACAGATTTCCACCGCCGGCACGGAGGCATCGGGAACCGGCAACATGAAGTTTGCCCTGAACGGGGCCTTGACTATCGGCACCATGGATGGGGCAAACATCGAAATAATGCAGGAGGTCGGGCCGGAAAACTTCTTTCTTTTCGGATTGCAGATCGATGAAATTGCCGAACTGCGAAAAATAGGCTACAATCCCCGAGGAATTTATCATCGCTCTCCCGATCTGAAGAAGGCCCTGGACATGATTGCCGACGGTAGTTTCTCACCCGCCACCCCCGACCTTTTCAAGCCGCTCGGCGAATCACTACTCGACCACGGTGACAGCTACCTGGTTCTTGCGGACTTTGCTTCCTATCAGGCCTGCCAGAATGAAGTCGGCAGACTTTATCTCGACCAGACCGAATGGACCCGTCGGTGCATCCTGAATACCGCCGGCATGGGCAAGTTTTCCAGCGACCGGACCATAACCGAATATGCACGGGACATCTGGAATGTCAAGCCGGTTTACAACAATCATAGACCTGTAAAAAACGGACAATAAATGCAATTCAGAGGACACACCATGGAACTCTTCCGGCCCGATGATGAACGAGAAGACCGCAGCCGACCGCTGGCGGAACGGATGCGCCCCGGGAAGCTGGTGGAATTCGTCGGCCAACAGCACATACTGGGAGAAGGCAAACTGTTGCGGCGCCTTATAGAATCGGACCAGGTAACCTCGATTATCCTGTGGGGCCCCCCGGGCTCGGGAAAGACTACCCTGGCACGCATTGTCGCAAACAGTACAAAGTCTCATTTCATATCTTTTTCAGCCATACTTGCCGGTGTAAAGGACATCCGCGAGGTGGTGAAAGAGGCGGAGGAGGTGCGCAAGTACCACGGCAAAAAAACCATTCTTTTCATCGACGAAATTCACCGTTTCAACAAGGCTCAACAGGATGCATTTCTCCCATATGTAGAGAAAGGAATCCTTACCATTATCGGCGCAACTACGGAAAATCCGTCATTCGAAGTGATCGCGCCACTGCTTTCCCGCTGCAAGGTATTGGTACTTAATCCCTTGAAAAATGAAGAGATCGAGGAGATTCTCACCATGGCCCTGCAGGACAGGGAGAGAGGCCTGGGTGAGCGTTCACTTACCCTGCAGCAAGAGGCACTCACATTTATCGCCGAACAGGCGGGTGGCGACGCGAGGATTGCCCTGAACACGCTTGACACCGCTGCAAGACTGGCTAAAAACGGAATAATCGACATTTCAACCGCACGGGAAGCGGTACAGAAGAAACCGCTTCTTTATGATAAGGGCGGTGAGGAACATTATAACGTTATCTCCGCCTTCATTAAGTCGATGCGTGGAAGCGACCCGGATGGCGCACTATACTGGCTGGCACGCATGCTGGAAGCCGGGGAAGATCCCATTTTCATCCTGCGCCGCATGGTAATCCTGGCGTCGGAAGATATAGGCAATGCCGATCCGCGTGCACTGCAGATGGCAGTAACTGCCCTGCAAGGCTTTCAGCTGGTCGGTTTACCCGAAGGACGGATAATAATGGCACAGGCGGTCAGTTACCTGGCAACCGCCCCCAAATCGAACGCCTCGTACCTGGCAATCGACGACGCCTTGGCGGAAGTACGCAAAAGCGGTGCGCTCCCGGTACCAATGCACATTCGCAATGCGCCGACCAAGCTTATGAAAGACCTGGGTTACGGCAAAGAGTATAAATATGCCCATGACTATGCAGAGGGATATGCGGCCCAGGAATACCTGCCCGACCAGCTCAAAGGGCGGAAGTTCTATGACCCGGCAGGGCACGGCTACGAGAAGACAATCCGGGAACGGATGGAATGGCTGAAAGGGAAGAAGGAGCGGGAATGAGATCATAATTAGTTTCCATCCGGAAACTCCGGATGAGAAACTAATGGTTTCCAATTCGGAAACGAGGATTTTTTTGTCCTGGCAAGGAAATCAAGGGATTGCGCGGAGGCGTACATCGGTACGCCGCACAAGTAAGCCCGCAGATTGACGCCGCCAGGGCGGAAAAAGACCGTTTCCGGATGGAAACTGATTATAGTTGCAGCGATTTGACCCGGTTTCGGCCCTCTTTCTTTGCCTGATACAGGCAATAATCAGCCGCCTCGACAAGTTCCTGCACCATGCGCATATTTTCTTTCTGATCCGTCGGTGTGAAGCTTGATACACCAAAGCTGGCAGTAACGCGAATTTCACTGCCGTCCACAACAACCAGCAGTTCAGCAATCTTTTCCCGCAGCCTTTCCGCGGCTATCATTGCTCCGGCAAGGTTTGTTTCCGGAAGCGCCAGAAGGAATTCTTCACCGCCGTAACGCGCCAGCCAGTCAATTTCACCACGGATGGAATTCCCTAAGCAATCGGAGCAACTTCTCAATACCTTGTCTCCCGCCTGGTGACCAAAGGTATCGTTGATATTCTTGAAATTATCGAGATCCAGCATGATAACCGATAGCGAACGCTCGAAACGGTATGCTCGCTTGACTTCCTTGGGAAGGCGTTCATCCAGATAGCCGCGATTGAAAGTCCTCGTCAGCGGGTCTTTGGTAGAAAGGATCTTGATTTCTTCGTAGCTCTTCTTTAATGAACTCTCCAGCTCAAGAATTCTTGCAGCAGTTTTCAGTCTGACCGCCAATTCAGCGGGACTGACAGGTTTTATCAGGTATTCATCCGCTCCGGCATCCAGTCCCTTGACCAGGTCTTCTTTCGCATCTTGGGAGGTGAGAAGTATTATGTAGACATACCCGGGATAATCAGTGCTCCGTATATGACTGCACAACTCCCTCCCGTCCATTTCAGGCATCACCCAGTCGGTGATAACAACAGGGTAATATGCTGTGCTCATAAGTTCGAGTGCCTGGCGGCCGTTTTCAGCAGCGACAACACGATGTCCGAGTTCCTGCAGACACCCCTCGAGAATCTTGCGCATAAGCAAGTTGTCTTCAACTATCAGAACCGGCCGGGGACCGCTGTCTAACCCGGAAATTCGTTCCATATGATCGTCCTTGTCAGTTGTACACATCCCCGGCTATTTCTTCCGCTGGTCCAGCACGTAACAACTCTCATTGGATTTTTTGGCAAGTTTTTTGAGCTCCGCCGCCATTTCCGACACTTTCCCGTAGTGGTTGAATTTGGAAAGCTCGGTCGGTACGACCCCAATGGCAATGGAAAGCAGCGGGAATTTTTCTTCCTGCCCCTTCCGGTTTGTTCCTAGATAGTATCCATTGGCTTTTTCCTGCTCTTCAAACAGGTCCGTTGCTATTACATTGAAGTTGTTTATAATGGTCTTGCACACCGT